>Ga0316622_100001259_pt1 | contig 16249 bp, 19 predicted proteins | sample OWC_Aug_OW2_C1_D_FD_207646 | JGI IMG/M metagenome (GOLD analysis project Ga0316622, IMG submission 207646) | Wetland soil microbial communities from Old Woman Creek delta, Ohio, United States - OWC_Aug_OW2_C1_D5_C | ecosystem: Environmental > Terrestrial > Soil > Wetlands | place: USA: Ohio... | reverse complement strand
GGATATCTCGGGGTTCAAAAGGAAGGGGTCGGTAGGGTTGGGGGTGAACCTCCTGTCACATCACGTTAGAAAATCCAGAATGGATTTCTTTCCGATCTCCACGGCCATGGCATAGGAGGCCTGCAGGGCCGTTTCCTTCATCTGGAACTCGACGATGATTGCCTCCAGATCGACCTCCTCCGTGTCCGAGATCAACCCGCTCATCTTCTCATCGAGCACCTGGTAATTTTCCTTGGTAATATTAAGCCCGCTCATCCGGGCCCCGACGCTTGCGATCTGCTCCCGGATGTGGTCCTGGACCACCGTGAGCCGGTTTACCTGCTCGTTGACCAGATCCCTGTCGCCGTTTTCAAGGGCCGTTTTCAGAGTTTCGAGAGCGGCAAAGAGATCGACCCCTCCCCGGCCGCGGTCGGTAAAGGCTTCTTCACCCGATACGTTGTAGGTTGCCGTGTTGCCCTTTCCGACGTGGACGGAGAGATCCTCGCCGTTTCCGTTGTAATTCCACGACGCCTGTACCCGCACGTAGAAGAGGTCGTTTTCCGCAAAGTTGTCCCCCGGCCCGGAGGGGGTGAACTCGAGAACTATCTCATGGCCCGGCGTGCTGTCCACGGTGATGGTCGTGCCCCAGGGGGCGGCATCAGTGGCACTCCAGGTCTGTCCCCCGTCGGCGGAGATCTGGTAATCGGCGTCTCCGACGGCGCCGCCGCCGTTTACAAACTTGACGACAAAGGTTCTATTGGTCTCCCCCGCGTAGGCCCCGCTCGCGGCATCGAGCGCGACCGTCCCAGCGAAGGCGTTATTGGCGGCCGACTGCGGGTCATCCACCCGGGGGGCCGTTGCCGTGCCCGATTCATAGGCGTTCACGGTGAAGACATCCCCCGCCGTGAGCGGGTTCGATCCGTCATCGACGAAGGTCAGCGTGAGGCCGTCCCCGAGGGTGATCGTCCCGTCGACAGGGACGGTCCCGGCCGGGTCGGGCAGCCAGGTCGTGCCGCCGTCCTCCGAGACCTGATAGGTGGCTGCGCCGGGGGCGCCGCCGTTCACAACCCTCACGGTGAAGGTCTTGTCGGAAGCCCCCGTGTAGGTGCCGCCCGTGTAAAGGGAGCCGTCGAAGGTGTTGGCGCTGGCCGAAACGGGGAGGATCATCCGGCTGAATGGCTCCGTGTCCGTCGCTGTGCCCGAGAAGAGATAGCGGTCGCCGAACTTCGAGTTCGCAAGCGATTGCAGCTCCTCGATGATGGACCCCACGGTCTGGGCCAGAACCTGTTGCGTATCCGAGGACTGGTCGTTCAGACCCGCCTCTTTCGCCTCGGCGATGAGTTCCTGTACGCTTTCCAGCTTGGTCTCGGTGATCTCCATCCAGGCATTGGCATTTTCGATATTCCTCTGGTACTGGGCGATGGACTCCCGGACACTGCGATAGTTGAGCACCCGGGTCGCGCCTATGGGGTCGTCGGAGGGCCGGTTGATGTTCTTCTGCGAGGCCATCTTCTCCGCGAGGCTGCCGTAGTTCTTCTGGGCGAGCGACAGCGTGTTCATCAGCATCTGGAATTTCAGGTTTTCCGTAATCCGCATTTCACAACCTCGTTCCGTTTATCCTGGCACCTTTCCGTCGGTCTATCGTTCAATCATGTTGAGAAGCTCGACGTACATCTCCTCGGCCACCGAGACCATCTTGGCGGCCGCGTTGTAGCCGAGTTGAAACTTGATCAAATTCATCATCTCCTCGTCGATGGAGACACCGGAGACCTGTTCGTGCTGGCTCTCGAGCTGGGTCATGACACTCGTCTCATGGGAGAGGCTCCGCTCCGCCTCGGCCACCGCCTGGCCGATGCTCCCCGTGAGGACGGCGTAATAATCACCGAAGGTCGCCGTCCCGCCCATGATGAGGGCGTCCTTTAAACTCCCGATGGCGAGGGCGTTCTCCCCGTCGTCGTTGACCGTCAAAGATGCAGCGATCCGGTTCGGATCGGCGATAATCGACGCGTCAACCTGCATGTCCCTGGCGCCCATTAGAGCGTTGAAGGGCTCGAAGAAATTGCCGCCCACGTTGCCGTATCCGTCGTACCCCAGGGCATGCTGGGCATTGACCTCGCTGATGATGTTTTCGACGAGGTCGTCCAGGTCCCCCAGGTAGCCGGTAATGGTCGTGTCCCGCATCTCGAGCATGCCGCCCAGGCGGCCGCCGGTGATGGCGGAGGTGACATTCTTGGTCGGATCATCCGCCATAACGATGTCATAGAGCCCCTGGGCGTTAGTCTGCACGGCCAGGTCACGGCTTCTCATAACCTCCACCAGGGGGATGCCGTTCGAGAGAAAGACATTGACCGCCCCCTCGGAGGTCTCCACATAATTGATATCGACCAGATCGCTCACCTTCTTGAGGAGATCCGAGCGTTTGTCGAGGATGTCGTTGATATTGTTCTGGCCCGCCTCCCCGTAGATGACCTTGTAGTTCAGGTCCGCGATGTCGGCGAGGTAGCCGTTGAGCTGTGTCACCGTTTGTGAAATACCGGTGTTGAGTTCCTGCTGCAGGCTGTATAGCTCTCCGGCGTACTCCCGGAACATGCCTGCGAGGTTTTGCGATGCATAGGCCAGGGCCGTTCTCTCTGTCTGTCCGCTCGGGTTGGCGGCGAGGTCTTCCCAGGCCTTCCAGAACTGGTCGAGGAGTTCATTGATCCCGCCCCCGTTCGACTCGTTGAATATGGCCTCGATTCGGTCCAGAGCGTCCTTCCGCTCGTTGCTGTATCCCAGCTGATCCGACTGTTCCACCATCTGGAACTCGAGAAACTTGTCATAGAGGCGCTCGATATTGATCACCTCCGTCCCCGTCAGGACCATGTTTTCGGGAACGTCGAACTGGCTGCGCGTCCCGATGATGGCGCGTTGTCGGGAGTAGCCCGGGGTGTTCACGTTCGCCACGTTGGAGCCGGTGACATTGATACCCGTCTGATTTACCCAGAGCGCTTCCTTCGCGATATTGAATATGGAACTGATACCTGCCATTGTTTTAACCCTTCCTCGAATAGATCCGTCCGTTTGTATTTCTTGTCCTGAGCTCGCCGGAATCCATATAGGTGGACCCCTGAGACAGCAGGTTATAAATGAAACTCATGGAGTTGCGGACACCGTGAAGCGAGGTGTCGAGAAGGGCCCTGTTGCCCCGGTTCGTCTCCCGGATCCGGGAAAGGACCTCGCGGAGCCGGATCTGGCATGCCTTCAGGTCCTCCCGCCGGGATCCCTCCACGCTGGATAGGAGGGTAGAGAAACGCACGTCCTCTTCGCTTACATTCAGGGATTGGGCGATCCTGCCGACGAGCTTCATCCGTGCCTCCTCCAGAATCCTCGTCTTGAGCAGGCACGTTTCTTTTCGGGCATTGCTTTCCTGGAGACCCGTCAAGGAAGGTCTCTCCAGGACGGCCCTTTCCCGCGCCATAGCCTCCTCGAGCTCACCGTAGACCTCGATTTCCTTGCGCAGCACCGAAAGCAGAGAATCGCACAGGGAGGGAAATTCGCTGACGCCCTCGAGGTTCTGAAGCAGAATCATGTCCTGTTCCACCATGGATACACCCCTCTATGGATGAATTCGCAATCCGGAGGCAGGTCGACCACGGACAGGTCACGGGTCCTTCACGGGGGCATAGTGCGGGGGTGATTCTTCGATGCCGAAGAAAGGGGGAATCAGGAAAGGTTGTCGAGCAGTGACTCGCCCACCATCTTTTCGGCAATCTTTTCAGCGTCCGCGCTGTAGGTCCCCTTGTCGATCTGAGCCTGCAGCTCCTGGATCTTCTCTTCCCGGACTTCGGGAAGCTTCTCGATCTCGCTCTTGATCCTCTGGACGTCTTTTGCCGTGGTGGACAGATTCACCTTCTCCGTTGGAGCCATACTGCCAGAGACCTGCTTATCAGGGGCCTTATCCTCGACCTTCTGGCCATTCTGATACTGCTGGATCATCTGGGTTTTGGGATCGTCGATCTTGGAAATTTTCATTTTTCCATCTCCTCAGGATGTTATCTTATCACACTTATCGGCCCCGTGGAATAAAACTTTAATCCTTTCCCACAGGGACGTCAGAGGCGTCCTCCTTATTCGTGTTAATCGGTTTATTCAGTTGATTATAAAGGATTTTCTGGATTCCGAGGCCTCCCCCCCGGTGGGCCAGCTCCTCGGCGAGTTTCTGGTCCATCATCATGGTATAGACGTCCTTGCCCGGCATAGCCTTGAAATAACCGCTGGTTGGAACGGTCTGCCGCATGGTCCTGAACATCAAACTGATGAAAATGGCCTCGAAGTCGGCACAGGCTTTTTTCAGCTTTTTCTCCTCCTCTACCGATCTTTCGCCTGCCTTTTCCGGCGCCACCGGACTCTTGAGCCCGGCGGACAGGGGTGAAAGCTTATCCACCAAATCCCCTCCCTACATGATCTTCAAATCGGCCTGAAGGGCACCGGCGGCCTTGATGGCCTGCAGAATCGTGATGAGATCCCGCGGGGATACACCCATGGCGTTGAGACCCCGGACCACATCCTGGATGGTCACACCCCGGGGCACCACCAGAAGACCCTTCTTCTCCTCGGTGACGCCCACCTCGGACTTCGGCGTTACGACCGTCTGCCCGCCCGGAGCCATCATGGTGCCCCCTCCCCTGCGTGCATCGGCGCGCTCGCTTCTTCCTGCGGCCACTTCGCTTCTTCCTGTAGCCGCGGGCGCAAAGGGCAGGGGCTGGGAGACCTCCTGTTCCTCGCGGATCTGAATGCTCAAATTCCCGTGGGCAACGGCCACGGTTGAGATCCTCACATTCTCTCCCATGACGACGGTACCCGTCCGCTCGTTGAGAACGACGACGGCCGGCCCGTCAACGGCGACTTCGATGTTTTCAATCAGCGCGACGAGCGACGCCACATCACTCCGGGCGCTTTTTTTCATGTCGATGAGGACGGAACCCGAATCGACGGCCCTTGCCTCGACGGCGTTGACTTTACCGTTGATCGAGGCGGCCAGCCTCGTGGCCGTCGTGAAATCCGGCTGAAAGAGGTTGACGGAAATTCTCTGAATACCCGCCAGATCATATTTCAATTCCTTCTCGATGAGCGCCCCGTTGGCAATGCTCCCGGCGGTTGTGTGGTTCTTCGACACGGAGCTGCCCGACACGCCGGCCGCGGAGAAGCCCCCGACCGTGACCCCTCCCTGTGCAACGGCGTATATTTCGCCGTCGGCGCCCCTGAGGGGCGTCATGAGGAGTGTGCCGCCCTGCAGGCTTTTGGCGTCCCCGAGCGAGGAAACGGTCACGTCGATCTTCGACCCGATCTTGGCAAAGGGCGGAAGCTGCGCCGTCACCATGACGGCTGCAATATTTTTCGAGGTGAGAATCCGATCCCGCGTCGAGAGACCTTGCCGTATCAGGAGGTTAGACAGGGTTTCGCGGGTAAAGCCATTCTTGACGTCGTCCCCGGTACCGGCCAGGCCCACCACAAGACCATAGCCGATAAGCTGGTTGTCACGGATGCCGCCGATACTGGCGATGTCCTTGATCCTCGCCGCCTCCGCCGTTGAGAGAAGCAACACGGTAAGGAGCAGAAAGAAAAATGCCGATTTCAGGGCCATGTTTTTCTTCATTTTCTTGATCCGCCTCATATCGTCCCTATGTCTATCTAAGTCTTTCTAGGTCCATCTATGTCTGTCTAGGTCATTTGGGTCTATCTGGTCTCTTTTGTATGTTGAGTCCGTCTGGTCCTTTTTATATTTTTAGATTTTGTCCTTCTCGCCACTCACAACACACCACCCACAACTATTCTCAGAAGGGCCATACCCAGTCGATGACTCTTGTCAGCCAGCCGGGACGCATCTTGTCGTCCACGACCCCGCGGCCCGTGTAGACGATACGGGCGTCGGCGATGTACTGGGAGAGAATCAGGTTGTCGCTGGTGATGTCTTCGGGACGGATGACACCGCTCAGGATCATGTACTGGTCCTCGGCGTTCACCGTGACCAGACGCTTGCCCTCGATCATGAGATTGCCGTTGTCGAAAACCTGGGTCACCCTGGCTGTGATCCGCCCTTTCAAGATCCCGTCCCGCCTGTTCTTGCCCTCGCCTTCCATGTCATTGGTCGAGGATCCCCCCAGCTCATACTTGGAAAGCATGGTCTTGTCCGGGTTGAACTGGTACACGCCTGCGATGCCCGCCGTCGTCACCGACGTCCTGTTCGTTTCCAGCTTGGCGTTGTTCTCACCCTCGGCCGTCTCGCTGATGACGATGGTGACGACGTCGTTCACGTATCGCGCCTTCCGGTCGGTGAAAAGCATGTTGTTCCCCGTGGCACCCGGCCAGATGGAGCCCGGTGCTGCCGGTGTCTTGGCAACCGACGGTGTCGGCGGGGGCTCCCGGTCCTTGAAGAGGCTGTCCCTGAAGAAGTCATCATTGAAGGCGCAGCCCGAAACGGCGAAGGTTATCATGAAAAGGCAAAGGACCGGCAGAACGGTTCGCCTTGTTCGAACCAGCCGTCGCGGCAGCGTTTGTCTTCCGCTTATTCCTGTTTTTTCTTTCATGCACGAAACCCCGAGACTCAGAAATCCACCGCGACCAGGGCGTTCCCCCTGACCCGGGCATGTATGACCCTCTTGGAGGCCGTGTTCTGGACGCGAATGACATCCCCCAGGATACCGTCCTCCTGGGACACACCGCTCGCGGTGATACAGAGGGTGCCGTTGTCCAGCACGATCCGGACGGGCTGATTGCGCCGCACGATCGGGCAATCCTTGAGAACATTCTTCGTAATTTCCATATGGGGATTGATGCTGACGGAGAGTTTCTTCCCGATGACCTCTTTGAGATCCGAAATACGGTTCTGCGGAACGGCATCGTACCATTTCTGCAGAACCTTCACGTCCCCGGCGCCGAGAACGGTCCCCGAGGAAAGGCTCTTCGTGCTGACCACTACATCCATCAGGACCCACAGCGTCACCCTTACATGTTCTTCCCGAAGGGGCTTTGTCCCCCGTAGGGAGGCCGTAAAGGAGGTCTGGCCGATGAAGTCTTCATTAGCGCGGCCTTTGATCCTGATGGTGACACTCTCTGCTGGGACGGCCACATCGGCCACCGGATCCGGGAATTCCACCTTGATCCTTCCCTTCGGCCAGGGGGATTGCTTCTCAACGTAGGCCTGCACGGCGGCCTGGAGGGTCTCGCCCGTTATGGTCGCCGCGGATCCCGCCGCCACCGTCCCCAGAACGACGGCAACAAGCAGAGACAGGATGAAGCCCCACTTTTTTCTCATGGTCTACCTCTTGAGGTTGTTGACGATCTGCAGCATGCTGTCGGCCGTCTGAATGGACTTCGAATTAATTTCGTAGGCCCTCTGGCCGACGATCATCTGAACCATTTCATCCACCACGTTCACATTGGACATTTCGAGGAAGGACTGGGTAATGATACCGAAGCCCTCCGTGTCGGGATTGCCCGTCACGGCATCACCGGAGCCTTCCGTGACGGCGTATAGATTGCGGCCGAGACTCGTCAACCCCGCGGGGTTGATGAATCTTGCGATCTCAATCCTGCCCGTGGCGAGCGTCGTACCGTTTTTGTCTGTGGCCGACCAGGTCCCGCCGTTGTCAATCATAAAATTTACGGTCTCCTGGGGAACACTGACCTGCGGGATGAGCTTGAGCCCTTCCGTGTTCACGAGATAGCCTTCCTTGCTGACCTTGAAATTACCTGACCGCGTGTAAACGGTTGTCCCGTTGTTATCGATCTGATAGAAACCCTCCCCTTCGATGGCCCAGTCGAACCTGTTTCCCGTCTGCTGATAATCCCCCTGGGTAAAGAGCTTCTGAATAGCCGTGAGCCTCGAACCCAGACCGACCTCCATGCCGAGCGGCAGGGGACTTCCGGAAGTCGTCTCAGCACCGGCCTGACGGTAGACCTGGTACATGAGATCCTGGAACTCGGCCCGCGCGGTCTTGAACCCGACGGTCTGCACGTTGGCCAGGTTGTTGGCGATCACGTCCTGGTTGATCTGTTCGGCGAGCATCCCTGTTGCGGCTGTATACAAACACCTGATCATAATTGTCCTCCCTGATCGTCATCCTTCTTATGAGTAGAGCTTCCCGAGGCGGCTGACGGCCAGCTTGTCCTGATCGCTGATCGTCTGCATGACCTTCAGATAGGCCTCGACGTGTCGATGGATCTCGATCATGTCGATCATTTCTTTCACCGCCTGCACGTTGGAAAGCTCCAGATAGCCTGCCTGAACGGTAGGCTTTTCTTCGTCCTGGAGACCGGCATTACCGGGATCCCGGTACCGGCTGTTTCCGATACGAACGAGGGCTTCGCGATTCGAAAATTTCACAACACGCAGGGTGTTGACACTCTTTTCGTCGACGTTCACCGTACCGTCATGACCGATCTCCACCTTTTTCCCGTCCACGGTGATCGGCCCGCCCTGCCCCAGCACTGGGTCTCCCGAAGGGGTCACAAGCAGCTTGTCACGGTTGATCGTGAAACTTCCGTTCCTCGTGTAATAATTGTTTCCGTCCTTGTCCTGAATCACGAAGTACCCGTCTCCCTCGACGGCCGCGTCCAGGGGGTTCCCGGTCTTCTGCAGGGTCCCGTAGGATGTGTCCGTGAAAAGGACCATGTCGTGACTGAAGGCATTTTCCTCCAGTTCGGGGGTCTCCGACCTCCTGACAAACGTCAGCCTCTCAGCCTTGAATCCGGGCGTGTTGACGTTCGCAAGATTGTTGGTGACATAGTCGAGCTGCGTCAGTCTTTTCACGCAGGCGCTGACGGCGGTATTGACACCATAGATCATAGACAGAGGCTCCGATTTTTCTTTTTCATAAAGAAGTGAGGCAATTGTCATGCCATGGGGTAAACGGACGGGAACGGGGGCTGAGAGCGGGGAGAATATATGTCAATTATTTAATAATTTCAATAATTTATAAATTATAACGTTAAGGGGTGAAGACCGGTGCTCCGGGTCCCGAAAAGGGTGCCGGAAGGGTTCTTTTCCCTAGGGTCGGGCGGGTTGGGAAAAATTTTCCCTGATGCCGAAACCACTCCTTTTTTGCCTCTCCCTCAATGGCTCTCCTCCAGTTTCTCCCGGTAACGTTCATTGGTCGTATATACAAAGGCGAGGATCTCGGCGATAGCCCTGAAGAGTTCGGGGGGGATCTCTTCATCGATATCGAGCCGGCAGAGGATTGAAACAAGCGCGGGATCTTCCTTGATGGGAACATCGTGTTTCCTGGCAAGCTCGATGATTTTATCTGCCAGGATGCCCCGGCCCTTGGCCGTCAGGCGGGGGGCTTCATCCTTCTTTTTGTCATATTGGATGGAGGCAGCCATCCGGAGGTCGTCTTTTTTCTTCATGGTTGGTAAAGCCCCTTTCTGCCGGGCATCCCTGCACCTCTTTCAAGCGAAGAGGTCAACGGCCGTCAGAGAGAGTTCCCTCTGGTAAAATTCCTCCCTGGCCTGCCCGAGGTCTTTCTTCACGGTGCAGGTCATCTCACCCGTCTGAAATCCCAGGGCCCCGAGCCGCTCCGCAAGAACGGCGAGCGAGGGACGAATGAAGTCCCGGATTTCATCGCTGCCACACTCGATGAGGCAGCCCAGTCTTTTCCCCTTCCACTTTGCCTGGATCATGATGTCCCCGAGGGCGTCCATGTGCAGGGCGAAAACGACACGATAGCCCTCCGAGCCTTTCTTCCTTTGCTGATTTTCCTGATCGACATAGACGAAAATATCCGCCGTGGTCATGCGACCGGAAAGGAGGAATGGGATCTGGAGGAGATACTTCCCTTCTTGCTCTTGAAAGAGGACATTCAGGACTTGGAGGTTTTCGATATTCCTGAGGGCGCCCTCGAAGAGGCTCAATTTCTGCGGTAGCCCCTTCCCCCCTTCACCATCACCCTGTGTCCGTAGCGTTTCGACCATGTTCAGGAGGAGTTCCTTGAGGTTAACGGCTCTTTCCTGCAAGCCCGTTGAAGACCCTTTCTGAAACTCTTTCCTGACGTCGCTTTCCAGAAGGAGTCCCAGGGATTGCAGGCAATCCTTAATCCATAGAGGGTTTTCGACGGTGTTTTTCGGAAGGACGAGGCTCTGGAGCAGCTGGAGGATCCGGCCGGCCTCACCCTTGGCGGGAAGAGTCCGGAACGCGCCCGGATTTTCAGGATCCAGCGCCTCGAGAAGACCGATGAGCGACTTCGCCAGCGCCAAGGGCTCCGCCCTCATGGACTGGAGGGCCTCGCCGGTACGGATGGATTCCCCGCTGGATCTCTCCATGAGGACCAGCGTGAGAAGGGGATTCATCCCCTCCACCTTGACCCGAATATTTTCTCCCGCCTGCAGGGGAATGGCAGTCCGGGCAACGAGGCTCTGCTCTTGAATGCTGACGAGCAGCCGCTCGCCGTCCAGCCTTCCCAGGATGCGGGCTTCCAGGATCTGTCCGACAGATAAATGGGACAACGGTCGTGCGCCCTGCTGGATCTGGAGTCGGTTCTCTGGTGCCGGGGATGTAAAAGAATTTGCTCTCATGGACTGGAGGGCCTCGCCGGTACGGATGGATTCCCCTCCGGATCCCTCCATGAGGACCAGTGTGAGAAGGGGGTTCAGGCCCTCCACCCTGACCCGGATATTTTCTCCCGCCTGCAGGGGAATGGCGGTCCGGGCAACGAGGTTCTGATCCTGAATGTTGATCAGCAGCCGCTCGCCGTCCAGTCTTCCCAGGACGCGGGCTTCCAGGAGCTGCCCGACAGATAAATGGGGCAATGGCCGTGCGCCCTGCTGGATCTGGAGTCGGTTCTCTGATATCGGGGATGTAATCGGCGGGAAATGGATGGAAGCCATGCGTGTTTCTGACCGGGACATGTCCCTTATGTGATGTGAAGCATCAGCCCTTCAAACGGTCGGCGTTCGAAGGCCGATCGAGACACAAAGCGGTCTTCTCGCTGGTTCGTCCACCCGTCAGGACCGGGCAGCCTCGCTCCTTCTTCGATCCAGATCGAGGATGAGGCTGACTTCCCCTTCGGGGAGACCGAGGTGCTTCGATATCTCCTTGAGGGCCACGCCTTGCCTGGCCATCCTGACCGCCTCCGCGAAGCCCGCTTCGCCGGCAAATGCCCCTTCACGTCGATTCGGAGCTGCCTTTTCGAGCTGAATCTCCGACTGCTCGATGATCTTCTTGAGGCGGTATTCCTTCTCGTCAAGCGCCCGTGAGATCTCTTTCAGGGCCTTCCGGCCTTCGTCCATGGCCTGGACAAGACTCGCCGAACCATTCTGGGACTCGGCGAGGAGTTTCCTGAATTCCGCGAGCATGCGGGGATCCACACCTGCCGGCTTTCTGCGACTTTCCTCGTGGATCCGGTAGATGAAAAACACGATAACCGCCAGAAGCGCAATATCGGCCAGGATCTGAATGATGAAAAATACCTGCTGGCTCATCTCATACCTTGACGTCGATCAACCGTCCCTGCTCTTTCTCTTCAGCCGCATCCTTTTCTCCGGCTTCCGCAGGGTTTTCGTGATCGGACCTGAAACTTTTTGAATGCCTCTTTCTCTTTTCTTCCTCTTCCCTTTTGATGCTCGATCGTTCCGTTTCGTCGGCGACCTTGACCTTTTCCTCCATGATCTTTTTCTCGAGACCCACCTCGACGGCGAAGTGCCTCTGCTGCAGGTCAGACTGCTGCTGCTGTGTCTGCTGGATGCGTTCCACAGGGTTGGTCTGCAGCAGAATCTGTTGCACGTCAACCGCCCTTAACACGCTTGGAATACCTCCCTTCGAGACGTCGGCGGTTCAGTCGCAGGCGCCTCGCGATTATACGGGGACCAGAGGCCTCGGTGGGTTTGCCCTGTTACCCCTATCTTGTATATCGTCTTTTTTGAAAAATTCTTTAATACTCATGAGCACTTACCCCTGATCCCGGCCCTTCAGCCCCTGTCCGCGATCGCTTTTTCAACCCTTTTTGATGCCCGCTGACTGAACGGGAATCTGGAAGACATAGACGTTTTTTGAACCCTCGGAGAACACCTCGATGCGGGCCTCGTATTTTCGGAGCAGTGAAAAAGCCAGGAAGAGCTTCCTGAAACCCTCGGCACCTTCCTGCGGCACATCCCCCCCCTTCATCAGGGACTCCCTTAGCTGAGGCGACAGGGGAGAACCCGTGTCCTGAACCCTCAGGGTCGCCTGACCGCGCTCGCGGGATGTTGAAATTGAAAATTCCTTGACCTTGCTCGTCTTCATGGCCTGCATGCAGTATCGGATGAGCGTGGAGAGAAAGAGTGTCAGGGCCGCCGGGGCCGCCGAGATCTCCGGGACTTCGGGATCCAGACTGATCTGTTTTTTGACCTGGTGTTTGAAATCGAGATAGAAATCGGAAAATTTCATCTCGTTTTCGACCATCTCGGAGAGGTTCAGTTTCTGGGCGGTCGTGTCGCCGACGGCGTAAAATTTGCCCGACACACTGCGGAACATCTCAAAGAGCCGATCGGCCTCGGAGATCATGAGTTCCACATCCTTCGTGATCTTCCCGTAGTCCTCGACGAACCGCTTCCCTGCCTCCGGGAATTGTTCCACCGTCTTCTTGATGTTTTCCTCCACTCGGCGCTGCAGGAGCTTGGAGCGTCCCATGATGCCGTTCAGGGGGTTGGCAAAATTGTGGAGAATACCGGGAATGAGCTCCCGGGCAAAGGTCGATTCAAAATCATTCTCTAATTCCCGGAAAAAGTCACCTTCCCTGGTCATGTCCAAACCCTTCCTTTGTGTCTTCCTAGAATTCTCGACGGCATTCTTTTAGTGACGCCTGTCGATGATGATGTTCTGCAGCATTCTCCAGGCTTTTTCAACTCTTTCTTTTTCGGCATCGGACGTGCTGCTCCCCGGCTTGCCCGTGGAATAGACGATATAGGTGTTCCCGGTTTTATCCTTGATCTCCTGGACCCCCATCTGGTCATGGGGCCCCTGCGCCTTCGCCTCTCGCTCCTGCTGCAGCATGATCTGAATGGTCTCGTCACTGACGCCCGCCTTCCTGAGCGCCCGGACCTCGTCGGCTGTGAGCGAATAGGCCGTCCCGGTGAAACCGCTCAAGATGAGAATGATGAAAGCCATGATGTACGAGGGTCTCACAAACGCGAAGTACAGCGATCTTTCCATAAACCCTAACCTCCCTCCGCCCCGATCGATCAAGGTTAAGAAAAAAGTGCCCGCCGTCAGAGGAGAACGAATTTCGTCACGTAGACATCCCGGATGACTTCCTGCCCCATGAGGCTGTTCAGTTCGGAGCTGATCTGCCGCTTGAACACCCGGTGGGCCTGGGACGAACTCAGAAGATCAGGGCTCTTTTTCCGGGCCGCCTCATAGATGGTTTTTCGAATGATGACCTTTTTCTCCTCCGTCATCACGTCGGGCCTGTTCAGTTCCAGGACAACGTCACAGATCAAAAGCTTGTATTTCCCCTGCGGGTCCTTCAAATCGATGGTAAAGTTCTCAAAAGGGAACACGCTCTGGAGCGCCGCGGTCGGTGAAGCCTCACCCTTCTCCCGGTCGGCGTCCGGACGGGACCCCCTGAGGTAAAGGCCCACGGAGACGGCAACAACCAGGACGAGCAGAATAGCGCAGGCACCGTAAGCCTGCCTCCGGTGATGGCGGACCCAGTCCATCGCCGCAGAAACGGTTTTGCCGGGTTGCAGGAAGCCCCGGCGAAGACGAACCCGGAAGGATCCCGGTGAGGGGCTTTCCGCGTCTTCTTCAGGCGGCAGGTGATCCCCTCTCTGCTGCTCGGTACCGGCATCGTCTATCTGATCGTCGTCCAGGATATCCGGGTTTCGCTTCTTGGCCATGGTCTCCTTATCGCAACTCCCTCACTCTCCCCCGCAATCTCACGATGGCCTGCGAATGGAGCTGGCACACCCGCGATTCCGTCAGTCTCAGGACCAGTCCGATTTCCTTCATCGTGAGTTCTTCGTAGTAATAAAGCGACAGAACAACCTTTTCTTTTTCCGGAAGCATTTCGATGGCCCGTTTCAGCGTGTTTTTCAACTCGTTCTTCGTGAGCAGGACAAAGGGGTTGCCCTGATCGATCCGCTCGAGAACGTCGTAACTTCCGTACTTCTCACAATAGTCCGGCGGCAGGTCCTCGCTCTTGAGGAGGGACACCCCGCAGGCTTCGTCCAGGAGCTGGTAGTACTCCTCGAGGGGGATACCGAGGTGATTGGCGATTTCCTCCTCCTGCGGCTGCCGCCCCAGGAGCTTCCGGAGTTCGAAAATGGCCTTCTCGATCTTCGCGTCCTTGTTCCTCGCGGACCGGGGCTGCCAGTCCCGGGCCCGAAGTTCATCCAGCACGGCGCCCCGAATCCTGAAGCGGGCGTAGGTTTCGAACTGGACATTGCGGCTCTTGTCGAATTTCTCCAGTGCGGAGATCAGCCCGATAATTCCCACGTGCATCAGGTCCTGTCTGTCCGCCACATGCTGGGGAACTTTGGACGCGACCCTCTCGACGATGTTCTTCACGAGAGGAGCATATTTCATGATGAGTTTATCGCGTTCTTTCTTATCCACGATCCCGATCGACGATGCTCTTCCAGAAGAATTTTATGCTCCCCGCCTCGTACCCGCCGGGCTGTATCCGGCAGAGCTTCCTGGCGATTGATGACAGGCATTTGCAGGCACGGGAGCCGGGGTAGGCCTCGGCCAGCGCCTGCTGTTTTCTCACCGCATCCTGGACACTGTGATCATCCAGAACGTAACCCAGATACTCGATCGACAGGTTGAGGAAGTGGGAAGTGGCATTGCTCAATTTGTTGTAGACCTCGCGTGCCTCGGCCGCGTTTTTCACCATGTTCACGAGCAGCATGAACTTTTTGCCCGCGTGCCGGGCATAGAGAATCTTGATGAGCGCATAGGCGTCGGTGATGGAGGTGGGCTCCGGCGACACGACGACGATAATCTCCCTGGCCGCCATGTTGAAGTAGATGACATTGCCGGCTATCCCCGCCGCGGTGTCGATGAGCATGAAGTCGAGTTCATCGCTCAGTTCATTCAGCTCGTCGAGCAGTGCCAGTTTCTGTCCCTTTGTGAGATCCGTCATCTCCTGGATGCCCGAGGCGGAGGGCAGGATCTTGATCCCCCCCGGACCCTGGAGGACGATTTCGGAGAGACTCTTCTCCCCCCGGAGCACGTGATAGAGATTGTACTTGGGGGCCAGCCCCAGAATGACATCGATGTTGGCCAGTCCCATGTCCGCGTCGAAGACCAGGGTTTTTTTCTGCATCTTCGAGAGGATATAGGCCAGATTGGCGGCGATGTTCGTCTTGCCCACGCCCCCTTTTCCGCTGGTGATGGCGATGACGCGAATGCCGTCGTTTTTGCGACTGCTGATGTCCTTGTGACCGGGTTTGGCCGGCAGCAAACCGGCGCCACTCGTGTCCCTCTCTTTTTTCTTCATCTCTCTAAGTGTTTCAGCTTGATCCAAGGGGATACCTCCGGTTTCGTCGATGCCACATCAATGCAGCGAATTTCTCACAACCATTCTTGCCAGCTTAGCCGGATTCAGACTCTCGATATCCTGAGGGACATTCTGTCCATTGGTTACATAATAGACCGGTTTCCCGACCTGATCGACGACGTTGTAGATCTGGCCGTAGGTGTTGCTTTCATCGAGCTTCGTGAAGATAATGGCCTCGTAGCCGACCTTCTCGAAGCGCGACGTCGTCGCCAGCATGTTCTCTGGACTTGCCGTCATGCTGATCAGGAGATTCGTCTCCACGGGGATCTCCGGGCGGAGATAATCTTTCAGCCGGTCCAGGTGCGTCTCGTCGCTGAAGCTCCGCCCCGGTGTGTCGACCAGAATCACGTCGCGATCCTGGAATTTGCGAAGGGCGTTTTTGAACTCCTCTTTCTCGGAGGCAACTTCAAGGGGAAGACCCATGATCTTCGCGTAGGTCCTCAACTGCTCGATCGCCGCGATCCGGTAAGTGTCCGCCGTCACCAGCCCGACCTTCTTGTTTTCCTCCAGGGACCATCGAGCCGCCAGCTTGGCCAGCGTCGTCGTCTTGCCCACGCCGGTGGGACCCACAAAGGCCACAACCCGCCCCTGACGCGTCCGCTCATAGGAGGGGACCAGAGACTTCTGGATGAATTCCTCGGCGCTGCGGAGAACCCCGTCGTAATCGCCCTCGGCATGGGCCGTCAGTCCCTTCCGGATCATGCCGACGAGCCGGTAGGCCCGGTCCTTGGACACGCCCCCGGCCACCAGGTTGC
>Ga0316622_100001258_pt1 | contig 16254 bp, 14 predicted proteins | sample OWC_Aug_OW2_C1_D_FD_207646 | JGI IMG/M metagenome (GOLD analysis project Ga0316622, IMG submission 207646) | Wetland soil microbial communities from Old Woman Creek delta, Ohio, United States - OWC_Aug_OW2_C1_D5_C | ecosystem: Environmental > Terrestrial > Soil > Wetlands | place: USA: Ohio... | reverse complement strand
ATCGGTCCGTGTACGCGGTGTACTCCGAACGAGTACTTTTCGCACCGGGGCAGCGGGGTGGGCGGCTCGACCGGGCGGCAGGCGAGCGTGGTCGGCTGGGAGAATCCGCTTGGAAGGTCGGCGCGCTTTTGTTAGCGTACGCCACGGAGGATCGGGCCATGAAGCGAGTGCTTGCCGTTGTCATGCTGTCCGTCACCCTGGTGTTGAGCGCCGGACCTGCCGGCGCCGTTCCGGACGATTACGACGACACCGAGTCCCACCCGCTGCGCGTCATCGCGTATCTCGTCTACCCGATCGGGTTCGCGGCCGAATGGTTGATTTTCCGGCCTTTCCACTACCTTGTCTCGCGGCCGGAAACCGAGCCGGTGTTCGGGCACAAGCCACACGGCGAAACCCGCGTCCAATAGACGACCGGTTGCGTGTCGTGCGCCCCGGCGGGTGGCGCGGCGCGACGCGGGGATGAGGCGCGCCCGGCGGCGTCGGGTGCGGATCGTGTGTACAGGCGCAAGGACTCTTTCTACATGCGTGCGAAGGCGGACGGCTACCGCTCGCGCGCCGCGTTCAAACTCGAGCAACTCGCGCAGCGGTTTCACGTGTTCCAGGCGGGCGACTGCGTCGTCGACCTCGGAGCCTGGCCCGGCGGCTGGTTGCAGGTGGCAGCGCGTGCGGTCGGCCGCACCGGCCGCGTCGTCGGCGTGGACCTGCAGCGCATCGACCCGCTGCCGGAACTCAGCGTGATTGTGGTGCAGGGCGATGTCACTACGCCCGCTGTCCAGGCGGAAGTGCGCAGCGCATGCGGTGGGGCGGCCGATGTCGTGCTCGCCGACCTCGCCCCGAAGCTCACCGGGATTCGCGCGCAAGACACCGCCCGAGCCTACGCCCTCGCCGAGCAGGCGCTGCAGGTCGCGGCCGCCTTGCTGCGTCCCGGCGGCCGCTTTGTCGTGAAGTTGTTCACGGCGGACGAGTTGGCACACTACCTCGCCACTCTTCGGCGCTCCTTTCAGAGCGTCCACACCACGCGACCGGAGGCCACCCGGAAGGGGTCGGCCGAGATCTACGCCGTGGGCGTCGGCTTTCGCTCCGCGCCGACGAACGCGCCCGCTGGGGAGTGAGGCGGGTCCCGGCGGACGTGCGGTGCGCCGGACTCTTGTGTCCAAAACGAATCCAACCGGGCGCAATTGCGTCGCGGGGGCCGCGCCCCTCCCGCCGATACCTGCTGGCAATACGGACTCGACGACAGCTGGCGCGGAATTCGCTTGTCACGCGAGGCCGTGGCAGCAAAGTGGCAGCTCCTGCATGGATTTGTTGACAAGCGACGGCCCGCTGCGCATAGTCCCGGCGACTCGATAGAACGGCGTTGGTATGCAGCGGCTTCGATGAGGGGATGACGAAGTGGCGGGCGGGGTGGGCGTAGCATCGACGGGCGGGGCGGCGGGCCGGTTGCGCCGGCTGTTCACGGCGTCGCTCTCCGAGCTCAACCCGTTGCGTCGCGAGGAGCCATACCTCGCCGTCGACATAGGGTCCCACGGCATCAAGGTGCTGGAAACCATCGGGTACGCCCCGGCGCTGCGCATTCTGCGAGCGGCCCACGTGTCGACGCCCGCGGGTGCCATCCAGAGCAACATGGTCGCCGATCCGGCGATCGTGGCCGAGAGCATCAGATCTGTGGTCGATGCGCGGGGAATGCGGGCGCGCAAGACGATCACGGCCATCCCGGGCCCGGCGGTCATCGTCAAGCGAGTGGTCGTGCCGGCGCAGAGCACGCGTGAACTCGAAAACACGATCCTGTTCGAGGCGGGCAGCTCCATCCCGGAGGACCTGGAGAACGTCAACCTCGACTACCAAGTCACAGACTATCAGGACGACGGCAAGCAAATGCAGGTGACGCTGGTCGCGGCAAAGAAGGACATCGTCAGCACGTACGGCGAAGCGATCCGCGCGGCGGGCCTCGTGCCCGTGGTGGTCGACGTCGACTACTTCGCGCTCGAGAACATGTTCGAGCTGAACTACGACCCGGCACCCGACCGGGTGATCGCGCTGGTGAACATCGGTGCGCGCTACACGTCGATCAGCATCCTGAAGAACGCCCAGTCCGTGTTCACGCACGACGTGGCGGTGGGCGGGCGGGACCTCACCGAGGCGCTGGTGCGGGATCTCAGGGTGAGCCCCGCGGTGGCGGAAAGCCTCCAGGCCGGCGAAACGGTGGTGACCGTGGCAGCCGCCGAGGCGGCAGCCGTGGCCGATGCCGCGGTGGCGGCCCTGATCGACGAGATCCATCACGCCATCACGTTCTACTGGACCGGCGCGACGGATGAGACCATTCACGCCGCTTATGTGGCCGGCGGTGCTGCCCGCATTGCTGGCCTGCCGCAGGGGCTGTGCGAGCGGCTGGGCGCCCCGGTCGAGGTGGCGGATCCCTTCGCCAGAGTCGCGCTGGATCAAGGGATCGACACGCCGGAGATGCGGCGGCGTGCGCCGGAGTTTGCCGTTGCCGTCGGCCTTGCCACACGGCGACCGGGGGACAAGTGATCCGGGTCAACCTCCTCGGGGTCAGAGACGCACGGCAGGCGGTCGGGCGCCGCCGCCAGGTGGCCGTGGTTGTTCTGAGCCTCCTGCTGGCCCTGTTGATGATGACCGTACCCTTTTCCCTGCAACGGCACCGCCTCAACCGGCTGGATGCGGAGGTGGCCGCGCTCCAGGCGGAAATCGCAACCCTGAACGAGCGCGCGAAGGAGGTACGCGACCTCGACAAGAAGCGGCTCGACCTCGAAGCCAAGCTCAAGATCATTACGGATCTCAAACAGAAGCGTGTCGGTCCGGTGCGGGTGCTCGAAGACTTGGGCGGGGCGACGCCAGAGAAACTCTGGCTTGTCGAGTTCACCGATGTGGGGGGCGCGGCCACGCTCACCGGCATGGCACTCGACAACCAGACGATCGCGACTTTCATGCGCCATCTGCTGGCGTCCGACTACTTCTACGAGGTCGACCTGGTCGAAACCGCGCAGACCGACGTCGCCAGGGCTGGCCCCGCCCCGCTGGCGGGAACGGGCCTCAAGCGGTTCATCATCAAGGCTCGGCTGGACTATCTCGGACGCGGCGGCAAGTCGGCCGGTCCTCCGACCGCTGGCGGCGGGGCGAAAACGGGGGCGTGAGCGACGGCGATGATGGACCTGATCGAGCGGCTGTTCGAACTGCCCCCGCGCCAGCGCGTGATGGTCCTCGTGGGCGGCATGGCCGTCGTCTTCTTCGTCTACGCGTACTTCTTGTTCTGGCCTCGCAGCGCGGAGATTGCGGAGAAGGAGCACCAGGTCGAACAGCTCACCGCCGAGCGGGCGCGCAAGGCGGCGCTGGTCGCCAACCTGGCCAGAACGCGCGAAGAAGTCGCCCGCCTGGACGGAGACCTCAAGCGGGCGATCGCCCAGCTGCCCGACACCAAGGAAATCCCGGATCTGCTCAGCACGATTTCGTCGCTGGCCCGCGAGGCCGGGCTCGAGATCATCCAGTTCAAACAACGACCCGAGCAGTACCAGGAGTTCTACGCCGCCGTGCCGGTCGACATTCTGGTCCGAGGCGCCTACCACCAGGTGGCGAGCTTCTTCGACCAGGTCGGCCGCATGGCGCGCATCGTGAACGTCACGGATGTGAGCATGAAGAGTCCTCAGCGGCCCCAGGGCGACAGCGTGCCGCTCGACACGTCCTGTGCCGCCGTGACCTTTCGCTTTCTCGACGAGGCCGAGCGCGAACGCCTGGCCAAGCAGCGTGAACAGGAAAAGGGAGCCAAGCCGTGAGCCGGGCCGCAGCGGTGTGGGCGGGCGTCGTACTGCTGGCGGCATCGGTCGCAGGTGCGGCGGAGCCGGCGTCAGTGCCCGGCACGGCGGCGCCGGGCGGCGAACCGGCTGCCGACGGCAGGCCCCCATACGATGCGACCGGACGGCGTGACCCGTTCCGCCCGTTCGTGCTGGACATTCGATCCGAACCGGCGGTGTATGCCACCCCGCTGCAACGTTACGAACTCGGCCAGTTGACCGTCGTCGCCACGATGTGGTTGGTCAGCCCGCCACGCGCGATTGTCCAGGACAGCGCCGAGATGGGATACATCGTCACGCCGGGCACCGCCATCGGCCGCAACGGCGGGGTCGTGACGGCGATCGAGCCGCAACGCGTGATCGTCGAGGAGCGCGTGCTGGACTACTACGGCAAGGAACAGATCAACCGAATCGTCATGGAAACGCCCCGGGACCAGGGTCCCGCGCAGCCGGGACGGGAGCGAGAACGACAATGATGCGAGGGCGCAGGGGGAGAGCTGTTTGCTGGAGCGGTCTGCTCTGCACGCTGCTGGCGGCGACCACGGGCTGCACACGGCCGGTCGTGGTGTCGCAGGACACCGCCGCCGGGGCGTCGTCGCCCGTCGACGCCGCGGGCACGGGCGAAGTGGCGGCAGCGGCCTTGCCGGATCCCTCAGTCGGCCACGCCCAGCCAGCGGGCTTCGACCTGCGCGAGATCAAGGTCCTCGACGACAACGGGCAGGCGGGTGTGTTCGTGAAACTGTCGCAACCCCCCGGGTCCGTGCGCCAATACAGCCTCACCCAGCCGAACCGCATCGTCATCGACGTGACGGGTCTGCGTCCCGGTGAGGAACCGAATGCCCAGCGGTTCACCGTCGACAACCGGCTGATTTCGGAGATCCGACTCGCCCGCCACGCGGACCGCTTGCGGCTCACCCTGCACGTGCGCGTCGACCCGGTGCCGGCGTATACCGTCAACGACCTGAACGACACGGTTGTGGCGTTCGTCGGCGAGCCGGTGGGCGCGAGCGAGCCGGTGCGGGAACAGCTGGTGTTCACGAAACGATCGGTGCCGCCGGCCCCTGGCGGCTCGGGCGCAACCGCCCGCGCCCCCCGCTCGGCGCCTGCCGGATCCGAGGGCCAGTCGGCCCCCGCAGCCGGTCCGTCGGGCCGCAGTGTCGACGGGGCCACGGCCCGGCGCGCGCCGTACCGCGGGCAGCGCGTTTCCCTCGACTTCAAGGACGCGGACATCACCAATGTGCTGCGCCTGCTGGCCGAGGTGAGCAAGCTCAACATCGTCGCCACCGACGATGTGCGCGGGAAGGTCACCATCCGCCTGTTCGAGGTTCCATGGGATCAGGCCCTCGACATCATTCTGCAAGTGCTGAACCTCGAGAGCATTCAGGACGGGAACGTGATCCGCGTCTCGACGGTGAAGCGCCTGCGCGAAGAGCGTGAAGAACTGCAGCGTGCGCAGGAGGCGCTGCGCTCCGTCGAGCCGCTGCGGGTCGACTACCTCCGCGTCAACTATGCCAAGGCGACCAAGCTGGCGGAGATCATCAGCGGTGCCGCTCGCACCCGCCGGGGGCAAGGCACCGGGACGGGGGGACGCGAAGAAGAGGAAGGAGTGCTGACGCGCCGCGGCACCGTGCTGGTCGACGAGTTCACAAACACCTTGATCGTGCGCGACATCCAGCGTGGCATCGACAACGCGCGCGACGTCGTACGGAAGCTGGACGTACAGACGCCGCAGATCATGATCGAGTCGGCGATCATCGAAGCGACGTCGGATTTCGCCCGCGAGCTCGGCGTGCAGTGGGGCTACCGCGCCGTGTATGGGCCCGAAACCGGCAATCCGACCGGCGTGAACTTCCCAGGCTCCGTCGCCGTGGGCGGCGGCGGCCTCAACCAGGGACCGGGCAACGTCCCTTTCATCGCCGATTTCCCGGCCGCGGGTGCGATTGCCGGTGGCGGCAGCGCGCTCGGCCTGCTGCTCGGTTCCGTCGACGGCTCCCAGGCCCTGGCCGTACGCATCTCGGCACTCGAGAAACAGGGTAAGGCGCGGGTGGTTTCCAAGCCCCGCGTGGCGACGCTCAACAACGTCGCCGCGACCATCAAGAGCCTGACGATCATCCGGGTGAAGCTCCCCTCGACCGGGACGGTGATCAACACCGGCGCCGGCGGGGCGGCTGGCACGGCCTCGACGGCGACCGAGAAAATCGAGACCGGCATCATCCTGATCGTGACGCCGCAGGTTTCCGCCGACGGGTTCGTCCTGCTCGACATCTTCGCCAAGTCGAGCCAGGCAGACTTCACGCGAACTGTCGAAGGCATTCCGACGGAAATCGCGCGTGAGGCCAATTCCCACATCCTGGTCAAGGACGGCCAGACCGTCGTGCTCGGGGGCATCTACCGCGACACGACGGCGGACTCCCAGGCCGGCACGCCCTACCTGAAGGACATTCCGGGGATGGGCTGGCTGTTCCGGACCAACAAGAAGGAAGACCGACGGGAGGACCTCCTCGTCTTCCTGACACCCCGGATCATGGGTGGCGGGAGCACCGAACTGCCCTCCGCCGATATCCTGTGGCAGAACCGCGGCACGGGTTACATGCAGTGAATGCCAGGGGCGGGATGGGGGCGACGCACGCGCCCGGCGGAGCCCGGCCGTGAGCAGCCCCGAGGCACGATGGGTGCATTCCGGTGTCATTGACACCGTGACGGTTGCGCTGGGCGATCGTTCGTACGACATCGTGATCGGGGCGGGGCTGCTCCCCGCCCTCGGCACGTATCTCCGCAGCGTGGTGAGTCCCGGCGTGGCGACCATCGTCACCAACGCGACGGTACGGCGCTTGTACGGCGACGTGGTGTCCGCGGCACTGGCCGACGCCGGCTTCGACCCCGTCACGATCGAGGTCCCGGACGGCGAGGCGTACAAAAACCTCGAGTCGTTGGGGCACATCTATGACGGACTCGTGGCGGCGCGTGTCGAGCGCGGCTCGCCAATCGTCGCCCTCGGCGGAGGGGTGATCGGCGACCTGGCGGGGTTCGCCGCCGCCACGTTCCTGCGCGGCGTGCCCTTCGTGCAGGTGCCGACGACCGTTTTGGCACAGGTCGATTCCAGCGTCGGCGGCAAGACCGGCGTGAACCATCCTGCCGGCAAGAACCTCATCGGCGCGTTCTACCAACCACGCAAAGTCGTCATCGACCTGGCGACCCTCGACACGCTGCCGGCGCGCGAATTGCGGGCGGGCTTGGCGGAGGTGGTCAAGTACGGCGCCATTCTGAGCGCCCCGCTGTTCGCGGCGATCGAGCGTGACCTCGACCGGCTCCTCGCCGGCGACCACGACGTCCTGCGCCCCGTGATCCGTGAATGCTGTGCGCTCAAGGCGATGGTGGTCACTCGCGACGAGCGTGAGGCGGACTACCGTGCAATTCTGAACTTCGGGCACACACTTGCCCACGCGGTCGAGAGTCTGACCGGGTATGACCGCTACCTGCACGGGGAGGCGGTTGCGATCGGCATGAGCTTTGCTGCGCGTTTGTCCCATCGCCGTGGCCTGTGCGCGGCGGAGACGGTGGAGCGACTGGTGCACGTCCTGCAACGTATTGGATTGCCGACGGAATTACCCCCTGGTCTGGGACAGGAACGCATCGCCCAGGCGGTGGCGAGCGACAAGAAAGTGGCTGGGCGCAAGGTGAAATTCGTCTGTCTGGAAGACATCGGCTCGGTTCGCTTCGAGCCGATCGCAGCCGACGACGTCGCGGCTCTGGCGGTTGGCGGGGAGCAGCGGGCGTAGGAGAAGGGTGCTGACATGCGGCGACTCTGGGTGGCGGCGGTACTGGCAGTGGCGTTCGGTGCGAGTGTGGTGGCCTGTGGCGGCTCGGCCGACAGCGATAGCCTGGTCCTCCGCTTCGTGGGGTTCAATGGGATAGGGATCACCCAGGCGGACTCCGTGGGGGAGACGAGCGCGGATGTCGACGTGGTACCGTCGCTCTGCGGCACCGAAACCACGACGGAGCCGGAGTATTTCACGCAGACGACGATCAACGCGGTGTTCGTCAACGAAGAGAAGGCGAACATCGTGTTGGACTCGTACACCGTGGACCTCAGCGCGGTGGCGGATCTCGGCGTGCGTACGAATACCCTCAGCGTCACCGTACCGGGACGCCGGTGCGGGAACCAGCCGACGCAAAGCTGCGTGACCGACGCCGACTGCCAGCTCGGCTCCTTGCCCGGGCGCTGCCAGTCCTCTGAAACCCCCGTGACCGGGCTCGCGCTCGTCGATCTCAGCGAGAAATTCGTCATCGAAAGCAATCCGGAGACGTGGGGACTCGCGTCCAACATCCGCATCACGTTCTACGGGCACGACGATGCGGCCCACTCGTTCACGATCCCCACCTCGTACGTGGCGACGTTTGCCGACTTCGACAACTGCGCGGGAGAATGATCGTCCGGGAGTGACGGCGCGCAGCGCATCGCAAGGGGGAGGCCGGAACATGACACGCCCGAGCAGATGGTGGGTCGCGGGACTCGTTGGCGGTGTCGCTTTGCTTCTGGCTGGCAGCAGCGACGCGGTCGGCGGCGGCTGGGGCTCGCTCACGCAGCGGCTGGGTCATTCGGCAGAATGGGTGTTCCAGGTGCCGGCCGCACACGCGGCGGCCGCATCCTGCGTTGGTGACTGCGACCACAATACGGTGGTGACCGACACCGAGATCCTCGCGACGTTGTCCATCTCGCTCGGCACCGCCCCGCCGTCGGCGTGTGGCGGGGCCGCGGCGACCGCTGATGGCGCGATGACGGTCGAGCACGTGCTGCGTGCAATCAACGCCGGTGAGTACGGCTGTGCGGGATCGCCCGAACCCACCGTGGGGCAAAGCACACCCCTCGGCAACGGCGGTCTCCCCACGCCGACGACCACTCCGGTGCCACCGGGGTCCAGCCGCAACGAACGTACGTCGAGCAACGCGCAGGGATCGATCACGCTGCGCCTCAACAAGATCCAGGTGCTGGCCGGACAGTTGGCCACGTTCAGCGTGTTTCTCAGGGATGCAGCCGGGCGGCCGGCAGTCACCGAGCCCATCGATGTGACGACTGCGGCGGGACTGACCGTTGCCTCACTGGAGCCGCCCGATTCCGTCACACGCACCGATGGCACGGTGTCCGGAACGGCTGGCGGCTTTACCACCGGGGCATTCGTCATCACTGCGAAGAGCACGAGCGGACGTTTCGGGAACCTGTCGGTGAGCCTGACGCTGGTGGTGTTCGGTGTGGCGCCGACCGTGCCGTCGGCAAACACCCCGACCGGCACGCTGCCGCCACCGGCCACGCCAACGGCTACTCCGACCGCTACCGCAAAGCCCTGCGATCGCGTCCAGACCATCATCGTGCAGACTGACACCCTGAACGTCAGCGGCCAGGTCGGCGGACTCGCCGGGATCACGGCCGTCGTCTTCGACGGGGACAACCTGCCGGTCGAGGGCGTCAACGTGCTCTTCGACGTCCAGCCCCGGGTGGCGTCCTTCCGCGAACTGGTGCAGACGACCGACCGCGGTGGGACGGCCGCGACGGGGATGTCCATCCCGGCCGGCTCCAGCTTCGGCGAACTCAAGGTCGCGGTGTCTGCCTGCGGGGTGGTGGGGAACGTGTCGGTGAACGTCGTGTCGGGCACCAGCGGCACCAAACCGGTGCAGACGGTGGTGCTGCAGGCCAATCCCTCTTCGGTGGGCAGTCAGTCCGGCGGCACGATCAACCTGAAAGCGGCCGCACTCGACGCCGACAACCAGCCCATCAACGGCATCGACGTCCTCTTCATCACCAGCATTGGCGGCGTCAATCCGCTGATCGACCGCACGAAGGCGATCGGCAGCGAGGGCGGCATCGCCACGTCCGTGGTCGAAGTCCCCTCCGGTGCGGTCGAGGATCGATACACGATCAGTGCGCTCGCCGGCGGCGTGCAGGGCTCGGTGATCATCAACGTGGTGCCAGGATTGGTGCCGCCGGGCGGGCAGGTGAAGCCCGGCGTGCCGCCCGGCGAGCCGGCGGGTCTCACCCTGGGGGCCAGCCCGACGCGGCTCCAGGTGGCGGGCACCGGCGGGACCGAACTGTCGACGGTCGTCGCTCGTGTCATCGATAACAACGGCAACCCACTCGCCGGGGCGCGCGTTTACTTCCACGTTGTCGCAGCCCAGAGCGCCGCGGGTGCCGTCATTCTCCCACAAACGTCGCCGACACCGTCGGGATCCCCCGTGCCGGTGCCGGAGACGCGCTGTCCGCCAGACGATCCGTATGCCACTTCCGACGTGGCTGGTTTCGCGCTCATTCAGGTCCGCAGCGGGTCTGCGCCCGGCACCGTCACGGTGTCTGCCTGCGCCGACACGACCATCCTTGGCGTCCCGTCGCCGCTCGTCGAGCAGCAGGCGCTGGTCACGGTGACCTCGGGACCGGTGGGTCGTCTCAACGTGGCGATCAATCCGCGCTCGATCGACAACAACGACGGTGCCCTGACGACGACGGCCAGCGCCATCGTCATCGATGGCCAGGGGAACACGGTCGAAGACGGTACCCCGGTCTTTTTCGAACTGATCACCCGCCACCTGTGTACGGGAGGCGGCAACGACGGTGGAGTGTGCGTCACCGGCGGCGATTGTCCGGGGGGCGCCTGTGTAACGGACCTGAACGATCCCGCGCGCAACGTCTCGATCTCGAGCAACACGGCCACGAACGCGCTGCCGCCATGCGACGTCAGCCAGTACATCGTACAGACCGGCATACCGGTCACGTCGCAGCCGGGGAACGCCATCACCTGCCTCAAATTTCCGTTCACGCAGCAGGCCACGGAGGTACGCATTCGTGCCACCGCGGCCGGTGTCTCGAACGGCTTGCTGGGGCAAGCGGGTACCCTCCCGGGCCACGTCGGCGATCTCGAGGCCAGCGCCAACCCGAGCACCGTGCGCGTGAGTGCCACGAGTGACGGCTTGGCGGTCGTACGCGCGTTCGTTTACGACGCGGAACTCGCGCCGGTGGAAAATGTACGGGTACGCTTCTCCTCCAGTGTCGGCACCATCGATCGGTCCGTGCTCAGCGATGCGGATGGCGTGGCGGAGGCGACGCTGGTCATTCCGGCGGGCACCGCATCTGGGTCGGCCGCGGTCCGCGTGTCCGGCGGCGGTCTGGTGCTGCCGAACATCACCGTGTCGATCGTCAACACCGGGGGAGGTGTGACCCCGACGCCGAACCTGACTCCCGGGGTGACGCCGGGGCAGCCCGCCCCGGCGAGCGTGCAGTTCATCGGCGCCGACCTGGCCATCATCGGCGTGCGTGGCTCCGGGTTGCCGGAACAGTCGGTCCTGACCTTCCGCGTCACCGATGCCCGCGGGGAGCCAGTCACCGAGGTTCCGGTCGACTTCGCCATCGCCCGTGTCGCGGACGAAAGCATCGAGCCCAAGCAGGGCGTGACGGACGATGCCGGTGAGGTGGAGGTCACCCTGACGAGCGGCCAGCGCGCCTTGAGCGTGCAGGTCACGGCGCAGGTGAAGAGCGTGTCGCCCGCCCTGCTGGCCCGCTCGACGGCGGTGAACATCCTCGGCGGACCGCCATCGCAGCCGAACTTCAGTCTGGCGCACGAGTTCCACAACATCTCCGGCCGTGTCAGCTTCGGGCTGGTCGATCGCATCACCGCGTTCGTGGCCGACCGGTTCGGCAACCCCGTGCCGCCTGGCACCGCCGTGAGTTTCACCACCAGGGGCGGGGCCATCGGCAACCCCACGGTCACGAGCGCCCTGGGGCAGGCCACGGCCAGCCTGGTCTCCCAGGCGCCCGTGCCGGCCAGCGGCATCGTGAACACGCTGGCTACGACGGCCGGGGAACGTCCGTTCGTCGACCGTAACGGCAACGGGGTGTGCGACGGCGATGACGAACTCGTGGCGCTGTCGGAACCCTTCTACGACATGAACTGCAACCGCGTGTTCGACGACGGGGACGATTTCATCGACCTGAACGCCAACGGACAGTTCGACCGCAACCAGGGCGACGGGACACCCGCCTGCGGCGATCAGCTCACGGTGTTCGAGTCGATCTGCACGACGTTCTCCGGACCTACGGCGACGCTGCTGCTGCCGGCGGGTGGCGCGGTGATCGAGGCAGGTGGCGGGCAAACGTTCACGCTCATCGTCAGCGACAACCCGGATCCGATCGGCAACCCCGGCGTCGGCAATCCCATCGTCGGCGGCTCGACGCTGAACATCGAGCTCCAGAAGGGCGGACGGGCGCGCCTGGTGGGTCCGACGTCGTTCACGTTGCCGGACGCCTTTACCAACAACCAGATCGTCGACGGCATCAATCGGTTCCATTTCACGGTGATCGACGACCAGCCGACGTCCGCGACGCCGGCGATCGATGCGCTGGTGGTGACCGTCACGTCGAAGGAGCTGCCGGCGGGCGGCAACGGCTCGGTCGCCCTCTCCGTACCCATCGTGCTGCTCGGCTATGTGACGCCGACGCCGTCGCGGACCCCCGCGCCACCGACCGCGACCGCCACCTGGACGCCGACGCCGACCCCGACACTGGAGGCCGGCCAGCCGACGCCCACCCCCGTGCGCACGGCCACGCAAACCCCCACGGTGCCGGTCGGGTCGATCGCCTTCGTCAGCGCCGAGCCGGCTACCATCGGCGTGCGCGGATCGGGCCTGCCGGAGCAGTCGCTGGTCACCTTCAAGGCGCGCAACACGCAGGGCAACCCGATCGCCGGCGCAGTGGTGACGTTCGAGCTGACGGGGAGCGGCTCGGAGCTGCTCGACCCGCCCACCGCGATCACCGGCCCGACCGGCCTGGTGAGCACGACCGTGACCAGCGGCGTGCGGGCCACCACCGTGCGCGTGACTGCGACGGCCGACAGCACGGGCGACGGGCTGCCCGACATCGTCGTGCAGTCGCAGGTGGTCAGCATCCTCGGGGCCCCGCCGGCGGTGAACCATTTCAGCGTCGCGCCGGCGCTGCGCAACGTCGCGGGCCGCGTCACCTACGGCCTGCAGGACACCATCTCCGCGTTCGTCAACGATCGCTTCGGCAACGCGGTGCCGCCGAGCACCGCCGTGTCGTTCCTCACCAACGCGGCGAGCGTGGTCAGTCCGACGACCACCAACTCCGCGGGCGTGGCCACCGCGACGCTGCTGTCGGAGGGGCTGGTTCCACCTTCCGGCATCGTCACCGTCCTCGCGTTCACCCGCGGAGAGGAATCGTTCCTCGACAACAACGGCAACGGACGGTTCGACTGCACCGGCACGACCACCCCACCCTGCGCGGGATCCGGGATCGACTCGGTGCTGACCGATGCGGTCCCAGAGCCGTTCATCGACTTCCGCCCGCTGCCCCCCGCCGACGCGAGTTGCTCATTGCCGGCGCCAAGCCCGCTGTGCAACAACCGCTTCGACATAAACATCCCGTTCGAACTCTTCGTGGACGGTGGCGCACTGAACGGGCTCTGGGATGCGCAGGGCACGCCGGGCGTCTGGGACAATAACATCTTCGTCTCGGCGTCAACGGTGGTGACCTTTTCCGGACCGCTGGTGACGCCGCAGGCGAGCCCGACCACGTTCACGATTGCCAACGGTGGCTCGCAGGGATTCACGCTCGACGTGCACGACGACTTGCGCAACCCGCTGGTTGGTGGCTCGACCATTGCCGTGAGCGTCAGCGGAGGGCAGGTCGTCGGCGGTGACATCACGATTCCCGACGGCCACTCCTTCAACCAGTTCGTGCCCGGACTTACGCGCTTCGGGTTCGTGGTTGCCGACAGCGATCCGGCAGACACCGACCCGCCGGCGGCGGCATCGGTGGTGGTGAAGATCACGTCCCCGAACGGGACCGGCACCTTCGTGGTGGCGAGCGGCACCATCGACTGACCCCGGGTTGGGGCGGCCCTCGTGGCCGTCCCGCCCACCCCCGGGCAGGACTGGCGTGCGCCCGGTCGCTTCTGGTACAGGCTGTCTCACATGTCGGCACAGCGCACGCAGCGCGGGCACGCAGGCCCGCGTGTCCTCGTCATTCACGGCCCGAATCTGAACCTGCTCGGCGTCCGTGAGCCGGCGGTGTACGGGTCGGAGACGCTAGCGGACATCGACCGTCGCCTGACGGCGCTGGCAGAGGAGTTGGGCTGTGTGGTGTCGAGCTACCAGTCCAACAGCGAGGGCGCCCTCGTCGATCGCATCCACGCGGCCCGTGACACGGCCGACGTGATGCTGATCAATGCCGGCGCCTACACCCACACCAGCGTCGCGATCCGGGATGCGCTGCTCGCGATCGGCCTGCCGGTGATCGAGGTGCACCTCTCGAATACCTACCGGCGCGAGCCCTTCCGTCAGCGGTCGTTCATCGCGGACGTCGCGATCGGTCAGGTCGTCGGCTTCGGTGTTGACAGCTATCTGCTGGGCTTGCGTGCCGCCGTCGGCGTGCTGCAGCGCCAGCGCGCGCGGTGATCAGCCCGCGGCGGGGTGCACCGGCGTAAACGCCCGAATCAGTCCTGCGCGCTCCGCGTGGCGCTCGATGGCGAGGTCGATCAGGCGCGTGATCAGCGCCGGGTAGGGCGTGCCCGAGCACTCCCAGAGCTTCGGGTACATGCTGATCGAAGTGAAGCCCGGGATGGTGTTGATCTCGTTCACGTACAGCGTGCCCGTGGGGCGTTGCAGGAAGAAATCAACGCGTGCCATGCCGGCGCACTCGAGCACCTGGAACGCCCGGACGGCGAGTTCCTGCACCGTGGCGCGCTCGCCGGGGCTCAGCGGCGCCGGGACGAGCAGCGCCGCGCCGTCGGCATCGATGTACTTCGCTTCGTAGGAGTAGAAGTCCGCGCGCGGGCGGATTTCCCCGGGCACCGACGCGCTCGGCGCCTCGTTCCCCAGCACCGCACACTCGATCTCGCGCGCGTCGATGGCGGCCTCGATCAGGACCTTGGTGTCGTATTGCAGGGCGGCTGCGACGGCGGCTGGCAGATGCGCCAGGTCCTTCACCTTCGTGATGCCCACCGACGAGCCGAGGTTGGCCGGCTTGACGAACAGCGGCAGGCCGAGTGCGGCCACCGACGGCTGCAGCGCGTCGCGGGTTGTCGCCCACTGCCGGCGCGTCACGGTAAGGAAGGGGACGACCGGGATCCCGGCGTCCCGCAACAGCCGCTTCTGTACGTCTTTGTCCATCCCCACGGCGGAGCCGAGCACCCCCGCCCCGACGTAGGGCAGGTCGGCCAGATCGAGCAGGCCCTGCACCGTGCCGTCCTCGCCGAAGGTGCCGTGCAGGACGGGGAACACCACGTCGACCGTCGCCGGCGGCCGCGCCGGCTGCGCCAGATCCACGAGCGCCCCGCCGGCAGGTGCCGGGGAGAGGGTCACCGGCGTGCCGACGCCCTCGACGCGTGCGCCCGGCACCTTAGTCAGCGCCAGAAACGCCGGCTCGTCCAGCAGGTGCCACGCGCCCGCATGGTCGATGCCGACCAGGCTCACCTCGAAGCGGTCGCGGTCGATGGCGGCGACCACGGACCGCGCGGAGCGCAGCGAAATCTCGTGTTCGCCCGATCGGCCCCCGAAAAGGATGGCGACGCGGATGCGAGTCGGTCGCGTTGTCACGGCGGTTCGATACCACAATTCGTGTGCCGCCTCACTCCACGAACGTGAAATCGTTCTGCTTGCCCTGGCGGGCGGTTGCCGTGTATGCTGCCGCCATCTCGAAGGTAGGATTGGACCCGTGACACAGCACCAGCACATGGCCGAGTGGCCCCACGCAGCACGCCGCCGCGGAGTCTCCGCTCCCGCGTGGACCGCGCCGGTGGTCGTGTTCGTGGACGCCATGACCGGCGCGGGCACGCTCGTAGTGGCGAAGATTCGCCCGCGCGTGGTGTCCGGTGGCCTGCCGACGGAGGGATAGGCAAGCAAGAACTCTCCAACCCGTGACGGATGAAAAGGCCACCGGACGAAGGTTCGGTGGCCTTTTCTTTTGGTGCGGCGATTCCTGCATGGGGCAGGGCCGAGAAGCGACGCGGGTCGCTCCCCGGGGAGCAGAAAGGAGGCAACAATGGGACGCATTGATCCGGAATTCGTGGCGCGGCGGCTGCGGGAAGTCGTGGCCGATGAGCCGAAGGCGTTCGCCTACGAGATCGGCGTCAGCCTTTCCGCGCTCTACAACTACCTGAACGGGCGCATTCCCTCGACCGAAGTGCTGTTCCGCATTGCCCGGTACACGGGCCGGCCGATGGAGTGGTTTCTCGGGAGCGGCGCGGTCAGCGGGCTGGCCCTGGTGGCCGAGGTCGCGCGGCGGGACGGCAGCGCCGGTGCCGCTGCGCATCTGTAACCCCGGGTCGTCGAGCGCGCCGTCGGTGAGCGGCGCACAACCCAAACGCCGGGGGAGGCCCCAGGCCTCCCCCGGGGGAGGTGCGCATCACCCGCCGGCGCGATAGCGAAACGCCCGGCCGCGTCGTGACGA
>Ga0316622_100001257_pt1 | contig 16259 bp, 17 predicted proteins | sample OWC_Aug_OW2_C1_D_FD_207646 | JGI IMG/M metagenome (GOLD analysis project Ga0316622, IMG submission 207646) | Wetland soil microbial communities from Old Woman Creek delta, Ohio, United States - OWC_Aug_OW2_C1_D5_C | ecosystem: Environmental > Terrestrial > Soil > Wetlands | place: USA: Ohio... | reverse complement strand
CGAGCCCGAGCACGGTTGGGTGCTGGATCTGCCCGCTGGCCTGGAGCAGGCCCTGGACCAAGGCGCCATGGATCTCTCCCGCTGATCGGGCCCCGCGCAGGCGGCCCCGAGAGGGCGGGCTCGCGGACGCAGCGCTCACGCGCGCCGTCCCCGCAGCCGCCCGGCCGCGGCGCGGTCGATGTCCGGCGACCGCGAACCGCGATTCTCGCGCATCCTGCCCGCCATCGTGCAGAATGCGGGGCCCGCGCGCTTCGCCACGCCCGGTTCCCGCGCGCCGCGCGCCCGGCGCACGCATCCGGCAACGGCGGGCATCGTGCGCCCTCTTCTCCCCTTGCGACCCTCGTGGCCGTTCTCCGCCAGGCGCACTCCCCTCTCCCGGCATCCGTCTTGCAAACGGGGAGTGGGATTCGGCGCGCCGCGCGCGCCGGGGAGGGATCATGCCGCCTCGCCGCCGGACAGAGACGCCGGAAGACCCCGGCCGCCGATCGATCGTCGTCAAGGCCGTCGCGGGACGCGGCCTCTGGCCCGGGCGCGTTCCCATGGGCGGCGTGCTGATCGCCGTCGCCGCGCTCTCTGGCCTCGCGCTCGGCAGCACCTGGCTGCTCCAACGCGATGCGGTGCGCGAGGCCCGCGCCCACGCGGCCGCCCGGGCGCGGGCGCAGGCGGAGCTCGTCGCCCAGGCGACGCTCGAGACCGGATCCTGGACCGATACGGCCCGGCTCGTGCGCATCCTCGAGTGCACGACGCGCGACGGCGGCGTCTCCGCCGCGGCGATCGTGGACAGCACGGGACAGGTGATCGCGCACACCGACGTGGCGCTTCTGGGCGCGCGCATCGCGCTGCCCTCGCCCGGCGACGCGGAGACGCCCGCCCGAGCGGAGGAGAACTGGGCGCGCCTGTTTCGCACCCCCGGGCCGCTCGTCATGCAGCCGCTGATCGGCCCGCGGGGAGCGCAGGGCATGGCGGTGCTCCTCCTTCCCGAAGAGCGCGCGCAACTCCTGAACGCCTCGGCGCTGCGCGTTCTCCTGCCCTCGGTCCTGCTGCTCCTCGCCTTCGTCGGCGTGGTCCTCGCCACGATCCGCTGGGCCGTGCGGCCCACGGCGGAATTCCTCGAGCACCTCGCCCGGGCGTTCGAGTGCGAGGAGACCGAGCTGCGCGAGAGCCCGGCCGGCCCGCCCCAGCCCGACGCCGCACTCGAGCAGGCGGTGCGGAGCGTCGAGGCCCTGCACGACGAGAAACGCGCTCTCCTCGTGCAGAACCGACTGCTCGTCTATGAGAAGAAGAGGCTCGCCCGCATGCTCGACCGGCTGCCCGAGGGCATGCTGCTCACCGACCAGTCCGGCCATCTCATCTGGCGAAACCGCGCGGCCGCGCAGTGGTGCGATCAGAGCGCCACCGAGGGGGGCGAGCCGGGCACCGGCGAACTTCCTCCCGCGCTGCGCGATGCTCTCGAGGAGGCCCGGCGCACCGGACGCGGCGAGGCACGGATGGAGGGGAACGACGGGCGCGGCGTGCGCGTGACGCGGCTGCCACTGGCGGGCGCGCAGGAACTGGCGGCGGGCGAACTCTACCTGTTGCGCGACGACTCGGCCCAGCAGGCGGCACAGCACGCGCAGGCGGAGTTCATCGCGCAGATCTCTCACGAACTGAAGGCTCCGCTCAACACGATCGTGACCCTCGTCGAGGCGATGGCGGACGAAGACGACCTCCCGGCCGAGGAGCGGCGGGCCTACTTCAACACGCTGAACGACGAAGCGATGCGCATGGCGCGCCTGATCGGCAACCTGATGCAGATTTCGCGCATCGAACTGGGCAACCTCTCGGCCGACTTCCGCTATCTCAAGCCCGCGCCCCTCGTCGCCCAGCAGGCGGAGGCGCTGCGCGCGCAGGCCGAGCAGCGGGGGCTCGCCCTCGAGGTGGCCGTGCCCGAGAACCTGCCCGCGCTCTACGGCGACAAGGACCTGCTCGGAGTCGCCCTGACGAATCTGCTGACCAATGCGATCAAGTACACGCCCGAGGGAGGGCGGGTCGCCGTACGGGCGGCGGTCGCGGGGGAAGGGGTCGCGATCGAGATCGAGGACACCGGCATCGGCATCCCGCCCGAGGAGCAGGAGCACGTGTTCGAGCGCTTTGCCCGCTCCCCGCAGGCCGAGGTGCAGACCCAGCCGGGCACCGGATTGGGACTCGCGTTGGTCCGCGAGATTGCCGAAATCCATGAAGGGAGAGTGGAGCTCGCGAGCGAGGTCGGACGGGGAAGCCGCTTTCGATTGTGGCTGCCCTGCCGCCAGGTGGGCACGCGCATGGACGTCGCGGCCGCCTAGCGCGCTCGCGGAAGAAACGAGGCAGCCGTGCGGGGAGGCGTCATGGACAGCCCGAGAGTATTGATCGTCGACGATGATTCGAGCGTCGCCCGGGTGCTCGCGCGCACGTTCGAGCGCAGCGGCTTTCTCGTGACGACCGCGCCCGATGGAGAGTGGGCCTTCAGCCTGCTCTCCGAGCAGACCTTTGACGCGCTGATCTGCGACATCCAGATGCCGCGCCTGGACGGCCGCCAGCTCTGCCACCGCCTGGCCGCGAACGGAATGCGTCTGCCCGCCACCACGCTCATCGTCACCTCGCGCTCCGAAGAGCGGGAGCGCGCCTGGGTGGCGGCCCTCCCGGGCGCCCGGCTGGTCGAAAAGCCGATTGGACCAAAGCACCTGCTGCGGATCGTCCGCGAGCAACTGCTGGAACCGGCCCGTGAAGAAGGCCAGCGGAGGGCGGCATGAGGAGCGGACGAGAACCGGCGTTCGAAGCCTTCATCTGCAGCCACTGCGCAGAGCTGCTGCGCGAGCTCTCCGGGGCGCTCGACGCGCCCCTCGCCGTTTTCGGCCGCGACGGCGCGCTCCTGTGCGAGACGAGGTCCACGGTTCCGGCCCGCATGGGCGCGCGGCTGGCCGTGCCGATCGTCTGCCACGGCGAGGAGATGGGCACGCTGGCGACCGAGACGGCGCGCTCCGAGCTGCAGGGCCTGCTGCTCACCCTTTCCGAGGAGATCGCCGACCGCTTCCGTCAGGCGAGCGATCTCGACCGCATGACCGATCAGCTGGCGCAGTCCTACGACGAAATCAACCTGCTCTACAGTTTCGCGCGGCTCCTGCGACCCGAGCGGAGCTACGAGGCAAACGCCCGCCTGCTGCTGGACGAGACGGCGGAGCTGCTCGAGACGCGCCTGCTCATGCTCTGCCAGCGTGAACCGCCCTGGACGGCGTGGAGCGCCGGGCCCGGGCTCGCCCTCGAGAAGAGCCAGCGCTGGGTCGTCTCGAATCCCGAGGAGCTGGAACGCATCCAGGCCGAGGTGGCAGCAGATCCCCCTTCCCCCTCCGGCCGGGAGCGCACGCGCCTGCGCGGAATGGTGAACACGCCGCACGGCCCCGTCCACTACCTGGTCGCCCCGGTCAAGGCGGCGGAGCGGATCTCCGGTTGCGTGGGACTCCTGCGCGCCGACCACGAGGTGACGGTCGAGACGGGAGAGCTGCGACTGCTCGAGTGCCTGGCCGAAGAGCTGGGCAACGCGGCCACCGCCAAGAAACTCAACCGTGAGCTGGGTGAGATGGTCTTCCACACCGTGCGCAGCCTGGTGGCGGCGATCGACGCCAAGGACGAGTACACGCGCGGCCACTCGGAGCGCGTGATGCTCTTCGCCGACCGCCTGGGGGAACGCCTGGGTCTCTCGCCGGAAGACCGCCGCACGCTCACCTGGGCCGCCCTGCTGCACGACGTGGGCAAGATCGCCGTGCGCGGCGAGATCCTGACCAAGCCCGGCCGGTTGACCGAGCAGGAATTCGAAATCATCCGGGCGCACCCGGCGCGCGGCTGCACGGTGCTGGAGCACGTGCCGCAGCTCCACGCCGCCCTGCCGGCGATCCGCCACCATCACGAGAAATTCGACGGAAGCGGCTACCCCGACGGCCTGCGCGGCGAGGAGATCCCCCTCCTCGCCCGGGTGATCGCGGTTGCCGACGCCTACGATGCGATCGCCTCGACGCGGGCCTACCGCAGCGCGCACCCGCCCGAGTACGCGCTCGAGCAGCTGGCCGTCGGCGCGGGCACGCAGTTCGATCCCGCGATCGTCGCCGTGTTCCGCCAGCTCGCCGCCGGCGGCGAGTTGCAGACGCAGCCGGCCGCTGCGGACGACGCCGGGCTCGCGGGCGAGCAGGCGGCCTAGGAGCACGGCATGCAGGTGCGCATCTCCAAACTGGGTGTCGCCCACTACCTCACGCCCGATGGACCGCTGGTGAGCGAGAACCTGGCCGCCTTCACGCAGCGCGTCGAGGAGACACACGGCGAGGGGGGTGCGCGGCTGGTGGTCGATTTGCGCCATGTGGCCTTTTTCGACAGTGCCGGTCTCGAATGCCTCCTCGACCTCGCCGACCGGCTTCGCGAGGAGGGCGGCTCGTTGCGTCTCGCGAACGCCAATCCCCTCTGCCGCGAAGTGCTCGCCCTGACCGGGATCGACGAGAGCATCCCCGTTCACGAGAACCTCTCGGGGGCGGGAAGGAGCTTCCTGTGAGGCGCCTGGCGCGCGGAGCGGCCCGGGCCGCGGCGGGAGGTGGCCGATGACCACGCGCAAGGCTCCTCCCCGCAAGGCCTACCTGGGCGATCTCTTCGTCGAGCGGGGCCTGATCACCGCCGAGCAGAAGGAGCAGGCGCTCGCCCGCCACCGGGAAACCGGCCGAAGGCTCGGAGAGATCCTCGTCGAGATGGAGCTCGTCAGCGAGGCGGACGTGCTCGCCATCCTCGCCGAACGCGCCGGCTTGCCCTTCGCCCGGTTGCGCAAGGGTCTCGTCGATCCGGGCATCGCCGGCGTGGTGCCCCGCGAGAAGGCCGAGCTGTATCAAGTGCTGCCGCTCTTCCGCCTGCGCAACCTGCTCGTCCTCGCGGTCCCGGACCCGCACAAGGTGTTCGTCCTCGACACCGTGCGCAAGCTGACCGGTTGCGAGATTCGCGCGGTGGTCGCTCCACCGGACGACATCCGGCGCATGATCCAGGAGAGCTATGGCGACGGCGAGGTCGACATCAGCGATCTCGCCACCGGTCTCGAGGAGGCCGACGTCGAGCTCGTGTCGACCGAGCCGGCCGAGGGATTCGAGGACATCTCCGCGATGGCCGGGCGCAGCCCGATCATCAATCTCGTCAACCAGATCGTGTTGAAGGCGATCAAGGAGCGCGCGAGCGACATCCACATCGAGCCCGAGCGTCACTTCCTGCGCGTGCGCTACCGCATCGACGGCGTGCTCTACGAGGTGATGCGCCAGCGCAGCGAGCTGCACCCGCCGGTCGTCTCGCGGTTGAAGATCATGGCCAACCTGGACATCGCCGAGCGGCGCCTGCCGCAGGACGGCCGCATCCAGGTGCTCGCCCAGGGGCGCACGGTCGACCTGCGCTTCTCCTCGCTCCCCGGGATCTTCGGCGAGAAGATCGTGCTGCGCGTGCTCGACAAGGAATCGGGCATCCGGCGCCTGGAAGAGCTGGGCTTCCCGCCGGCGACCCTGGCCGGCTTCCGCGCCCTGCTCCACAAGCCGCACGGCCTCGTGCTCGTCACCGGACCGACGGGCAGCGGCAAGACGACGACCCTCTACGCGGGCTTGAAGGAGCTGAACTCGATCGAGAAGAACATCGTCACGATCGAGGACCCGGTCGAGTACCAGTTCGAGATCATCAACCAGAACCAGGTGCGCGACGACATCGGGCTCACTTTCGCGCGCATCCTGCGCCACGTGCTGCGCCAGGACCCGGACGTAGTCATGGTCGGCGAGATCCGCGACGCCGAGACGGCGGAAATCGCCGTGCAGGCGGCCCTGACCGGCCACCTGGTGCTCACGACGATGCACACCAATGACGCGGCGAGCTCCGTCTCGCGCCTGCTCGAGATGGGCGTCGAGGCCTATCTCCTCGCCTCTTCGCTGGCCGGCGTCGTCAGCCAGCGGCTCGTGCGCACGGTCTGCCCCGACTGCGCGACCGAATACTACCCCAGCCCGGCCGAGCTGCAGACGCTGGGCATGACCGAGAAGTCCGCGCCGCGCCTGCGGCGGGGGCGCGGGTGCAGCGCCTGCTTCGATTCGGGCTACCGCGGGCGCACCGGCCTCTACGAGCTCCTCGCCGCCGACGACGAGTTGCGCCGGCTGCTGCTCGCGAACCCCTCGATCGAGCAGTTGCGCGGCATCCAGGAGCGGGGCGAGGCGGCGACGCTCCGCAGCGAGGGCCTGCGCCGGGTGCTCGCCGGCGAGACGACGCTCGAGGAAATCGCCCGCGCGGTCTACATCGACTAGCGTGCCCCTGCCCTCGTTTCCCGCCCGCAAGTCGCGGCTCAAGTCGGCCTTTCCCGGCACCGATCACGGAGGGGAGGAGGAGGAGCGATGGCCCTCGATCTCGCCCGCATCGAGGCGGACCGGACGGCGGACCGCGGAGAAGCGCAGGAGCCCGCGCGGGCGCCGGCCGGGCGTGCCCGGACCGGCAGCGGGTGGAACCGCGGCCTCTTCAGCGGGCGCCGCGCCTCGCTCGATGAACTCGTCCTCCTCACCCGCCAGCTCTCGCTGCTGCTCCAATCGGGCAACGGGCTCGTCCCCTCCATGGCGGCGCTCGCCCAGCAGACCGGGTCGCCCACCATGCACGCCGTCCTGGGCGACGTGCACGAGCGGCTGCAGGAGGGACGCACGCTCTCGAGCTGCCTCGAGGCGCATCCGCGCTTCTTCGATCCGCTCTTCGTCAACATCGTGCGCGCCGGCGAGGCGAGTGGCGAGCTGCGCGAGAGCCTGATCCGTCTTTCGTCCATCCTCGAAACGCGCCGGCGCCTGCGGGCGCGGGTGCGCGAGGCGATGACCTACCCGCTCATCCTCACGGTCATCATGGCCGGAGTCGTCGTCTTCATGCTCCTCTACCTGGTGCCCCGCTTCGGCACTCTCTTCCAGGAGATGGGTGACGCCCTGCCCTGGTCGACCCGCCTGATCCTCGGCAGCGTCGATTTGGCGCGCTCAAGATGGTGGGCGCTGATTCCGATGATAGGGGTGGCGGTGGTGGGGGGACGCGCGCTCGCGCGCCGGGAGGCGGTGCGCCGGGTGTGGGACTGGCTCAAGGTGAGCCTGCCGGTGGTCGGGCGGCTGACCACGGAAGCCTACCTGTTCCAGCTCTTCTCGGCCTTCGGCCTCCTGCTCGGAAGCCGCGTGCCGCACCTCGCGGCGATCGACATCGTGCGCGCGACCGTGCGCCACTCGCGCTATCAGAGCTTCTTCGCGGAGCTCCAGCGCCATGTCGAGGCCGGGCGCGGGGTCGCGCAGGCGTTTCGGGAGGCGGACTTCCTGCCCGAGACGGTGAAGTTGATGGTGTTCACCGGCGAGATGTCCGGAGCGCTCGATACGGTCATGGTCCATCTGAGCGAGCACTACCGGGAGGAGCTGGAGAGCGACATCCGCCGGGTGAGCACGCTGGTCGAGCCGGTGATGCTGGTCGTCATGGGGCTGATGGTCGGGTTCATTGCCACGGCCTTCATCCTGCCCCTCTTCCGGCTCTCCCGGCTGGTTCACTGACGGACCGGTCCGCGCGGACCCGGCAGCCGCCGGGTCGGCGAGCGGCCCGAAGGAGACAGAGGAGGAACGGTTCCATGAGTCGTCGTATGTGGAAGACGGGGTTCACGCTGGTCGAGCTGCTCATCGTCGTGGTCATCCTCGGCGTCCTGGCGGCGGTCGCGATCCCGCAGTTCAGCAGCAACACCGAGGACGCGAAGCTCTCGGCGATCGACACGAGTCTCGCCGAGATGCGCAACGCGATCGAGCTGTACTACCACCAGCACAACGCCAGCTATCCGGGGGCGAAGAAGCACACCGACGGGACCGCGGTCACCTCCACGGCCCAGGCGGACACGGCCTTCGTCAACCAGCTCATGCTCTACAGCGCCGCGACGGGGGTGACGAGCACGAGCAAGGACGCGACCTACAAGTACGGGCCGTATCTGAAAAAGCAGATGCCGCTCAATCCGTACAACGACAAACGCGATGTCGTCTGCGACATCACGACGACCGACATCACCTCGGTCACCTCGACGGGCACGACCGGGTGGAAGTTCTACATCAAGACGGGGCGGGTGATCGCCAACGACGGCGCCCACACCGACCGGTAGTCCGCGAGGGACCGGAAACCGCGGAGATCCGCGAGGAACGGCTTCTGTTCGCAGCGACGACTCATGGAAGCTCCGCCGGAGGGCTCCCTGGCCCGAGGCTGGTGCGCCTCGACCGAGCCGGGGCCACTCTGGCGGAGTTGCTCCTCGTGCTCGCGGTGCTCGCGCTTCTCGCGGGCACCGCGATTGCGCTCCTGTCGAACGGCTCGGCGGAGACGGTGGTGCGCGAGGCGGCCGAGCGGGTGGCCGCCGACCTGGTCTTCGTCCAGGCCGATGCCCTCGCCGGCGGAGCGGCGCGCACGGTCGTCTTCGCGGTCGATGAGGACGGGTATCGCGCCTATGCGACGGACGACGGCACACTGCTCACCTATCCGGTTTCGAAGGGGCCCTTCGAGGTCCTGCTCGCCCAGCGCTTCCCCGGTGCGCGCGTGGACCTCGTCAGCGCGGACTTCGGCGGCAGCGAGACGCTTTCGTTCGACGCCCGCGGGGCCCCGCTCGCCGGCGGCATCGTGGTCGTCACCGCCGGACGCAAGCGCTATCAGGTCGCCGTCGCCGACGGCACCGGCCGGATCACCGTCGGCCCCGTCCTGTCACCTTCTCCCAGCGAGCCGGTCGTGGAGTGAGCGAGGCATGCGGACGGACCGCGAGCGCGCCCGGGGGTTCACCCTGGTGGAAGTGCTCCTCGCCGCCGCGATCGCGGCGCTCCTCTCGGCCGCCCTCGTGCACGTCCTCTACGGCGTGCTCGACCTCTCCGAGGCCGCGCGCGGCGCCGACACCGCCTGCCGGGATGCGCGCCTGGCGGTCTCCTTCCTCGAGCGCGACGTGCGCGATGCCGAGCGCATCCTGCAGATCGGTGCCGGGACCCTGGTCCTGCTGACGGCGGCGGGTGACACGGTCAGTTACGCCTGGGACCCGGCCGCCGGCGACACGCTGCGGCGCAGCGCCGGCGGCGGGCCGGCCGTGCTGGCGGCAGCGGTCGACAGCCTGACCCTCTCGCTGCACACGGTCTCGCGCCCCTACACGCTCGAAACGCTCCAGACCATCCTCGTCCCCCGGCCGGTCGAGAGCTTCTCGCCGGGCGATTGGGACCAGTGGATCGCCGACACGTACTGCGATTACGAGTCGCGCGAGGACAAGCGGGTCAAGGACAAGGAATGGCGCGCGGAGGAGTTCTGGACCGATGAGAAGCTCGTCGCCTTCACGCGCGCGGCGGTACGCGCGGCAGCCAAGGAGGTGAAGCCTCCGCCCGTCGACCTCCTCGTCTGCATCTACAAGGCGAACGGCTCCGCGCCATACTACCCGGGGCTCCTCGTCGCGCAGGGGCGCATCGACCGCATGTCCCTGGGCACCTCGTACGCATGGCGGGAAGCCGCGCTCACCATGCTGAGCGCGGATACGATTCCGGCCGGCGGGCGTTTCTGGGTCGTCTTGCGTCCCGACGGCAGCGGCACCTCGTCCTATGCGGGCCACATCGAGGTCGAGCGCGTCAAGAACTGCTACATCGGCCAGTGGCCCGGAACCGCCTTCCACTACCGCGAGAGCACCACGGGAGGAACCACCTGGTCGGACCGCACGGACCAGAAGGACGCCTTCTTCGCCGTGGACGGCCTGCGGGCGGACCGGAAGCTTGCGGAGATGACGGCCACGCTGGCCGATACCTTGGGTGTGTCGTATTTCCTGAGACTCGCTTCCCCGGAGGGGCCCGAGCGGCGTGCCGGCTTCATTGCGCGATACGATCCATGACGGCGAGGGCGGAAGTGTCCTCCTCGCCGCGCTCATCGTCACCCTGATGGCGACCGTCCTTCTCGTGGGCGCCGCTCATGAGGTGGGCGTGCGCCTGGAAGGCGGACAACGGTTGCGCCGCGGCCGGCTCGCGCTCGCCGGCGCGCAGGCGGGCCTGGAGGCGGCCGCGCGCCTCGCGTCCGCGGCCGGCTTTCTCCGCGGAGCGGGCACGAACCCGCTGTGGATCGAGGATCGACAGATCGGTGCGGCGACGGTCGCCGTGAACGCGAGCGACCCGGGTGACGGCCGGCTCGAGACGAGCGGCGCGCTCGGCTCCTCGGACGCGGACACGGTGCGCCTGACCGCGACCGCGCGGGTCGCCGGGATCGAGCGGACGCTGGCATCCGACTGGCTGCCGCTTCCCCACCTCGCGCTCCGGAACGCGATCTGTGCTCGCGGGAGCGTGACCCTGGGATCCGTTCTCATCGAAGGACGCGTGCGGGCGAACGGCGGGGTGACGACCACCGGCTCGACCGATCTCTTCGGCGACGTGACGACCCTCGCGGGCGGTTCGGTCTCGTCGATCCTCGACGACGGCGACACGGACATCTTCTTCGTCGCCGACAGCCTCCCCTTTCCCGCCGTCGACCTGTCCTGGTTCGTGGCGGCCGGAGAACGGATCTCGCTTCCCGCCTTCCCGGCCATCACGAGCACCTGGATCACGCCTGACCACAATCCCTATGGCAGTCCATCGCCGGAGGGGATCTATTGGATCGACGCCGCCGGCGCCAATATCGCCCTCTCGGACCTCGCCGTGGTCGCCTGCCTGGTCGTCCGCAACGCGCGCACGGTCTACGTGTCCGACATCTGGGGCGACACGACCGACTACTACCACGCCTCTCCCGATCCCGGCCGGCTGCCCGCGTTGATCGTCGAGGGCGATCTCGTCCTGCGCATCGAGGGGGGCAAGGTCTGGAACCTCACCGTCGACGGGACGCCGCTCGTCGTGACGAGCGGGCTGGAGGGCGTGTTCTATTGCACCGGCTCCTTCGTCGGGCCCCAGGACGGGGCGAGCACGGCCATCCGCGTGCACGGCGCCATCCTGGCGGACGAGATCACCCTGACGGGGCCGTCGAGCTGGATCCGTCACGACGCCGACCTGAATACCCTCCCGCTCGCTCAGCTGACGCGGCCCGGCCTGCGCGTGCTGGCGGGCAGCGTGCGGGAGCCCTGAGCCATGCCGCGCGCGAGACAGACGGCTTCGAGCCCCGGGACCGCGCGGCGCGCGGGGCCGGCAGGCGTCACGTTGATCGAAGCGATGGCGGCGACCCTGATCGTCGCCCTCCTCGCCGGGTCGATCGGGGCGGCCGGAGAGACGATCCTCGCCACCCTGCGCGAGACCGAGCGCGCGCAGCTCGTGACCGAGCTGGGGATCGGCATGCTCGACGAAATCCGCTGCCTGCCCTTCGACGATCCGCAACTCGGGGAAACGGCGATCGGCCCGGAGGCCGGGGAATGGACCGAGGGCGGGACACGGGCCCTCTTCGACGACGTCGACGATTACGCCGTCTGGACCTCCGCCTGCCCGCTGCAGGCGAAGGACGGCACACCGCTCACCGCGGCAAGCTACCGGCTGGGGGTCTCCATCGCCTACGTGACGAGCAGCGACTTCTCCGTCGTCTCGCTCACGCCGACCGACACGAAGCGCATCGACGTCTCGGTTTATGAAGGCAGCGACCTCGTCGAGACCTTCGTCACAGTGCGCGTTCAGGGAGGGAGCGATGTCGATTTCGACGGTTAGCGCGCGCGGGGACAAGGGCAGGGCCGCGGAGGCGTACGCGCCGCGCCGGCGCACGCCCGTCGGAATCGAGGCGGGAGAGCAGCGCTGGAAGCTCGCGCTCTACCGCGGGCGGCCGGGAGGTGATCCCTGGCGCACGGCTTCCTTCCACCTGGAGGGAGAGCCCGGCCAGGCGGACGAACTGCGGGCCGAGCTGCGCGCCGCGGGCATCGGGCGAGGGCGGGCGGTTTGCGCCCTCGCTTCGCCCTGCGTCGACATCTTTCCCCTCGTCCTCGATGCCGGTTCCCCCGCTGCGCTCGAGCAGCAGATCGTGGCGCGGGCGAGCGAGCAACTCGGCTATCCGCTCGCCGAGGCGGTCATCGACTATGCGCTCCTGCCCCGCGCCGCCCACCGCGCGGGAAGCGAAGGGGTGGGCGCACTCGTCTTCGCTGCTCCCCGGAACCGTATCCAGCCGCTGCTCGACCGGTTCTCCTCGGCCGGCCTGGCGGTCGATCGCATCCTCACGCCTGCCTGCGCGGTCGCCGCGGGGCTTTCCGGCGAACCGGGAGTGCGCCAGCTCGTCGTCTTCTCGGCGGACGAGGCGACCTCGATCGCGATCGTGCAGGAGCGAGCCGTTCTGCTCGAGCGTCTCCTGCCTTGGGGCCTGCAGCGCCTGGCCGGGCGGCTCGCGTCCGAACTCGCTCTGCCGATCGCGGAGGCGCGAGAACTGATGGCGCGCCTCTCCAACTCCGCCCAGACCGGTGAACCCGCCCCGGCCGGTGAATGCCGCGGCTCGACGACTGGCTGCGGCCCGTCCGCATCCGCGAACGGGACGAACGATCTCGATCTCGCCATCGAGCAGATCCTCGGGCCGGCCCTGCAGGAGATCGCGCAGGAGGCGGCTGCCTGCTTGGGCTACTGCGACTCTTTCCTGCAACCCTTGAGCGCGGCGGACGCATTGGTGCTCGGACCGCTCTCCCACCTCGAGGCGCTTCATCTGCTCCTCGAACAGGATCTCGGCCTCGCCGTGCGCCAGACGGCGCCCCCCACCACGCGGCGCGGGGACTTCGGGGCCGCCTTCGATCTCGCGGCGTGTTGCGCGCTGTGGAACGAGCCGGACGGACGGGAGGCCGAAGCAGGCGGGCGGGCGCCGGGCCGGCGCGACGGCGGGGAGGACCGATGACCGCGATCAACCTCGTCCCGCCGGAAGTGCTGCGCGAACGCGCCGTTCGCGCGAGGCTGCGCACATGGGCCACGCGTCTGGCGGCGATGCTCCTCGCGCTGCTCGTCCTGCATGCGGGGCTCTCGCGCTTTGCGGCGGGGAGCGATCGTGAGTATCGGCAATGGAACGGCCGCTATGTCGCGCTACGCGGAGCGGTCGGCAGCGCCGAGGCGCTCGTCCAGGAGCGCGACGCGCTGCTCGCCCGCCGCGGCGCCATCCGCACGATCAGCGCCGGCGAGCCGACCGCGCTCCTGCTCGACCTGCTCGGTCGGGCGCTCACGCCGGCGAGCCACGTCACCTTCCTCTCGATCGAGCGCTGCCCGCCGGCCGGCGGCGAAAAGGACCAGGCTCGGGGCGCCTGCCGCGGCGCGCTGCGCCTGCGCGGCAAAGCGAGCGGGCACCGGGAGGTCGGCGAGATCATCCGCGCCCTGCGGGAATCGGGCGCTTTCCGTGAAGTGCTCTTGATCGGCGTGAGCGAGCCGATGGCCGCAGAGGCGGCCGGCGGGGTGGAGTTCGAGGTGGTCTGCAACCTGGCCGCGGACTAGGCAGAACCTCCCGGCGCGGGCGGCAGCCGGACGGCAGCCGCCCGGACCTGCTGGCGGGAAACGGGGCGGAGGAACCGAAGATGGACGCTCGGCGGGTGGACATGATGGGACGCTGCGCGCTCGCCCTGGGGGCGGCCGCCTTCGTGCTGCTCCTCTTCCACCGGGGCGTGCGTCCGGTCCTGCAAGCCCGGGCACAGCTCGGCTCGTTCCATGAAGCCGCGCGCATCCTGACCGACGCCCAGGGCGCCCTCGATCACCTGAACGCGGAGGTGGACCGCCTGCGGAGCGACGTCGCGGCCGACGAGGCGCGGCTGCCGCCGGCCGCCGATCTCGACCGATTCCTGGAGCGCCTGGAAGCATCGGCGCGGGAAACGCGCATCCGCGTCGAGACGCTCACTCCGCAACCGATCCGCGATCGCGGTCTCTTTCGCGAGCAGCAGGTGGACGTGCGCGTGACGGGCTCGTTTCCGCGCATCTACTCGCTGCTCGATCGCCTGGAGTCCTCGGGCCCGCTGTCGCGGGTCGAGCAGCTGAGTATCTCGGGGCCAGCCGAGGGAGGCGAGTGCGCCGCCGACCTGCGCCTCGCCCTCTACTTTGCCCCTTCGGGAAAGGAGCCGTCATGAGCGGGCTGCGAACGCCGGCGTTTCTCGGCCGCAGAGGAACGAGCCTGATCCTCGCCGTGGTCGGCATCGGCCTCCTGCTGCTCATCAGCCTTCCGCTCGCCGGTCCCCAACGGATCGAGAGCGATCCGGCCGCCGACGCGCAGGCCGTCTACGACGAACTGCTCGCCCGCGTGGCCGTCGATGCGACTGCCGGAGCCGAGGGCGCGGCGAAGGACGCATCCGCCATCCCGGCAGCGGGCGAGCGAAGCGACCGCACGGAGACGGGCGCGGACCCGGCGGCCGCCGAAGCGTCCGTCGACGAACCGGGGACGGAGAAGGAACCGACCGTCCCGGGCGGAACGAGGCCCGCCCGCGACCTCTTCGCACCCGCGCCGCAGGTCGTCCCGCGTACGGCATCGAGCGCGCCGCGCGCCGCGACACCCGCCCCGCCGCCGCTGCCGCGGCTCGCGGGCATCCTGATCGACGGCTCGTCGCGCCGGGCGGTCCTCTCCGGACGCGTCGTCGCGGTCGGCGAGGAGGTCGTCGGCTACCGCGTCGTCGCCATCGAGCCCGCCTTCGTGCGGCTGGCGCGCGGCGCGACGACCTACCGTCTGGACTGGAAGGAGAAGTCATGACCCCGAATGTCCGGCCTGAAACCCGCGCCGCCCTCCTGCTCGCCGCGCTCCTCGTCGCCTGCCCTGCCAGCGCGCTGGACCAGGCGGCCGGCGAGACCGGACAGACGGCCGGCGATCCGCCCGTCTCGTCGCTCGACGAACGCGAGCCCGTGACCTTGTCGGTCGACGACATGGAGGTGCGCGACGTCCTCGCCATGCTCTCCGGTTCCCGGCCGCTCAACCTGGTCTGCGGCGAGGAGGTGAGCGGGCGCGTCTCGATCCAGCTCCACGAAGTGCCCTTCGAGTCCGCCCTGCGCGCCGTCGTCGCCATGGCGGGCTTCGAGATCACCCACCGGGGCGACATCTACTTCATCCGGCGTGACGGGGACCGCGATCCGCGCGACACGCTGCTGCGCGAGGCACGCACCTTCCGGCTCGACTACGCGAGCCCCGACCAGATCCTCGGCGTGGTGCAGCCGAGCCTCTCGCCACTCGGGCACGCCGTCGCCTACCCGCCGTTGCGCAGCCTCGTGATCGAGGACCGTCCCGAGATCCTGGACCGCCTGGGCGAAGTGATCCGCACGCTGGACGCGCCGCCCCGGCAGGTGCTGATCGAGGCGCAGATCCTCGAGGCGCAGCTCTCCGACGACATGCGCTTCGGGATCGACTGGTCGCTCGTCTTCTCGCACGGCGAGGGCAGCGGCGCGATCGACGTCACGGGCTTCGCCTCCCCGGCCGGTGGTACCCAAGGGATGTTCGTCTCTTGGGCGGAAGGCGACTTCCTCGCGAACCTCGAGAGCTTCGAGGGCATCGAGCGCGTGCAGACGCTCGCCGCCCCGCGCCTGCTCGCGATCGACGGCGCCGAGGCGGAGATCATCATCGGCGGCCAACTCGGTTTCTCCGTGCTGACCACAGTCGACAACACGGTCATCCAATCGGTCGAGTTCCTCGACACCGGCGCCCAGCTGCGCATCCGGCCGACGATCGCCGGGGACGGCTTCGTGCTCATGAAGATCCACCCCGAGCTGTCGGACGGCGCGATCGAGGAAGGTCTGCCTTCGAAGAACACCGCGCAGGTTTCGACCGAAGTGCTCGTCCGCGACGGCCACACGCTGCTGATCGGCGGGCTGATCCGCGAGCGCGAGGAGCACACGCGCAAGGGCATCCCCTTGCTCGTCCGCCTGCCGCTACTGGGCCACCTCTTCGGACGCACCACCACGTCCACGCAACGCAGCGAGCTGATCACCCTCATCACGACGCGGATCGTCGAGCCGGGCGAGGACCTGACCTACCAGGGCATCGGTCTCATCCAGCCCTGAGCGGGCGCGCGCAGGCCCGGCCGGCGCGCGGCTGCTTCGCCACCCGCGGCCCGGCCCATGGGTTCCGCGACCCAGGGTGATGCGCGCGCAGGCGGGCGAACGACGTCTCAGCGCGCGTGGAATTCGAGGACGTCGCCGTCGGCGACGACATGGTCGCGGGGGGCCGAGATGCCCTCGTGCTTGCCGGAGCCCCAGAGGCGGACGAACTTCAGCGTGTCGGCGATGTCCTTGTGGATGGCGCGGGCGACGTCGAGAACCGTCGAGCCGGCGGGCATGACGAAGGGCGCGTCCTTGACGAAGTGTTTG
>Ga0316622_100001256_pt1 | contig 16262 bp, 17 predicted proteins | sample OWC_Aug_OW2_C1_D_FD_207646 | JGI IMG/M metagenome (GOLD analysis project Ga0316622, IMG submission 207646) | Wetland soil microbial communities from Old Woman Creek delta, Ohio, United States - OWC_Aug_OW2_C1_D5_C | ecosystem: Environmental > Terrestrial > Soil > Wetlands | place: USA: Ohio... | reverse complement strand
CGCGAACGTCTCGAGGCACGCACGGCCGCAGCCAGCGAGAGGCAGGCCAGGCTCTCGCGGCGCCGGCCGCTGGTGAAGGAGTCCGCGCAGCTCGAGGCACGCATCGAGTCGCTGCGGCTCGAGCAGCAGGAAGTCGAAGCTGCGCTGGCCGCCCCGTCGCTCTACCAGGATGGCCAGGCCGGTCGCATCCGTGACCTGACCAGCGCGCGGGCCAGGCTTGCCGCCGGGCTGCAGGCCGCCGAGGACCGCTGGCTGGCGGTCCAGCTCGAACTCGAGGAAATCGGGCAACCCTGACGGCCCGGCGCGGCCACATTGAAAGCCCGGGACGGCTCCCCATATTGGGAGTAGACTCCATGGTGCTTCTTGGGGGCGACCGGTTTCGACGTGGGTCGCGAAACTCCAGGGGCGTGCCGAGGTGCAGGCCTCCTCGTTAATCAGCTTGCAAACAACTTAGTTGCGAACGAAGACAACTACGCTCTGGCGGCTTAATCCCGCCTAACCCCCGACTGGCTCGTGCCTGTGCGGTCAAATCGGGGGACGCGCTCACAGGATCGCGGTTTCGGTGTGCTGAGGGCCGATTCTGCTAAAACGCTCCTGAGCTGGCTCCCTGTTTTCCCCGCCCGCCGGGTAGCATGGGGCGAGATCAATAGGCTGGGATACGCACGTAGATCCTGTAGCGTAGGGCTTGCGGACGCGGGTTCAATTCCCGCCGCCTCCACCAATCCGTCCCCCGGCCAGCCATGGCCGGGGGACCTTCCTGGTTCACCCTCCTCCGCGCCGATTCGAGTCAGCGCCCGGCGCCTCCTGCCAGGACCGGTCGTAGCGTTCACCGAACATCAGCTCGACCCCGATGCCGGCCATGCCGCAGCCGTCGCAGCGTTTGTCGGGGTCCTCGTCGTCCGCCCAGAAGACGCCGCCGCTTGCCTCGATGAAGAACCACTCCCGCCCGACAGCCCGGCGATAGGTCACCTTCAGCTCTCGCAGGTCGGGCTGGATGCCATCCGTCTCGCCGCGGACGGTGGCCTCGTAGCGGATCGCGCTCTGCACCGACAGTCCCTGGTACCAGGCGAGGCGGCTCTTCCAGCGGACCCCCTCCGTGGTCTCCGACCGCGTCAGCGTGTTGGCCCAGCGCAGCAGCGCCCGTTCGTCCACGGACCAGTCGGTATCGGCGGCCAGCGTCAGGCCGAACCCGTCCTCGTTCTCCCAGAATGCCGTGGCGCGCGGCGTCACCAGGACGCCGGCACCGAGGTACAGGTAGTAGCGGTAGCGTGCCTTGACGTAGGGGTTGATCGGTGACTTCAGCTGCACGCCCGCGCCGATGTCGAAACGGCTGTTCGTTCCCTCGACGGCATTGTAGTTGAGCCCCGCGTACCACTCGGCGTCCTGGTCGTCGGAGAAGGACCCGGCCAGGAAGCCGACGTCGTCGAAATTGTCGTTGACGAAGGTCTCCTCGGTCTCTCGGCCGACCACCGCGTTGACGCGGTCGCCGAACGCCGGCAGGTGCAAGTTCGCGCGGAAGTGCCCGTCGAGCTGCAGCTCGTCCACGGGATTCCAGCTGAGGCCGACACCGACACGGCCGTAGGTCTCGTCGTAGACCTCGGCCTGCTCGCGCGCGTCGCCGAACAGGCCGTCGAACCATCGGGAGGTCGAGCAGACTCCCTGGAATACTCCCTCCCGCAGCCGGTCGATACTTGCCCCGCCGGCACGCTGCTCACCACGGCAGGGATCCGCGCGTTCCACCGCCGGCGGTGAGGCAGCGCCGGTCCCGGCCTGCTCCTGCCCGGAAGCCGTCGCGCAAGCAAGCGCCATGCAGCAGGCCACCACGGCCGTCGGCCGATACCTGCCTCGCAGCACGCGTTCAGTCCCCGAGCAGGTAGTCGATGGTGGTCACGACCCGGACCACCTTGGCGCGCTGGCGCTGCTCCTGCACGCCTGGCGCCTGGTCGCGCGGCAGGACCACGAACAGCCCCTGGTTCGCGCGCCGGATCGGCCCGAGCTCGCTGCCGGAGTCGCGGGCGAATTGCGCGGCCGCCTCGCGCGCGCTCGCCGTGGCCTCAGCGATCATCGCCGGCTTCAGCTCGTTCAGGCCGTTGAACAGGTAGGTCGGGCCGCCGGCCCACGGACCCTCCGAGGACAGCACGACGCCGGCGTCGATCAGTTCGCCGACCTTCTGGCTGGCGGCAAACAGTCGGTCGGGCTCCAGGGTCCGCACCATCAGCGTCGTACTCACGACGTAGCGGAACGGGGCCGGCGGCCCGCCGTAGCGACTGGCGCGGGTATCCGTCACGCTCAGGTCGAGCAGTTCGACCTCGCCGTCGCCGAAGCCGCTCTTCCTCAGGAATGCCTGCACCTGCGCCGTCGTCCCCGCCATGCGCGACTGCGCCCGGCCAAGGTCGTCGTCCGCCACCACGAACTGCATCGGCCAGAGCGCCAGGTCGGCCTGCACCTCGCGCTCGGCCACGCCCTTCACCGTGACGAAGCGGTCCTCCGACCGGGCCGCCAGCAGGCCGCGTCCCGCCAACCAGCCGCCGGCCGCTATACCCGCCGCCAGCACCACCGCCGCCAGTACCCGTCGATCCATGGCCTTCCCTCCCGGGGCAGTGCCCGGTGCGACGTCCGCCGGACGCGGCCCGTCCGCGCCCGGTACGCACTCAGTCCCCGAAAACCTCGTTGCGCGCTTCGTGGAAGTGGCGGCGGCACAACGGCAGGTAGCGCTCATTGCCGCCGATCTCGACCTGTGCGCCCTCGACCTCGACGCGGCCATCCGCACCTGTGCGCACGACCATGGTGGCCTTGCGGCCGCAGTGACAGATGGTCTTGAGCTCGACGAGTTCGTCGGCGACCGCCAGGAGGCGCGCGCTGCCCGGAAACAGCTCGCCGCGGAAATCGGTGCGCAGCCCGTAGCAGAGGACCGGAATGCCGAGCTGGTCCACCACGGCCGCGAGCTGCCGGACGTGCAGCGGATCGAGGAACTGCGCCTCGTCGACCAGCACGCAGCTCAGCTGCTCGCTCGCGTGTTCTCCGGCGATCTCGCGGTACAGGTCCATCCCGGGCCCGAAACGGCGCGCGTCGGCGGAAAGCCCGATGCGCGAGTGGACGCGCCCGCCGCCGCGTTCGTCTATCGAGGCGGTGTACACCAGGGTGCGCATGCCCCGCTCGCGGTAGTTGTAGCTCGACTGCAGCAGCGCCGTGGACTTGCCGGCATTCATCGTCGAGTAATAGAAGTACAGCTTGGCCACGTCTTCAGCCTGCGACGATGGACACGATCGCACCACTCATGCAGGTACCGAGCGTCGCCGCGACGAGTGCACGCGGGGCCAGCTCGCCCAGTTCCAGCTTGCGCTCCGGGCTCATGGTGCCGACGCCGCCGATGAGGATGCCCATGCTGCTGATGTTGGCGAAGCCGCAGAGCGCATAGATGGTGACCAGGCGCGAGCGATCCGACAGCGCCTCGGGAGGCAGCTGCGACAGGTCGATGTAGGCGATGAACTCGTTGAGGATCGTCTTGATGCCGATCAGCGACCCGACGGTCGGGGCCTCCGACCAGGGAATTCCCATGCACCAGGCGATCGGCGCGAACAGCCAGCCGGCCATGCGCTCGAGCGAGAGCGGCTCGTCGTACACAGCGGGCAGGAGGCTGATGGCGGAATTCACCAGCGCGACGAAGGCGATCAGCACGAGCAGCATCGCCAGGATGCCAAGGTAGATGTTGAGGCCGTCGGAGGTGCCGCGCGTGATCGCGTCCATGGTGCTGCCGTAGATGCGCGGCGCATCCGAGTCGTCGTGGTCGGCCGCCGGCTCGGGCAACATGACGTGCGCGAACAGGATCGAGGCCGGCACCGACATCACCGACTTCGTGAGGAGGTGGCCCAGCACGTCGTCGAACAGCGTCCCGAGCATGCTCGCGTAGATGACCATGACCGACCCGGCGATCGTCGCCATGCCGGCCGTCATCAGCAGCAGCAACTCGTAGTGGGTCATGCGCGCGATGTACGGGCGCACCAGCAGCGGCGCCTCGACCTGCCCCACGAAGATGTTCGCCGTCGCGACCAGTCCCGCCGGGCCACGGGTGCCCAGCGTCTTCTCGAAGACCCTCGAGATTGCGCGGATCACGATGGGCAGCACGCGCCAGTACCACAGCAGCGCCGACAGCGCCGACATGATGATCACGAGCGGCAGCACCTGGAACGCGAAGGTCACAACCGCATTGGGGTTGGTCACCTCGAAGGGCGTCGCCCCGCCGCCGAGGTAGCCGAAGATGAAGGACGTGCCCTTGAGCGTCGCCGCCGACAGCGCGTTCACCGCGCGGGTCAGGTAGGCGAAGCCCGCACTGATGACCGGCACCTTGAGCAGCACGAAGCAGATCGCGAACTGCAGCAGGATCGCGGATCCCACGAGCTTCCAGTTGATGTTGCGCGGCGCCCTGCTGAAAGGCAGCGCCAGCGCCACGAACACGACGATCCCGAGCAGGGCCTGCGCGTGCAGCATCCAGTCCATGCGTTACTCCACAGGCAGCTACATGAGCCTGATTTCCCGCAGCCGCTGCTGCAGGTATTCGTTGGCAGTGATCGGTGCCGGGTAACGGTCCGGTCGGCCCGGGCCGACGCAGGCCGGCAGGCTGCGGATCTCGAAGTCCGGGTTGAAGTGCAGGAAGAAGGGCATCGAGTAGCGCGGCCGGCCGGCCCGCTCCTGCACCGGGTTCACCACGCGGTGCGTCGTCGAGGGCAGCACGTCGTTCGTCAGGCGCTGCAGCATGTCGCCGATGTTGCAGACCAGGCTGCCGGGCGCGGCGTTGATGTCGAGCCAGCGGCCGTCGCGGTCGAGGACCTGCAGCCCGGCCTCCTCGGCCCCGAGCAGCAGGGTGATCGCGTTGATGTCTTCGTGGGCGGCGGCACGGACACCGCAGGCACCCTGCGCCACCGGTGGATAGTGGATGACCCGCAGTACGCTGTTGCCCTCGCCGACCTTGTCGTCGAACCACCTCGGGGGCAGGCCGAGATGCCGCGCGATGGCGGCGAGCAGCTCGCGCCCGAGGGCGTCGAAGGCGTTCCACAGCGCGAGCACGGACTCGCGGAAGCCGGGGATGCCTTCGATCCAGAGGTTGTCCGGCATGTACGGGCGGTAGCGGTGCCCGGGCGGCAGTTCCCGGCCGACGTGCCAGAATTCCTTGAGGTCGTGCGCCGTCGCACCCTTGGCCGTCTCGACGCCGAACGGCGTGTAGCCGCGCGCCCCGCCCGAGCCGGGCACGTGGTAGCGCATCCTGGCCTCGACGGGCCAGGCGAAGAACGTCTGGAAATCGGACAGGCACCGGTCGATGAGCGCCTGCGGCAGGCGGTGCCCGGCCACGACGGCAAAGCCGTAGCGTTCGAAGCTCCCGCCCAGGTCACGCGCGAAACCCGCCGGGTCCGTGGACCAGCGACCAAAATCGACCGACGCGAGACCCTCAGTCATGGCCGCGCATTATCCATGATTGACGTCCGGACCGCCCTTCCGGTGTGGCCGCACCTCGCGCATCATCCACGCATGCCCGCGGCAACTGACTGGTTCGTCGTCGTCAACCCGGCCTCCGGCGGTGGCCGTGCCCGGCGCCGCTGGCCCGCCCTCGCCCGCTGTCTCGGTGCGGCGGGCGTGCGCTTCGAGCCGGCGATCACCGGTCACCCGGGCCACGCCACAAGCCTGGTCCGCGACGCCGTCGCTGCCGGGTACCGCCGGGTGCTGGCCGTCGGCGGCGACGGTGTGCTGCACGAGGCGCTGAACGGCGTGATGACGCAGACCCGAGCTCCGCCGTCGGACATCTGCATCGGCGCCGCACCACTGGGGTCGGGGAACGACTGGGCCCGGGGGCACGGGATCCCGATGGACGCAGAGGGTGCTGCGCGCTGCGTGGCGGCCGCCCGGTTCGTTGCGGAGGACGTCGGCCGCCTCGACTTCGCCGGCGACGGCGCCGCCCGACGCTGCCACTTCATCAACGTCGCCGGGGCCGGGCTCGACGCGGACGTACTCGAGCGGCTGCCGCGGCGCCTGCCTCGCCGCCCGGGTTACCTGATCGGCCTGCTGCGCAGCCTCGCCTCGTTCGAGCCGCCGCGTTTCGACCTGCTCCTCGATGGCCGGCCCGTCGCCTCGCGGGCCCTGGTCGCCCTGCTGTCCCTCGGCCCGTGGTGCGGCGGCGGCATGCACCTCGCACCGGCGGCGCGATACGACGACGGGCTGCTCGACGTGCTGACGGTGGACCCGTTGCGTCTGCCGGCCCAGCTGCCGCGGCTTCGCCGCGTGTTCGACGGCCGCCTGCCCGAGGAGCCCTTCGCGCACTACGCCCGAGCAGCGACTGTGAGCGTCGCGGCTGACCCGCCGGTGCGCGTGCAGGCCGACGGCCAGCTCGTGGGTCACACGCCATTCGTCGCGACGGTGCTGCCTCGCGCGGTTCTCGCCTTGCGCGCGTGAACGCCGCGACCTGCGGTCGGGCACGTACCCCGGAGGCCGCGCGCCGTCTGTCTCAGCGATAGCGGCGCAGGATCTGGCCGAGGGTCTCCGAACCCGGCGACAGCTTCGAGAACGGCAGCGAATTCAGCGGCTCCTCCGGTGTCTGATGCCGTTCGTGGAAGTTGGTCCGGCCCTCGCCGAGGTAGATCAGCCCGGTGACGTGCTCATTGCGCAACGCGCGCTCCTGCACGTACGCCAGCGCCTTGGCGCGGTCGGACGGATCGTAGTCCCGGTCCAGCTTGCGCAGCACGACCCTGCTGCCGTCGTGCAATTCGACCGGGAGCGACTCGCCTTCGGCGTAGCTGACCGTGATCTCGCGACGCGCCTCGACGAAGTCGGTCGCGATGGGGGTCTGCTGGTGCTCGCGCACGTAGGCATAGCTCTTCGTCGAGCCCTCGTGGTCATTGAACGTGACGCAGGGGGACAGGACGTCCAGCAGCGCGAAGCCGCGGTGACTGAGGCCCGCCTTGATCAGCGGCACCAGCTGTTCCTTGTCGCCGGAGAAGCTGCGCGCGACGAAGGTCGCACCCAGGGCGAGCGCCAGCAGCACCGGGTCGATCGGCTCGTGCAGGTTGGGCTCGCCCTTCTTGGACCTGGAACCGAAGTCCGCGGAGGCGGAGAACTGGCCCTTGGTCAGGCCGTAGACACCGTTGTTCTCCAGCATGTAGAGCATGTCCATGTTGCGACGGATCGCGTGGCCGAGCTGACCGAGCCCGATGGACAGGGAGTCACCATCGCCCGACACCCCGATGTACTTGAGCCTGCGGTTGGCCGCGCTCGCCCCGGCGGCGATCGCGGGCATGCGCCCATGCACCCCGTTGAAGCCGTGCGCGCCACTCACGAAGTAGGCGGTCGTCTTCGACGAGCAGCCGATGCCCGAGAGCTTGGCGACGCTGTGCGGCGGCAGCGAGAGCTCGAAACAGGCCTGCACGATTGCCGCCGTCACCGAGTCGTGGCCGCAGCCCGCGCACAGCGTGGACATGCCGCCCTCGTAGGTACGCCGCGTCAGGCCGACCGCGTTGCGCGGCAGGCTTGGGTGCTCGATCTTCGGCTTGGTCATGCCGCTCATGCCGCCTCCCCCCTTGCCAGTGCCGAATGGACGGCATCGACGATGCAGTCCGAGGACATCGGGAACCCGCTGTAGTGCAGGATCGAGCGCAGCTTGCGCTTGTCGACGGCGGTCTCGAGTGTCAGCAGCGACCTGAGCTGTGCGTCGCGGTTCTGCTCGACGATGAAGATCGTCTCGTGCGACGCCAGGAAGTCCTCGACGTCCTCGCCGAACGGGAAGCCGCGCACGCGCATGTAGTCGAGGCGCAGCCCCCGGGAACCCAGGACCGCCAGCGCCTCGCGCACGGCCCCGTCGCAGGAGCCGAGGCTCACGACCGCGGTCGACGACCGGCCGTCGCCCTCGATGACCGCGGATGGCACCATCTTCGCGGCGTTGCGGAACTTGCGCAGCAGGCGGTCCACGACCTGCTGGTACTCGGCCGAGTCCTCGGTGTACGCGCCGTACTGGTTGTGACCGGAGCCGCGCGTGAAGTAGGCGCCCTTCTCGCCGACTCCCGGGATGGTCCGCCACGGGATCGCATCGCCGTCCACGTCGAGGTAGCGGTGGAACCTGCCGGTCTTCTCGAGCATCTCCTCCGTCAGCACCTTGCCGCGGTCGGGCTCGAAGCCGTCGTCCCACTTCAGGTCAGGCACCATCCAGTCGTTCATGCCGATGTCGAGGTCGAGCAGCACGAACACCGGCGTCTGCAGCCGCTCCGCCAGGTCGAAGGCCTGGACGGCCATGTAGAAGCACTCCTCGGGGTTGGCGGGGAACAGCAGCACGTGGCGGGTGTCGCCGTGCGAGGCGTACGCGCAGCTCAGCAGGTCGCATTGCTGGGTCCGCGTCGGCATGCCCGTCGACGGCCCGACGCGCTGCACGTCGAAGATCACCGCCGGCACTTCGGCGTAGTAGGCCAGCCCGAGGAACTCATTCATGAGCGAGATGCCCGGACCACTGGTCGGCGTGAAGGCCCTTGCGCCGTTCCAGGAGGCGCCTATGACCGCGCCGATGGCGGCGAGTTCGTCCTCGGCCTGGATGATCATGTAGTTGTGGCGGCCGGTCTCCGGGTCGACGCGGAACCTGCCGCAGAACCCACGGAAGGCGTCCATGAGCGACGTCGAGGGGGTGATCGGGTACCAGGCCCCGACCGTGGCCCCGGCATACAGGCAGCCAAGCGCCGCAGCCGTGTTGCCGTCCATGACGAAGTGACCCTGCGTGCGGTCGAGCGGCGCCACGTGCATCGGCAGCGGACACTGGAACTGCCGGCGCGCGTAGTCGTAGCCGAGGCCGATGGCCTTCATGTTGGCGTCGACCAGCGCAGGTTTCCTGGCGTATGACTCGGTCAGCAGCGCGCGCATGACCTCGAGGTCGAGGTCGAGCAGCGCTGCCAGCACCCCTGCATACATGATGTTCCTCATCAGCACGCGGGCCCGCGCGCCGTCGAAGTTCTCGGTGCACAGCTGGGCGAGCGGCACGCCCAGGACGGTGACGTCATCCCTGGACAGCAGCGCAGTCCGGGGCCAGGTCGAGTCGAAGATCAGGTAGCCGCCGGGCGACAGTTCGGCGATGTCGCGTGCGTAGGTCTCCGCGTTCATCGCGACCATCACGTCCACCCGGCCGGACCGGGCGATCCAGCCCTCCCCGGTCACGCGGATCTCGTACCAGGTCGGCAGGCCCTGGATGTTCGACGGGAAGAAGTTCTTGCCGACGACCGGCACGCCCATGCGGAACACGGTCTTCATGATCAGCGAGTTCGCGCTCGCCGACCCCGTACCGTTGACGTTCGCGAACTTGACGACGAAGTCGTTCACGCCCGGGGGTGACTGCTTCAGCTCCGGCATCGGGACTCGTCCTCGGCATGTGGGATATCCACCCAGGACTTCTGCATGTCCCAGGCGTTGGTCGGGCAGCGCTCGGCACACAGTCCGCAGTGCACGCAAAGGTCTTCGTCCTTGACCATGATGCGACCGGTCTGCTTGAGCGGCTCCGACAGGTACAGGCCCTGCGCCATGTTGCGCCGTGGAGCCTTGAGGCGCTGTTCGAGCTCCGGCTGCGGCCCGGGCCGGGTGATCGTCAGGCAATCGGTCGGGCAGATGTCGATGCAGGCGTCGCACTCAATGCAGAGCTTCGCCTCGAACACCGTCTGGATGTCGCAGTTCAGGCAGCGCTGCACCTCGGCCGCGGCGCGCTCGGCGTCGAAGCCGAGTTCCACCTCGACGTTCAGCTGCCTGAAGCGCTCCTTGAGGCTGACGTGCGGCACGAGCCGGCGCTCGATCGGGTTGTAGTCGTTCTTGTACGACCACTCCTTGAGGCCCATCTTGCGGCTCTGCAACCGTACGCCGCGCGGCGGCCGCTGCCCGACCGGCTCGCCCGAGCAGTACTTGTGGAGGGAGATCGCCGCCTGGTGGCCGTGCTCGACCGCCCAGATGATGTTCTTCGGGCCGAACGCGGCGTCGCCGCCGAAGAAGACGCCGGGCCGGGTCGACTGGAAGGTCGCGGCATCGACGCGCGGGACGTCCCACTTGTCGAACTCGATGCCGAGGTCACGCTCGATCCACGGGAAGGCGTTCTCCTGTCCGATCGCCAGGATCACGTCGTCGCAAGGCAGGACGACCTCGCCCAGGATGCGCTCGTCGACGATGCGCGTACCATCGAGTGTGTAGTCCATCCGCTCGAAACGCATGCCGGTGAGCTTGCCGCCCTCGATGACGAAGGCCTTCGGCGAGTGGTTCACGATGATCCCGACGGTTTCCTCCTCGGCGTCCTCGAGCTCCCACGCGGATGCTTTGAAGAAGGCGCGCGGCTTGCGCGCCATGACCTTGACGTTCTTCGCGCCGAGCCGCAGCGAAGTGCGGCAGCAGTCCATGGCGGTGTTGCCGACGCCGATGATCAGCACGTTCTCGCCGATGGCCTTCGTGTGCCCGAAAGCGACGGACTCCAGCCAGGCGATGCCGATGTGGATCCGGTCGCTCTGGTCACGGCCGGGCAGCTGCAGCTCCTTGCCCTTCGGCGCGCCCGTCCCGACGAATACCGCGTCGAAGCCGCCCGAGCCGAGCAGCTCCGCCATGCTCTTCACCGGCACGCCGAGGCGCAGGTCCACGCCCATGTCCACGATGTAGCCGATCTCCTCGTCGAGCACCGCCGCCGGCAGCCGGAACGACGGGATGTTGGTCCGCATGAGCCCGCCCGGCGTCGAGTACTGCTCGAAGACGACGACCTCGTAGCCGAGGGGCGCGAGGTCATTCGCGACCGTGAGCGAGGCCGGACCCGCGCCGATGCACGCGATGCGCTTGCCGTTCTTCCGCTCCGGCGCCCTCGGCAGCCGAGGGCGGATGTCGTCGCGAAGGTCGGCCGCCACGCGTTTCAGGCGACAGATCGCGACCGGCTTTTCCTCCACGCGGCCGCGCCGGCAGGCGGGCTCGCAGGGACGGTCGCACACGCGCCCGAGGACGCCCGGGAACACGTTCGACTCGCGGTTGACCATGTAGGCGTCGGAATATCGCCCTTGCGCGATCAGCCGGATGTACTCGGGGACGTCCGTGTGTGCGGGACAGGCCCACTGGCAGTCGACGACCCGGTGGTAGTAGTCCGGGTCCTGCGTATCGGTAGGGTGCATCGACGCTCGATCGCCTCGCTGACGGTCGGTTGCAAGGGCGCCGTGGCGGCGCAGGGGATGCGGGCAGGCTCAGCGGTGCGGAACGCTCACCGGCAGGTACTCGGCATCCTCCATCAGGCGCGAGAAGCCAGCCGACGAGATGTGCACCAGCCGCTCGTGGTCCCCCGCCTCGAAGAATACCTGTTCCAGGTGCCGCAGTCTTTCGTCGACGACGGTGGGGATGAGGTAGTCCTCGCCGACGGCCGGGACCGCGCCCGGCTCGCAGTCGTAGAAGGCCTCGGCCAGGTCCGCCTCGGACGCGAGTGTCAGTGTGCGGTGCAGGACGCGGCTCAGGTGGGCGATGTCCACCGTCTCGCTCGCCGGCAGCACGGCCAGGAGGAATCCGCCCGGGTCCTTGAGCAGCACGGCCTTGGCGAGCTGGTCTTCCTTCACGTGCGCGGCGTGCGCCGTCCCCGCGGCGGTGGCCGTGTGCGGGTGCCGGATGACGTCGAACTCGACGCCCTTGAAGCGAAGCGCCTGGATCACCGTCGGTGCAATGCTCATGCCGTCGCAATCTCCCTGGCGGATGACGTCGCCAGTATATCGGCCGGGTCCCACCCGGCACTGTGTGATGTCCGAATTTGTGCGCCGCAAGATCCCCGGCGCGTCACCCCGGACGCCGCAATGCCCGGCGGTCCCGCTCCGCGGGCCTGCGCGCGTGGCAGCCTTCGAGGTGGTCGTTGACCAGGCCCATGGCCTGCATGAAGGCGTAGGCGGTCGTCGGCCCGATGAAGGCGAAGCCGCGCCGCTTCAGGTCCCGCGAGAGCGCCTGCGATTCCGGCGTCGCGGCCATGGCGAGCAGCGCCTCGCGGGTGAGGCGCTGCGGCCGCGAGGCCCGTGCCGGTTCGTAACGCCAGAAGAATGCAGCCAGCGAGCCCGCCTCAGAGGCCAGTTCGCAGGCACGCCTGGCGTTATTGAGCGTCGCCTCGATCTTGCCGCGGTGCCTGACGATCCCGGCGTCGCCGAGCAGGCGCGCCACGTCGCGCCGTCCAAACCGGGCGATGCGCTCGAAGTCGAACCCGGCGAAGGCGGCGCGGAAGTTCTCCCGCTTGCGCAGGATGGTCAGCCAGCTGAGGCCGGACTGGAAGCCCTCGAGCGTGATCTTCTCGAACAGGCGCCGGTCGTCGGTGACCGGCCTGCCCCATTCCGCGTCGTGGTAGCGCATGTAGTCGGGCGCCTGCGCCGACCACCAGCAGCGCGCGCGCCCGTCCTCGCCACGCACCACGCCGTTCGGCAACTGCTCCATGCTATCCCCTGCTGGCGGCCAGCGGCGACTTCCGCTGCCTGCGCATCCGCACCGGTTTAATCTTGCCAAACTCCGCAACCGGACAGCGAGGGCTTTCGATGGGACTCACGCGGCGCCAGTTCCTGGCTGCCACGGCAGCACTCGCCACCGCCGGGGCCGTGCCACGGTGGTGTCCCGCTGCCACGCCGCTGCCGGACGCGATCTTGATCGGCGCGTGGCTCGCCGGGCTCGCCGCAGCGCTGGCGGGGAGGCCGCCCCTCTGGAAGGACGACGGCCTGTCCGCCAACATGTGGACCGACGGGCTGCCGGCGAGGACGTTCGGCCAGCTGGACGACGCCGGGGAGGTCGTGAGCGTCCTGGTCACCGCCTGCGGCAACAAGGCCACCGCGCTCGACCGCATGGGCCGCGACGCCGCGGTCGCATGCGTCATCCGTGAATTCGAGGACCTGCCGCCCGCATCCCGCAGGCGGCGGGCGCCTGCTGCCTGGCGTTCGTGGGGCCTGGATTCCCAAGCGGCGGGCGACTGGGCCGTGTTCGCCCCGGGCACCGTCACCCGCTTCCTGCCCGCCACGCTGCAGCCGCACGGACGGGTGCACTTCTGCGGCGAACGGACGGCGCTGGCGAACCGCGGCATGGAAGGCGCGATGGAATCCGGCGAGCGAGCGGCGCTCGAAGCGCTGGAGCACCTGTGAGCCGCCTCGACACGGGCACTCGGCTCCTCGCCGCCGCCGCCGCGGCGCTTGCCTCGGTCGCCGCCGCGCTGGCGGCCGTCGGGGCGCACGCGCTTGCCTCGCGCTTCACGCCGGCCGAACTGGCTTCGTTCAACACGGCGGTCGCCTTCCAGTTCTTCAACGCCACCGGCCTGTTCGCGGTCGCGTGGCTGCGCGACCGCATGCCCCGGTCGGCCCTGGTCCGGGCCAGTGGCTGGCTCCTGCTGGGCGGCGTCGTGCTCTTCTGCGGCAGCGTCTACGCCGCGCGCTTCGGGCTCACGGCCTCTGCCGGCCCGGCGGCGCCGGTCGGCGGCACGGCGGTGATCCTGGCGTGGGGGGGAATCGTCGCCGCGCTGCTGCGGCGCCCGCGGGACTAGCGCGGCAGGGCGCCACCGCCGAGCAACTCGCCGATGCGGATCGCGGTAGCGAGCGCGCGCAGCCCGTCCTCGCCCGAGACCACGGGCCGGCGGCCGGTGGCCACGCAGTCGAGGAACGAAACGATCTCGTCCCTGAGCGCGTCGCCCGGCTCGAAGCTGCGCTCGTCTATTTCCACCCGGGGCATGTCGCCCGCCGGCGCGCCCGCGACCTTGCGGACGTGCGTCAGGACCTTCTGCTGAAGGTCGATGGACAGGTAGGCATCCGCCTGGAAGACGCGCAGCTTGCGCTCGCTCTTCATGCTGATGCGGCTTGCCGTCGCGTCGGCGACGCAGCCGTTCTCGAAGCGGATGCGCGCACTGGCGATGTCGATCTCGTCGGTGAACACCGGGGCGCCCACGGCGTCGATGCTGGCCACCGGCGAGCCGACGATGTTCTGTATCAGGTCGATGTCGTGGATCATCAGGTCGAGCACGACGCTGACGTCGGTGCCACGCGGCTTGAATGGCGCGAGCCGGTTGGACTCCACGAAACGCGGCCGGTCGAGGATCCCCTCCACGGCGACGATGGCCGGGTTGAATCGCTCGAGGTGGCCGACCTGCAGCACCTTGCCGGCGCGCGCGGCGGTCTCGACGAGGTCGCGGGCCTCCTCGAGCGTCGTCGTGATCGGCTTTTCCACCAGTACGTGGGCGCCCGCGTCGAGAAAGTCGCGCGAGACGCGGTGGTGCAGCGGAGTGGGCGTGACGATGCTCACCGCGTCCACCTGCCCGAGCAGCTCGCGGTAGTCGACGACCACCGGGCAAGCGAGTTCCCGGGCTATCTTGTCGCGGGCAACCGGGTCGGGGTCTGCAACGCCGACGAGCTCGGCCTGCGGCAACGCCGCATACTTCTGGGCGTGAAAGCGGCCGAGGTAGCCGGCCCCTACCACGCCCACGCGGATCCGGCCCATCGCTCAGTCCCGCCGCGCGCGGTGCCACCGGCTGCGCCGGCGGTAGGCATAGCGGAGCTTCAGCACCACGCCGGCGTAGGCCATCGCCGCGCAGCCGGCCAGCAGTGCAGCAACGAAGGGGAGTTCCCAGTCGCCGACCGCCACCGAGCGCGCCACGGCCACGGCGCCCGCCAGCAGGCCGAGCGTCATCGCCCCGTAGGGCCGCGCCTCGTACAGCGGTTCGGGCCACCAGAACCTGCGCATGGACCGTCCCCTGCGGCTTGATGCAAACAGACCTGCATTATAGGCTCACCGGCGCGCCTGTCGCCCCGCGGGGCGTTATTGCGATCGCGGCGGCGACCCCGCACACTCCGCGCCACGATGGGGTCGTCGCGGACATGACAGCCAGGCCAGGATCCGGAAAGATGGCGCGGGAGCTCAGGTATTTCGGGTTGATCGCCGGATTCGGCCTGCTGGTGCTGCCGATTCTGGTCTACCTGGCCGGCGTGCTGACCCTCGGGCCCTACGACGGCGGCCTGCTGGCGTTCCTGGGCTCCCTCTACGGGGCCTTCTTCACCCTCCAGCCGGGCGCCTGGGCCCTGCTCCTCGGGCCCTACGTGCTGTTCTGGATGCTGCGCCTGCTCACGCGGCCCCTGCGTCGTCACCGCGCGCGTTCGTGACCCCGGTCACGGCCGGACAGGCCCCGCCGGGGGCATCGTCGTCCTGCGGCTTGCAACGACGCAGAGGCGAGGCGGCCTTCCGGCGCCGGCGTCCCCCACGCTGCCGAAAGCGCGGCGTGGCGTCGCTGCGAGCCGGCACACGGCCTGGCACGCCCCGGGGATGGCCGCACGCCCCGGGGCGCAGCCGGAACCTCCGGGGACCCCGGCGGTCTCAGGATCAGCCCAGCGGTTCAGGCCAGTAGGACCAGGCGATCCCGGCCAGGGCGGCCCACATGGCGGCCTGGGCCAGCCACCTCCACGGGCGTTGACGCTGCAGGCCGTAGAAGGCAACCCCGGCCACGGCGGCCAGCAGGCCGAATAGGCCGATCGCCTTGACCAGGGGCGAGTATTCCACGAGCAGCGCCGGTTGGTCCGCCGACGCCACGAGGAAGACGACGAGAACCATGGCGAGCACGCCCGCGATCGAGACGGCCGAGCCGAGCACGACCCCCGTGAGGAAGCCCAATGGACCCAAGGTAAGCTCCCGAGTGTCGAGGCCGCGTGACCTCAGTACTTGATCGCCCCGGGTCCCGCCTCTAGCCTAGGACGATCGTCCGCCGTGCGGATGGAAGGATTCTAGCAACCGATGAGCGATCGCCGCAGGTTTGCGCTCCGCCCCTGGCACCGGGTTGCCCTGCTCTGCACGGCGATCACGGCGACTGCCGCCATCGTCTCGGGCCCCGGCTCGAGCCCGGCCACCGCGGTCGCGCCGGCCATCGCCTCGACGGCCGGCCTGCAGCCCACCGACCGCCACCGGCGGGTCGTCGGCCTCGTCTCGGAGGTCATGGAGCGGCAGCACTACCGGCAGGCGCCGCTGGACGACAAGCTTTCCTCCCAGGTATTCGAGCGCTACCTCGAGTCGCTCGACGGCAATCGCAGCTACCTCCTGGCGACAGACGTCGCCGGTTTCGAGAAGTACCGCTACGAGCTCGACGACGCAATCCGGAAGGCCGATCTCGAGCCCGCCTTCGAGATGTTCGGCCGGCTGCAGCAGCGCAACCGCGAGCGGATGGCCTTCGCGATCGCCCAGCTCGACCAGGAGCCGGATTTCACGGTGGACGAGAGCTTCCGCTTCGACCGGAGCGAGGAAGCCTGGCCGGC
>Ga0316622_100001255_pt1 | contig 16275 bp, 10 predicted proteins | sample OWC_Aug_OW2_C1_D_FD_207646 | JGI IMG/M metagenome (GOLD analysis project Ga0316622, IMG submission 207646) | Wetland soil microbial communities from Old Woman Creek delta, Ohio, United States - OWC_Aug_OW2_C1_D5_C | ecosystem: Environmental > Terrestrial > Soil > Wetlands | place: USA: Ohio... | reverse complement strand
CACGACATCCGGGGCGAACGGGACGAAGAAGGAGACGACGGACCTGGCCCCGGGCAGGAGGTCGTCAGGAAGCATGTGTGACGGATCGACGTGCCTGCGCAGGTCCGCGAACCGCGGATCGCTCGCGGCCGCGATCGCGACAAGGGGCGCGCGATACCGCGTCGCCGTCGTCGAGCTCCCGACCGCACGGGCGACGAAGTCCGCGATGAGGTCCGCTGTGCCGTTCACACGCTCCCTCCTGCCGGGGGAGTCCACCACATGCGGCCCGGGGACGCAAGGTGCGCCTGCCAGTCGGCCGGCCGCACTGCACACCTGTGGATGCGCGCATGTGATTGACGAGAGGGCAGAAATGTGCGATAATTGAATTCTGAGTCAATCGCCTAGCTGCCGCTTGAGCCGCTTCCCCAGAGGAGGACCACGTGCGCCGACCGTACGGCGTCTCCGGAACACGCACCCTGCCGCCCCTGTTCGCGTTCGCCGTAATGCTCCTCACGACCGTAACTGGAGCGGCCACCGAGCAACTCCCTGGCGAGGCGACGCTGCAAGTGCTCGCGGACTCGCCTGATGAGATCGTCGTCCGCTATGAGCCGCCCGAGCCGGCGCCGGGCGCCGCCCCGGGCGCGGGCTGGTCCACCGCGACGCTCGTCCGCGTCCCGGACCGCGGGCGCGTCACCGCCCGCTGCGAGCCTGAGGGCCGCGCTACGGTGTCGGACCCCGGCATCATGAGGGACATCAGGGTGGTGCGGGTGGCGTTCGACATCCCCGCGGACGACCCGCGGCCCGTCACGGTGACCCTCGCCATCGACGGAACGCCCGGCCTGAACGAGAGGGCAGCCGGAACGAGGCCGCCGTCCCCCGCGTTCGAGTCGCTCTACCGCCATGCGGTCGCGAACTACAAGCCCTCGGAGGCCTCGCCCACCGCGTTGTCCCCCGCCGGGCGCGACGAGATCCCGTTCGGCGGCCGCTACCTCATCATCACGACGCCGGCGCTCGCGACTCAGATCCAGCCGCTGGCCGACTGGAAGCATCTGAAGGGCGTGCAGACGAAGCTCGTCACGCTGAATGACACTGGCTCGTCGGCCCTTTCCATCAGGAACTACATCCAGAACGCCTACGACACGTGGACCGTTCCCCCTGAGTACGTGCTTCTCGTCGGCGACACGGAGGCGCTCCCGACGTACATCAGCGAGACGTGGACGGACGACTACTACGCCACGCTCGAGGGATCGGACTACTTCGTCGACGTGATGGTCGGCCGCATCTCGGCCGACACACAGGCCCAGTGCGCGACGCAGGTCGCGAAGATCCTGTGCTACGAACGGACCCCGCTGCAGGGCGACCCGAACTGGCCAGCGAGCGCGCTCCTCACGGTCGCCGACGACTACAACTCGGGCGACGCCATCTACTACATGAACACCTGGTTCATCTACGATCTTCTGGAGCCGGCCGGGTTCTCGCCCATCGACACCCTGTTCAACAGGAACGACGTCACGCCGACGCAGGTGTACAACTCGTGGAACCTGGGGCGCGGGTTCTACAACTTCCGCGGCCTCGGCTGGACGGAGTGGCCGTGGCCGTTCGACATCAACCCGTCGTCCCTCGCGAATGGCGGCAAGCCCACGGTCGTCATCTCCGCGACGTGCGGCACCGGCAGCTTCCACCAGGATGGGTTCATCTGCGAGAACATCCTCCGGGCCGGATCGCCCACGAACACCATCGGCGCGGTCGCCTTCTTCGGCAGCAACACGGTCATCGAGTCGAGCCCGGCCCTCTCGCGACGGCGGGGCGCCGGTGACATGGGGTTCTACGAGCACGCGTTCAGCCCGGGCGGCGGCACGCTCGGGGCCGCGTGCGTCGCGGCCAAGACGGCCATCTACCTCTTCGACCAGGTGAGACAGGAGTACGAGGCCTGGAACCTTCTCGGCGACCCGGACATGCAGCTCTGGACCGGACCGCCCCAGGCCATGCAGGTCTCGCACGACGACTACTACTACGCCGGGCAGGGCAGCTTCGTCGTGACCGTGCTCTCGTCGGGGCAGCCCCTCGAGGGAGCGCTGGTCGGGTGCGTGAAGGGAAGCGACGTCTACGCCTGGGGGTACACGGGCGCGGACGGCCACGCGTCGTTCACGCCCAACCCGACCTCAGCAGGGACGATGGCCGTGACCGTCACCGCGCTCAACCACTACCCCTACGAGGGAACGGTGTCCGTGCTCGACACGGGGCCCTTCCTCATCTGCAGCGACGTCGCCATTGACGACTCGGAAGGCGGGAACGGCGACGGGCTCCTGAGCCCGGGCGAGTCCGCGGACCTTTCCATCCTCCTCACGAACGTCGGCGACATGGACGCGCTCGCGGTGACGGGGACGCTCCGCACGACGGACCCGCTCGCCGCCATCCCCGACAGCGTGGCGTCGTACGGCACCGTGCCCCAGGGTGGTTCGGCGTGGTCCGTCCCGCCCTACGGCATCTCGGCTTCGGCCGAGTGCCCGGTCGGCCATCTCGTGGATCTCGACCTCGAGGTCGCCTTCGGCGCGACGACCCTCGCGCTCAGTCCGCCTCCGATCGCGATCGCGACGGCGGACATGAACCTCGTATCGGCCTCCGTTGACGACGCCCCGCCTGGGGGCGACGGCGGGGGTGACGCGAGCCCGGGCGAGACCATCGGCATCGTCGCGGTTCTCGAGAACGTGGGCCTGCTCGGCGTGAGTGACGTGGACGCCGAACTCGTGAGCCTGAGCCCCTACGCCACCGTCACCACGGCCCAGGCGCCCTTGGGGCTCGTGGCCGCGGGCGCCACGGTGTCGAACTCGGCTACTCCGTTCGTGCTCGCGGTGTCGCCCGGGGCGCCGGACGGTCACGTGATCACCCTGCGCATCGACCTCACGGGCACCGGGGATTCCTACGCGTATTCCGAGAGCCTCACGTTCACGCTCACCGTCGCCGGCACCGCGTACTCCCTCGTCTCGGGCCCGGACCAGTACGGCTACCACGCGTACGACTCGGGCGACACGCTCTACACCGTGGCCCCGGCGTTCGAGTGGTACGACATCTCGCAGCCCGGGGTCGGCACCCTGATCACGGCCATCACGGACGCGGACGCGGGCGTCACGACCGTCAACATGCCGTTCGGGTTCCGCTACTACGGGGTCCAGTACCTGCAGCTCTCCGTGTGCTCGAACGGGTTCCTCTCGATGGGGACCGAGGACTACCGCTACGGGGACAACTCGGTGATTCCCAGCATCCACGGTCCCGACAGGATGATCGCGCCGTTCTGGGACGACCTCGACCCGTCGGCAAGCGGCGACATCTACAAGTGGTACGACGCGACGAACCACCGCTTCATCATCCAGTTCGACGAGGTGCCGCGGTGGGGCACGACCGACGCGCAGACCTTCCAGGTCGTGTTCCTGCACCCCACGTACTACCCGACACCGACCACCGACGGCCAGATCCTCTTCCTGTACGAGACGGTCTCGGCCCCCACCAGCTGCACGGTCGGCATCGAGAGCGCAGACCAGACGGATGGGATCGGGTATCTGTTCGACGGGACGTACGATTCTCACGCCGCGCCTCTCAGCAACGGGCGCGCGGTGCTGTTCACCACAATCGTGCCCGTCGAGCCGGACCTTCCGTGGCTCACGCTGAGCTCGCTCGACGTCGACGACACCGCGGGGAACGGCAACGGTGTGGCGGACCCCGGTGAGACCTTCACCGTGACGCTCGGCCTCGCGAACAGCGGCGACATCGCTGCCACGGGAGTGACCGGGGTCCTCACGACCGAGGAGCCTTCCGTGACGGTCCTTGACGCGGCGGGATCGTTCCCGGACATCCCGGTCGGCGGGTCGGGATCGAACGCGAGCGACCGGTTCACGCTCCGCCTCTCCGACGCCGCCACAGACACCGTGGTCACGCTGTGGGCGCTCATCGAGTCGAACGACGGCGGCTACTCGGCGCCCGTCCGATGCGAGCTCCACGTCGGGCCCCCGGCGACCGGCGTTCCGGACCAGCCCGTCTCCTTCGCGATCCTGAACGCGAGCCCCAACCCCTTCACGGAAGCGACCACGCTCGCGCTCGCGCTGCCGGAGCCCTCCGCGGTCACGGTCTCCGTGTACTCCCCGTCAGGCAGGCTCGTCAGGCAGCTCGACCACGGCACCCTCCCCGCGGGGTGGCATCTCCTGAGTTGGGACGGACGCGACGAGCACGGGCGACCCACCGCGAGCGGTGTGTACTTCCTGCGGGTCCAGGCGGGCGAGCGGAAGGTGGACAGAAAGGCCGTGCTGCTCAGATAGCGGGGACGTCGAGGTTCCTTCGAGGGAAGAGAGTGCGGGCTCCCGTGGACTTCGCGGGAGCCCGTGTTCATCTGTGGCTTCGGTGTGAGCGCGGGGTTCGCCTGGCCCGCGGCGGCGATCAGCGTTCCTCAGGCTCCCGGCTGTAGGTTCCCACGAGCTCGCCCTGCCCGAGCACGTGTCCCTTCATGGCGCCTGCGACGTCTCCTTCTGTCGCTCCCTGCGGCAGGCCGAGCGGCGCGTCCAGCGCGTAGATCCTGAACGAGTACCGGTGCGCACCCGCTCCTTCCGGCGGGCACGGCCCGTAGTACCCGAGGTCCGAGTTGCCACGACCGTGCACGGACCCGGCGGGACGCCCGCCCCCCGGTTCGGAGCCCGCTCCCTCAGGCAGCCCGCGCGCATCGGCCGGAAGGTCGAAGAGCACCCAGTGGACCCACCCGCGGGCGTCGGGGTCGTCCATGAGGAGCGCGAAGGCGCGAGTCCCTTTGGGCGGCTCACCCCACGTGAGAGGAGGCGACACGTTCCCGCCGTCGCAGGTGTAGAGGACGGGGATGGCCTCGCCCTGACTGAAGGCCGTGCTCGTGAGTGTGAGGTCGAGGATCGGGCTGGGCTGCTCCCCGCAGCCGAGCTGGCATGCGAGTGACACGACGACCAGCACCGGCAAGATGCCCTTCTTCACATGACCCTCCGCTTGCGCGGCGCCTCCGCGCCGCCATCGTTCGACGGTACGCGTCCGGTCACGCCGGCTCGACGCGGCCTTGCTCCAGCAGGAGCTCGAAGAGCTCGATGTCCAGAACCCGCCCGTGCTTCTCGCCTACCCTGTGCATCACGCCGACGGGCGCGAAACCGAGCGAGACGGCGAGCGCCCTGCTCGCCCTGTTCGTCGTCTCGATCCGCCCGAGCACAACGCGGTGCCCGGCGCGCCGCGCCAGATCGATCAGCGTTGAGAGGAGGTCCCTCCCCACGCCCTTGTGGCGAGCCCCGTCGCGCACGAAGACGGACGCCTCGACCGTCTTCGCGTAGCCCCCGCGCGGCGACCAGGGCGAGACGGAAGCCCAGCCGACCACCACGCCACCCTCTTCCGCCACGACAACCGGGTACGCCGCGACCGAGTGGGTCGCGAGCCACTCGCGGCCCCACCGCTCGTCGCGGGGCTCGATGTCCATCGTGGTCGTGCCGGTCTCGACCTCGCGGTTGTAGATGGCCCTGATGGCCTCGAGGTCCCCCTCGACCGCCGGCCGGATTCGTATCACGGGCCGCCCCCCTCCGGACGCACGCTTACCGCCCGCCAGATCGCGTGCGCGATCTGGAAGAAGACCACGGGCAGAAGGAGGACGATGCCGATCCCCCAGAGCACGATCATCTGCTTGCCGCGGATGAGTGCCCTCAGCGGATTGAGGAGCACCGGGCCAACGATCCAGTGTCGGACCATGTGGCTTGAGATGTCTCGCCTGCTGATGGTCTCAGGCGGGCCGCGTCGGGCCGCCTCGTCTGCGAGTGCCGTGAGAAGCGACCCGCTCACCTTCGGAGCGCCCGTCCTGTCCACGTGCCGCCGTGCCGACTTCTTGAGAGCCGGGACGACGACGTCCTCGAGCGTCGTCGTGAGGACCCATCTGCCCAGGCCTCGGTCCAGGAGGGGGATCCGTCCCCTGGCTTCGGCGCTCAGCCTGCGCGCGATCGAGTCGAGCATCTCGTCGTCCGTGGTCGCCAGTCTGCGCGCGAGCTCGGGCACGCTGATCTCCCACTCGCCTCGGCGGAAGGCCGCGAGCTCGTCCATGCTGAACGCATCGAGCTTGAAGGTCCCTGCGGCATCGCGGACCTGAGGGCTGAGCACGTAGACGGCCCCGATGACGTCGGCACCCACCGACCCCACCGCGGCGTACACGTCCTTGACGGAGTCGGCGTCCGTGAGGATCCTGTCCGCCGCAACGTAGGCGCCCTGCAGGGCGCCGGCCACGGCGAAGAGGAGAGGAAACGCGATGATCATGAGGATCAGGACGGCGAGGCGGAACCACTTGGCGTGCCGCCATCCCCACTGGTAGCCCCTCATCGCGCGGACCGCGAGGAAGAGGCCAACGGCGGCCGCGGTGCCCAGCGCGGCGAACAGGAGCGCCCAGAAGAGAATGGTGACGACGGAGAAACGGAGGACGTCCCAGGGGAGCCTGAGCCACAGGGGGACGCCGGAGCAGCCGGAGAGCGCCACAAGCGGCAGCAGTGTCAGAAGGCGCGGGACGCCTCCTGCGCCGACCATGCCTCGTTGGTTCACGCGATGCCCCGACCGGAACCGCAGGTCCTACTCGATAAGCACCATCGTCTTCGCGACGGTCTTCCCTCCGGCCTCGAGTGAGTAGAAGTAGACGCCGCTCGAGACCGCCCGACCGTCGTCGTCCCTGCCGTCCCAGACAACCGTCCAATACCCGGCCGGCTGCCGTCCGTCCACAAGCGTCCGCACGAGTCGGCCGGTGACGCCATACACCCGGAGCATCACGTCGCTCTCCATCGGGAGCGTGTACGAGATGCCGGTGTCGGTGTGGAACGGGTTCGGCAGGTTCTGCGACAGAGAGAGCACCGCCGGCACGTCGTCCGGCAGGACCCCGGTGGCCGGCAGGATGTCCTCGTCGTCGCGAGGCTGGATCTTGTAGAGGTCCTCGAGCGAGCCGACGACGCCGGTCACGTGCAACTGGTCGCCCAGGAGCGGCATGTACGAATACCCGCCCCAGCGGCCCACATGGCAGACCCCGTTCGACTCGACCAGCCAGTCCGTGGGGTCGTCCCCGACGACCGTCACGTTCTCCACTCTGACGAGCACGCCCTCGTAGGCCTCGCTCTCATGGATCACACTGGGGTCGAGAACCTCCGGCGGCGGCACCGGGTTCCCGCTCGAATGCGTCTCCATCTCGAGCACGGGGTCGAGCTCCGTGAGCCCCCCGTTCTCGATGACCGTGCCCGTGACCGTGACGTCATCACCTCGCGTGACGGGAAGTCCCACGTGTCTCACGAAGATGCCGCTCCACGGCCCGGTCCCGTCTTGGATCGCGAAGCGCTCCGGGTACGTCATGTCCTCCGTCGTCGCGATGCCCCGCACGGTCACGGTCTGCCCGACGAGCTGCGACGGCCCGGTCTGATCGCCCGTGTACTGCACCTCGGCAATGGTCGCCTCGATCGGCGGTGCGGACACGAAGTACACCGACACGCCACCCTCGGCGACTCCGTTCCCCCAGAACCAGCCGTTGACGTGAACGGCATCACCGGGGCTGAACGAGACCCCCTCGGGAGCGATGACGATGAGCGAGCAGGGCTGGCACTGCCCCGGCATGAGGTCGAACGGCGGCTCCGGTTCGAGCCACGCGCTGGCTCCGGCAGGCAGCTGCTTCGCGCAGATGCACGCATCGGCGGTCCGGAACGGGAACGGCGCGGTCGGCTCCACGCACATCGTGATCGGGAACGCGTATCGCTGCGCCTGCTTCGAGGCGAGCGCGAGGTCGCCCTTGTGCGCGGGCTGGACTTCCATGTTCTCCTGCGCCGTGTTGTTCGCGGGGTTCGTGTCCGGCAGGTAGGTCGCGGTCACGCGGAAGCAGTGGTGGCCCTCCGTGCCCGGGGGCGGCGTGTACGGGACCGTGGCCACGGTGCTCCCGTCCCAGGGAACGCTCACGGTCGTCGTCGCGAGCGGGGCCCAGGGCGCCCCCCAGCCTGTGTTCGAGACCTCGAACAGCACGTTGACGGGCGAGGCCGCGGCCCCCTTCGCGGAGATGCGCGCGTTGAGCGTGTTGGGGTCGTTCACTGCGATCGGGTAGTGCCCGGCCCAGATGCTCTGGCTGTTCCATGACCCGGGAGCCCAAGGCCCCACGAACACGTCCGTCGGGATGACGACGTTCAGAGCGTTCACCGCAGACACGATGCCCCAGCCATACTGCAGGTCGTAGACGGGATCGATCCCCGGATACGCCGGCGACCCACGCTGCTCGGCGCTCGTGCGGAGGATGTTGTCGGCCCCGCTCGGCGTGAGCCCCGGGTACTTCTGAACAAGGAGAGCCACCACGCCGGACGTGTGCGCAGTCGCCCACGACGTCCCGTTGCCGGGATGCTGCCACCAGCCGGCGCCGCTCTGGCCCGGGTTCGAGCCAAGGCAGGTCGTGATGTTGCGCATGTATGCCGAGACCTCGGGCTTGAGGTCGTTGAAGGTCATGACGTACGACGGAGGCGGGGGCATGCGGGGGCCCGTCCTCGCGGCATTGTCGAAGAGATCGTCCCCCCTCCACACGGTTCCGACGTCATCCACCCCTCCCACGCTGATCACGCCGTCGCCGGAGCCGGGCGCGCTGATCCCGCTCGCCGGCGGGCTGTTGCCGGCGGACGCCACCACGATGACCCCCGATACGACCAGCGCGTTTGCCGCCCGTGCGACTGCGTCAGTACCGTCGTCCGGCCGGCCTCCGATGCTCATGTTCGCGATGGCGATGCCGTACGTCGGAGCGTTCTGCATGACCCATTGGATCGTCGCGATGGTCCGCGAGGCCGGGCTTGTGCCGGTGGCGTCGAAGATCTTGCAGTCAATGAGTCCCGCATTGGGCGCGACGCCCATGTACAGCTGCGCGGGATCGTTGGCCATGATCATGCCTGCCACGGCGGTCCCGTGATACCACCCGACCATGTCGTCGTCCGGGTTGACGCCCGGCCCGCCCATCCCGGTGAACCCGTTGTACCCGGCGACGAACTTCCCTGCGAGCGCCGGGTGGGCGTCATCGACACCGCTGTCGATGATCGCGACGTTGACCCCGTTCCCCATGTACCCCTGGGGAGGATTGAGGTCCCACGCGGCCTGCAGTGGATACGGGTAGGTGGCGCTCGCCCGCGCCTGGATGGCCGCGCAGCTCACGTCGAGCTGCGGCAGGATGATCTCGTCCCACTCGACGAGCTTCACGCGCGGGTAGTTGACGATGTTGTAGCAGTCGCTCACGACGACGCCCCGAACTGCGATGGCGTCGATGAAGCGGAAGACGCGGTACACCGTGCCGTACCCGGCGAGGAAGGTGCTGTCGGCCAGCGTCGGCATGGAGCAGAAGTCCACGATGATGTCGACGGAGTCATATGGGTTCAGAGCGTCGATGTGGTCGTCGACCCGATTGGGCCAACCGGGTCCCGAGCCGAAGGTGTCGTACAGGAACGCCTGCGCGGGTTGGCAGAGTGAGAGGAGCAGCAGAACGAGCGAGCACGTCGCGATCGGCGAGAGGCGGGGACGGGGGCGGTGCATGGCGCACCTCCTTACTCCATCGAGGGCCGGAGGAGGCGGGATTGGCCGAAGACGGGCCCAGGCGAGTTGCCTGCTCTGAGGGATTATACCACGCTGACGCCCGTGAGGCACTCTCCGTCTTGACTGGACATCAGTGCTCGGTGAGAGGCCGGGTGGCACCAGGCTCAGTTGGGGACCTGGACTAGCGTGCCCTTCCGGCCCAGGCAAGCGTGAAGTCCGACGGCAGCCTCTCGGCCCGCATGATGCCGAGCACCACGTTGCCCCCCGGCTCGGTCGTCAGCGGGTTCACGTACTCCCAGACGGCCTCGCCCGCGGGCGTGACCTCGATCACCCGCCCGTCCTCGGACTCGGTGATGAGGGTGTTTCCGTTCGGGAGGCGCTGCTCTGCTCCTGCGCCCTTCGTGAAGAAGTCGTCCGCCGTGTAGGACCAGACGATCTCGGAGGTCTCTGGGTCGATCTCGAGCACGCGCGAGCGGTCACCGAGACCCAGGTTATCGAAGAAGAGGATGTTCCCGTCCACCCACCGCGCTTCGTGCTGCAGGCGCCACGAACCCGCCAGCGCCCACTCGACCTCTCTCCTATCCAGGTCCACGATCGCGAGCGTGCTGATCGTGCGGATCGACACGAGCACGCGCAGCGAGGGCTTCACTGTCAGCACCTCGACGGAGTTTGTGTGGAAGATGTCCGGTCCTTCGGGGAGCCCCTTCTCGGCGAGCCAGCCTCTGTAGCGCTCCGAGCGCTCGAACGCCTCGAGCAGCGACACCCTCCTGATCTCTCGACCCCTGTCGTCGAGGATCAGAATGTGGTCGTCGAGGAGCGGCGCGCCGTCGTGGATGCCTGGACGATACGCCACCTCCCTCGCGGCGACACAGATGGTCCCGTCGTCGAGCACGTCGCAGTCGTGATGCGCGAGCGCTCTGGACTCCCAGATGAGCCGGGAGTCGCGGTCGAGTCGGATGACTCGGTACGGGTCGGAGGTCACAGCGAGCACCTCGCCGTTCGCGTACACGTGCGCCCGCGCCCAGTACTCCGCACCCGGCCTGCTCCACGAGTGGACGATCCTTCCGTCCATGCCGATGAGCACCGCCCGGGCGCCCCGGGCGAACGTCAGGACCGTGCACCCCTGGTAGGCGCGCTCGGGAGTGTGCAGAGTGACCCCGGTCTTCTCAGGCACGGGCGCCTTGCCTGCGATGTAACCGAGGGTCGCGATGCGGTCGAGCTCCCGCCGCTCCTCGGCCGAGAGCCCCGGATGGCCCTGCCCGTCCGTATCCGGGCCCGCTCCCTCTCGGGCCCGAAGCAGCAGGACCGCCAGGACTGCGACGGCTGCAAGACAGGCCACGACCAGAGCGCGGCGATTCACGGTCTCCTCCTGATTAGCGACCCGTGGTTCACTCTACCATCGGCACACCGATGCCGCCACTGGCTCGTTGACTCCCCGCGCGCCCCGGGCGTAGGTTGAGAGTGAGGCCCGTGGTGAACGGCACTAGGCTCACGACACAAATCCGGCCGCCCGCGATCTCTCCCGCCGCAGCCCTGCAGAAAGGTGGTGCACATGCCGGACAAAGCGACAGCACATCGTGCCTGGGGCGCCTGCGCGTGCCTCGTGTGCGTGCTCGCCGTCCTGGCTGTCCCGACGCGCGCCTCCGCCATCCAGCGCGCCGCCGAGTCCGTGAACTCGGGAGGCGCCGGCGCGACCTCCGCGTCGTACCGCGCGCACGACTCGATCGCGCAGCACGCGATCGGTCCCCTGGGCGAGGGAGCGTCCCTGCGCATCCACGACGGGTTCTGGCTCGGACTCCCCGGCATCAACGTCCCTGTGGAAGGTATCGTGTACGCCGTCCTCGCGGACGACGGCCGCGTGGTCCTGCGCTGGACGGTCGGCTCCCTCGCCGACGTCACGGGGTTCAACGTCTACCGCGCGACGGATGAGAACGGCCCGTACGCGAGGGTCAACAGCGAGCCTCTGCCGCCGTCCTCCCCCGGAAGCTTCGAGGACGCGACCGTCTGGCCCGAGACCACGTTCTGGTACGAGGTCAGGGCGGTCCTCGGCGACGGCGCGGAGGAGGTGGTCACGGGTTCTCCTGCGTCCGTGACCATCGCGGGCATGCTCGCGATGCGGCTCTACCCGCCCCGGCCCAATCCGAGCGCGGGCCCGATGACGGTCCGCTTCGATGTGCCGGATCAGTCGGCGCACGTCCGGGTCGACGTCTACAACGTGCGCGGCCAGCGCGTCACGACTCTGCTCGACGGGATCCTCGACCGCGGCCGCCACGAGCGCGCGTGGAGCGGGTGGGACGACGCCGGGCGGCCCGTCGCGGTCGGCGTGTACTTCGTGCGGCTCGAGGTCAACGGGCGGACGGACGACGAAAAGGTCCTCGTCCTCAGGTAGCGTGCGACCGCTCGTGACCGTTGCCTCCGGGGAAGGAGGGTACGATCATGCTGCGACATCTCGCTCTGCTTCTGACGATCGGGCTTGCGTCGCTCGCGTTTGCGGATGGCCCGGGTCACATCGCCGTGCCGGCCACGGGAGCTGGCCCGCCAGCAGCTTCCGCGCTCACGAGGACCGATCCGTTCTACTCGCAGCCGCAGACGTACGCGATAAGCATGAACGCGTCCACCACCCACGGCTCGGAGGTGGTCGACGACATCCCCACCGAGTTCGTGGGCATGTCGATCGGTCGCGTGAGGGTCTTCGTCGCTGAGTGGATGGCCCTCTGGCAGAACCCCCAGGCCCTCATCGTGAACTTCTACGACGGCCAGTGCCCGCCACCCACGGAAGCGACCGCGATGTATCTCATCCCCTGGGCGGACCTGGACGTCGTGCTCGTCTACGACCACTTCTCGCCCACCGTCTACATGGTCGACGCGGTGATCGACCCGCCGTTCGTCATCGAGTCGCCGACTTCGATGGGTGTGCTCTCCATGATCGGGTGGCCGCAACAGCCGTGGACCGGCGTCTGCATGACGTATCCGCCGACGTCCTACGGCTGCGGCGAGGCGTACTGGTGCTATCCCCCGGACGGCATCCCGCGGTGGACGCCCGTCTACGACGCGATCGGACAGCACGTGGATCTTGCCTACTCGCTCTGGGAGCCGGAGACTGCCGTGCCCGACAGCGAGCCGGGCGGGCAGGCGGCCACGTGGGGCAGGGTCAAGGCTCTCTACCGCTGATCTCTCGCAGCGGCTCACAGATCGCAGGAAGACGCGGGGCCGGGGCTACACCCCGGCCTCGTCACGTCTTCCGTTCCTTCTTCTTCGCGGCCGGGAAGAGGACGTTGTTCAGGATGAGCCTGTAGCCTGGCGAGTTCTTGTGGAGGGAGAGAATGGTCGGCGGATCGCCGACCACGTGCCGGTAGTCCTCAGGGTCGTGGCCGCCCAGGAACGTGAAGGTCCCGCGGCCGACGTTCCCGTGGACGTACTTGACCTCGTCCGTGCCCGGGTAGTCACCGAGCACCGTGACGTAGTCCTTCACGAGACCACGCCTGAAGCTCGTCGTCTGCCCCATGAACCCGTGCACGACGTTCACGTGGCACTGCGTGAGCATCGTAGGGACGGGGTCGATCTTCGCGGCGAACTCGAAGAGCGTGAAGTAGTCGATCTCCTCGGGCCGCGTCTTTGCCGCCTCGGTCATGTCGATGTTCGAGTACTCATACACGGACGGGTTCGTGATGAGCGTGAAGCCCTCGAATGCGAGGCTCCGCGCGTAGTCCAGCTTGTCCTGGCACCTGGGATCCGGCGGCGTCCCGTCGAACACCGCGTCACAGATGTCCACTCCTGCCGCGGCGAGCCCGATGTCGAAGCTGTCGGTCGCCGAGCACATCGCGAACAGGAACCCCCCGCGCGCGACGTACTCCCGGATGCCCGCCGCGCTCGCCTTCTTCTGGTCCGAGACCGTCGCGAACCCCTGCTCGGCGGCGAGCTTCTCGTAGTGCGCCTTCTGGCTTTTGTACCACTCCGCCGTGTGAAAGGCGGCGTGGAACTTCCCGTACTGGCCCGTGAAGTCCTCGTGGTGGAGGTGGAGCCAGTCGTACTCCGCAAGCTCACCTGCCTGCACCTCGCGGTCCCATACGACTGTGTAGGGGATCTCCGAGTACTCGAGCGCGAGCATCACGGCGTCGTCCCACGGCTCCACGATATCCGGGGCGTACACGGCGACCGCCGGGGCCTTCTCGAGGAGCACGACCTCCATGTTCTCCTGCTCGATGGTCGCGTACACGGCCGCGAGCGGCGCCCCGCCGGTCTCCTCCCACGCGACGCCGCGGAACGTGCACTCGTCGGTGACGTCCTCCCCGCCGTCGAGCACGAGGAACGAGCCGGCCCTGTAGTTCAGGAGCCACTCGACGCGGTAGCCCTTCTCGAGCGCCCAGTACGCGACGCCGTACGCCTTCAGGTGGTCGGTCTGCGCTACGTCCATGGGGATGAGGTAGGCGGCGCTCGCGGGGAACGCGACGGCCAGGACGAGCAGGGCGCCGGTGACCGCCCGCGCGCTGCCCCCGATGGCCCTGATCACGCCGGACCTCTCGCGGTCTGCTCCCGTGTTCATCCCTCGAGTCCCCCACCCCGTCTCAGCCGGTCGATCCTCCTCCTGGCCTCTCCGGACAGGAAGTTCGACGGCAGCTCCTCCAGGACGCCCGTGTAGGCCGCCAGCGCCTCGTCGCGCCGTCCTGCAGCCTCGAGCAGTTCCCCGCTCCTCAGCATGGCCTGGGCGCGCGCCGCAAGGGAGGTCGTCTCCGAGACGACGCGGCCGTAGATGGCGAGCGCCGTCTCCTCGTCGCCGTCGTCCTCCGCGACGAGCGCGAGGAGCATCAGTCCCTCCACAGCGGCCGAGGTGCCGCCGTGAGACGCTGTGAGCTCGGTCAGGCTCGCGCGGGCCGCCGCGCTGTCCCAACGCAGGCGCCCGGCGTGCGCGTCCGCGAGCAGGCTGAGCGGCCCCGTGTCGCCCGACTCGTCCGCGTCGGACACGACGAGCATGAGCCGCAGCGCGTCGTTCACGAGGGACCCGGCAGGGCTCTCCTCGACCATGGCGCGGAACGCGTCCAGAGATCCCCGGACGTCGGTCTCGAGGAACGCGACGTACCCCACGTCGTACATCGCCACCTCTCGCGCGCGCGCCTCTGCGCCTCCCTCGACGATGCCTGCGGCCCGCGCCTTCGCCTCGGCGAACCGCCCGAGGGCCAGCTCGGCATCCACGCCGATGAGCGACGCCTCGTGCTCGAGCTTCCGCCCGCGCCCTCTGTCCGAGAACTGGGCGAGCGTGGTGAGCGCCGACTCGGGCTCGTGGAGCGTCTGAAGCTCGATGCGCGCGGCCTCGACCAGGGCCTGCCCGGCCACCGCGCCGGCGCCCGCGCCGGCCGCGACGGCCTTGAGCTCGGCGACACCAGCCGCCGGACTCCCCGACGAGGCCAGGAGCCTCGCGGCCTCGATGCCCGCGCTCGCCGTCCTGGGCCCGCCGGGATAGCGCTCCACGACCATGAGGTATGCGCGCCGCGCCTCGTCGACTCGTCCCTCGTCCTTGAGGATCCCCGCGAACTCCATGAGCGGGGCACCCTGCTCGCCCGACAGCCTGTCGGCGCGGACGTACGCGTCGAGCGCATCGTCGTAGAGCTCCATGGCGAGGTACGTGCTGCCCGCGAACGCGAGTGTCGCCGGCGTTGCGTCGTCGGACTCGACGATCTCCGCCATCCGCTCCTCGATCCGGTCGCGCGATGCCCCCTGGTCCAGCATGAGCTCGACGTTGTTCGTTCCCCATTGGGTGAGCCCGGGGTGGTCGCGCACCATGAGCAGACACTCGTCGATCGCGTCGTCGAACCGGCCGAGCGCCGTGTACGCCTGCGCCAGCTCCTGACCGAAGAGCGACGGCGACGCCAGCCTGCGCCGCCCGTCCGTGTAGGTCGCCACCGCCTGCTCGTACATGCGGTACTGGGTCTCGAGCGCGCCGATCTCCGAGTACCTGTCGGCGTTCGGCTCACCGGCGACTAGGAGCGCGGTCCACGTCTCGTGCGCGAGGTCACGCTCGCCGATCCGGGCGTACGCCTCTCCCAGCTCGTGCCGCGCCCGCTCGTCTCCCGGCAGCTCCTCCAGTCTGGCCTTCAGGAGCGGAATCAGTCGCTCCTCGTCCAGCCCCGCCATGACGTAGGCGCGCACGAGCCCCCACATCACGCGCGGGTCGTCGGGCGCGCGCTCGTACATGCTCTCGTACAGCCGGACCGCGGTCTGCCCGTCGCCCATGACGAGCGCTTCCTTGGCGTCCGCGAGCTCGCGGTCGAGCGGGGTCTCGTTCGGCGCGGGGCGCGCCGAGGCGACCGCAGTGAGCAGGAGCAGGGCGGCGACCCCCGCCAGAGCGAGCCAGGAGGAAGCTCCGGCGCGCCGAGGCGGCGCTTCGCCGTGCCTCGCCGCGGAGCGGGCGTGGAACGAACGCGCATGCGACGTCGGGGCACGCATCATCGTCCGCCTCCCCCGCCACCCGCATCGTTCGAGAGGCCCTCGAAGTACGCCCGGATGAGATCCCGATACTCCGCCGGGTACCCGCGCTCCATCGCGCGGAGAAGGTCCTCGCGCAGGTCCTCGGTCGCGCGCGTCACGTCGTCCGGAAGCGATCCGGGCCTCGTGCGGGCATACTCCTCACCGGGCCGCGAGAGCCGCTCCTTGGTGTAGTCGCGGCGCCTGAGCGACTTCTGGGCGTCCAGGAGCCGTGAGAGGATCCTCTTCTGGCGGTCCACGGTCTCCTGCGAGGCGCCG
>Ga0316622_100001254_pt1 | contig 16276 bp, 14 predicted proteins | sample OWC_Aug_OW2_C1_D_FD_207646 | JGI IMG/M metagenome (GOLD analysis project Ga0316622, IMG submission 207646) | Wetland soil microbial communities from Old Woman Creek delta, Ohio, United States - OWC_Aug_OW2_C1_D5_C | ecosystem: Environmental > Terrestrial > Soil > Wetlands | place: USA: Ohio... | reverse complement strand
TGATCGACGTGTTGGCGGCGCCGATCGACCCGCCGTCCGAGACGCCGGGTGCGATCGAGAACGTCGACACGATGTTGCGGCCCAGCGGGACGTACGGGGCGAAGTCATCGACCCGCACCGTCTCGCCGGCGCTCGTGCTCTTCATGTCGACGATCGGCGCCTGCGAGGTCACGGTGACCTCTTCGACCTTGCCCTCCTGCAGCGTGAACGGCAGCTGCGTGCGGGCGCCGATGTTCAGCGCCACGTCGCTCTGCACGACGGTCCCGTATCCGGGGGCTTCCGCCTTGACCGTGTAGCTGCCCGACGTGAGGTTCCGGATGGCGAAATTGCCCCCCGCGTCGGTCGTGGTGGTCCGGACTCCCTGGGGGCCGACCACCGTGATGACCGCATCGGCGATCGGGTCGCCGTTCTGCGACACCACACGGCCCTCCAGGACTCCCGTGGTCAGCTCTTGCGCCATCGCCGGCGCCAGGGCCAGAACCGCGAGAGCCAGGACGACTATCCAACGCCTCATGGCTCCTCCTCCTCCGCCCCGGGCCCCAATGCCCGGGCAGGTTTGAATCCGTAAATTTCGCGTGGACATCCCCGCCGACCTCCGTACACGACGGCAACCGACAGAACGCCCCGATCAGTGCCTAGCAGGTCCCGTGCCGCACCGGCCAAACACGGAACCCGTTGACAAAACTGAGTTTATGGAACCGCACGGAGGACCCGGGCCGGGCCGTTCCATTCAATCGATTGGATTCCCCGGGGAATTGAACGGCCGAAAACCCAGACGCCGAGATGGCGCGGCTCAGGGAGCCAGGGTTACCGGCGCCGAGCGAACCACCGATCCGCCTCGAACGAGGTCCTCCGCCACCACCCGCAACTGGTACGAGCCCGGCGGCACCGCGCTGACGTCGAGATCGGCCACGACCTCGAGCCGACCGCCGTCCGGCGCCAGCTTCAGCCGCCGATAGCGGACCGGGGGAGCGAACGCCTCCCCTCCCGCGTCGGGAACGAACTCCCAGTCGAGCCTCAGCGGTGAGCTTTCGCCCGCCTCCACCGGCGGCGGCTGCACCACGGCCACCTGGGCGAGCACGGGCGCCTTCGACGGCAGCGAGCCGTCGACGTAGCTCGGCGGCCTCCCCGTCGCGTCCGCGCCCCAAGGGTCCGGGAACGGGACCGGTTCGGCCGAGGTGATCACGGGCTTGTTCTGCCGAAAGATGTCGAGGATCAGCGGCGCCCGGTCCATGGGCGCGAACACCGCGAGATCGGTCAGCCCGAAGCGATCGCCACGGCGCTCGGGCACGACCACCGGCGCGGACCACGAACCCGACTTGCCGAGCCCGTTGAGCCGAAGATCGACTCTCAGATCGACGGCCGACGGCGGCAGCAGCAGCGCCTCGCGCAGATGGATGCCGAACGCGAAGTCGGTGGCACGGTCCGGCGGGACCTGCAGCCGCAGATCGCGGGAGCCGCTCGCGACCGTCTCTCCGGAAGCCGTGGCGGTCACCTCCAGGGTCATGTCGAGCGCCCGTTGCCCTTCCGCGACCGCCAGCGTGGGCAGGGGTCCCTGGACGCGGATCGGCAGCACCACCAGGGTCCGGCCGTCGCTACCGGGGTAGAACTGCGGCCGACAGGCGATCGCGAGCGCCCGAGCGTCGACCGCGTCGTGCGGCGCCGGCAGCGGCGGGGGGGCAGAGGCCGAGGCGGGCTCCGCGACGTGGCGAACGCGGCGCGTGATCACGCGTCGACCCTCGCCCTCGACGCGGACCGCCATGGGCACGAACGACTTCCCCTTGGGTGTGCGGAGATCGGGGTCGTACCCGATCAGGTAGTAGTGGCTGAGGTCGCCGAATGCCCGCGTGAGGTTTTCGGTGTAGTCCTTGCCGGCGAAGAACCTCCCGCCGCTCTCCCCCGCCACGACCGCCAGGATCTCCTGGTGTGCGTTGACGCTGTCGACCTGGGCACCGAGCTGCAGGGTGTCGAGCCACTCGGTCCCGAGGCCGAGCTGGTCGAGTTGCAAGCGCGTGTTCATGGCCTCGCTGGCGTCGGTGTACCCGCCGTCCTCACCGACGTCCATCGTGTACACGCGAACGCCGGCGCGCTCGAGGTCTTCGAGCATGCGCTTGAAACGGACGGTGAACCCGCCGGAGGCCAGAGCCTGGCGGCTGCGCGTGACCGGAAACCCCCCGGAGAACGCCAGGATCGCCTTGGTGCCGTCGAGCCCGGCCATGATCTCGGCCAGCCCCGACATTCCCTCGTAGAACGTGTCGCGCTCGGCGGCCAGCAGATCGCCGCCGAATCCGGCCGCGTTGGTCAACTGCGCTTCCAGGGTCTCGCGCGTGCCGATCTGCCCCTGTTCCAGGCGTTGCTCGGCCATCTCGGTGCCCATTTCCGAGCCGGGGAAGATCCGGACCTTGTCGATGGCCGCGAGGCTGTCCTCGACGCGGCTACTGAACCCGGAAGTCGAGTACAGCCAGGGGGTCATCTCGTAGACCCCGACGAAATCGTTCTCGCGCACGTTTTCGCGGAGCCACTTCTTCGCCGACCGCCGGGCCTGCGAGTGCTTGAGCGGCGACGGGTTGTTGTAGCCGTCGAACAGGACCGCGATCCACCGCGGCCCGTCCTCGCGCGGCGCGATCCGCGTTCCGGCCGACCCGGGGGCGGCGGCCGGCCCCGGAGCCTCCCCGGACGCCGCCGCCTGCGGAGGCGGCACCGGAGCCTGCCGGGAGGGCGACACGACCCCGCCGACCTCGATCTCGTCGAACGTCCGGATCGGGATCTCGTCGCGCCCCTCGAGCAGACGGAACGCCGACGGCGGGAGGCCGCGGACGTGCTCCCCTTTGCGGTCGAGGACGACGACCTCGAGGAGGCCCAGACGAACCTCCTCGTGAACCGCGAGCGCTGGATCGGCGCGTTCCTGCGCGACCGTCAGCCACGTCGCCGCGGCGACGACCAGCGCGGCGAGCGCGAGCGGCGCGCGCGAATCGTTCACTTCTGCGCCGACAGCGCCTGCACGATCCCCTTGGCGGTCTCGGCCTGCGGACCGTCCGGGCGCAGTTCGAGGTACTTCTTCAGGTTCTCGAGCGCCGCAGCGCGGTCCCCGAGGTTCAAGGAGGTGTACCCGAGTCGCAGATAGGCCTCGGCCATCTTCGGATCTGCCGCGATCGCGCGCCGGAAGTAGTCGGCGGCCGCCTGGAACTCGCCGGCGTTGAACTTCGCCGCCCCCATGTTGTACAGCAGCGCCGGATCCTGCTGGCCGCCCGCGGCCTGCAGACGGTCCATCGCCGATTGCGCTTTCTCGGCATCGCCCAGTTCCAGGTACAGTTGGTTCAGCTCTGCCAGAACCTCGGCGCGCTTGGGATCGATCTCGACGACCTTCTCGAACGCGGCGGCGGCCTCCGCCTTGCTCCCGGTGCGCTCCAGGGCCACGCCGAGCGCGAGGTACGCGTCGACGCGCACCTGCGGGGACGGGGCGGTCCCGGCCTCGCGGCGGAACTCCTCGATCGCAGCGGGGTTGTCGCCGGTGGCCTCCAGCGCCTTCCCCTTGAGCAGGCGGGCACCTTCGAAGTTCGGCTCGACGGCGAGCACCTTGTCGATCGGCGCGATCGCGCGATCGGGCTTGCCCGCCGACAGCAGCGCGTAGCCGTACAGGTAGTTGTACATCGCGTTGTCCGGCTTCTCCGTCAGGGCGCGCTCGATCTCCGCGACCGCGCGATCGGGATCGCCCGACTGGATCAGCTTGATCACCGAATCGACGGTCGAGATCGGCTCGCCGGTGCCGTACTTCCCCGGACCGGTGGTCGACTTCGCGAACGTCAGATCGATCTCGCCCTCGGTCAGCCCGGTGATCGAGACGGGCGGCATCTCGGTCCCCGACGGCACGATCCCGTCGTAGTCCCAGACCACCGGGTTGTCCGGGACCTTCAACGACGCCTTCATCCGGGAGATGCGCAGCCCTTCGGAGAACGCGGCCAGCCGGTACTCCCCGGGCCGGATCGTCCCGAACAGAAACTCCCCCTTCTTGTTGGTCTTGACCTCGGCAGCAGGTAGATCCGCGTTGCGCGCGGTGGGGAGCAACTTGACGGCGACGCCGACCACCGGGGCGCCCTGCTCGTCCTTCGCGGACCCGCGGATGCGGCCCTCCGCGAGAGCCGGCACGAACGACGCCAACGCAGCGACCGTCACGAGCGCCTGCACGAACCGACGATTCATCATGGGATCACCCTCGTCCCGTCCGGGGATGGCGTGCTCTCGGCCCACCGATCAGTCGATCGCGAAACCGATCAAGAACGGCTCCGGGTACTCGTCCGCACGCACCAACAGCTTGAACTTCTTCTTGTCGATCCCGCCCTCGGGCATCGGAAAGTACAGATAGCCGATCACGTACTCGTTGCGTCCGACCTCGACCTGATTGACCACCGGCGCGGTCGAGCCGCCCGCCGGGAACAGCGTCCACGGCGTCGAGCGGAAGTTGCCGTAGCGGGTCTCCATGATGCCGGCGAACTCCTGGCCAAGCTCGGCATCCGACCGCGAGCGCTTGTAGTCACGCCGGTACTCGTCGTAGCTGACCACCGGGTACCGGCGGCCGGCAGAGTCCTCGACGATGAACTGCTCGCGCTTGAAGGTCAGCGAGCCCTGGGAAAGATTGGAAATGCCCAACCCGAGCGGGAACATCGTGGCGTCGTCCACGTACGAGGCCGCGCGTGTGTCGACCGCCAGGAACATCACCGAGCCGATCTCGTAGTACACGAACGGGTTGAGTTTCTCGGAGAGCGTGCGGGCATCCGCCGACACCGGCTCCTTCTTGGCGCATCCGGACAGCCCCACGGCGATCGCCGCCGCGACCCACACCGCCCTCGCAACGACCGATCGTCGGTACGTCATGCGCACCTCCAGGCCAATCCCGCGGCCTTGCAGCATGATTCAGGACCGGTTCGGGCCTGTCAAGCGTCGCCGCGCGGTACACTGGCCTCGTTCCCGCACGGGGGGTGGGATGGTCACTCGGATCGTTCCGGTCGCCTCGTTGGCGTGCGCGGTGGCGCTCGCCTGGGCAGCGCCCGAGTACAGCGCGCGGCAGCTCGATCTGGCCCACCGCCACCACCTCGCGGGGATCAACGCCCTGCGTAACCGCGACCTCGAGAAGGCCGCGCGCAAGTTCGGCGCCGCCATCGAGGTCGTCCCGGACTTTCCGGACGCCCGCCTCGGGCTCGGGCACCTCGCCATGCTGCGGGAGGACTTCGAGGGGGCGCTGCTCGAATACCGCCGGGCCGAGGCCGCGTACGCCGTCATGGGCAGCTCGCTGGCCGAGGTGCGGATGAAGAAGTTCAGCGAGGCCCACATGCGCAGCCAGGAAGTCCGCGACCAGCTGAACGGCCTGCGCAGCGCGGTGGCCTCCGGACGGATTCGGGCGACCCCCGAGGTCGAGCGCGAGATGTTCCGTCTCGAGGAGGAGGCTCGGCGGCTCCAGGGGATCGCGCCGCCGGATCTCGACAACCTCGACGTGCCCCCCGCGGAGGTCGACTTTTACATCGGCAGCGCCCTGTTCAACCTCGGTTCGGTCGAGGAGGCGCGCGTGCGCTGGGAGACCGCCCGCACCAAGAACCCGTCGTTCGCGCTGGTCCACCAGAGCCTGGCGGTCGCGTACCTGTCCGCCGGGCGGGTCGAGGACGCATGGGCCTCGGTGCAGCGCGCAGAGCAGCTCGGATTGAAGGTCAACCCGCAGTTGAAGCGCGATCTGGAGGCGCGCCGGTCTCGCTGAGCGTGCGCTCCCGGCGCATCCAGACGTACACCGGGATGCCGGCGAGCAGCAGCAGCAGCCCGTACATCACGGTCTGCGCCCCCGCCCCGTAGGTCGCCCACACGGCGTAGGCGAACGCCCCGCCGCACAGGACCAGATCACGCACCGCGATCGCGTGTCCGCGGGCGCGACCGATCAGAAGCGGCGCCAGTGCGCAGAACGCATACGGGATCAGCGCCGACAGGACCGCCAGCAGGATGATGCCGTGAAACACCGCTTGGAGGCTGCGCGCCCCGGTCGCGTACAGCGCGAGCAGCGCGGTGATCAGGAGCGAGCCGACCACCGTGGCGAACGCCGGCACCCCCCGGCTCGAGCGCGCCGCGAAGCGCCGCGGGAACAGCCCGTCCTGGGCCGCCGCCATGGCCACCTGCCCGACGAGCAGCAACCAGCCGTTGAGAGCGCCGAAGCACGACACCACCGCGCCCAGACCGACCGCGTAGTATGCCCAGCTCCCCCACATCGCGCGGGCGGCCTCGGCGAACGGCGCCTCCGAGCCCTGCAGAGCTTCGCGCGGCATCGCCCCCATGACCGCGACCGTCGAGGCGACGTACACCGCCGCCGACACCGCCGTCCCGATCACGGTGGCGCGTGCGATCGTGCGCGCCGGGTCCCGGACGTCGTCGGCCGGCACCGTCGCCGACTCGAGCCCGAGGAACGACCACAGGGTCAGCGTCGCGACCGTGGTGATCGCCGACCAGGTCGGCTCCCCGGAGGGATTGAAGGGCACGAACCTCGACGGCTGTAGCCACAGGAGCCCGACCGTGCCGATCGCGACCAGCGGGAGCAGCTTCAGGATCGTGGTGACCACCTGGACGTTCCCGGCCGAGCGCACCCCACGGAGGTTCACCGCGGTCAGCACCCAGACCGCGGCGGCGGCGACGGCCGCGCTCACCGCCGGGCGGCCGCGCAGGGCGGGTACGAACACGCTCAGATAACTCGAGAACGCCACCGAGATCGCGGCGTTGCCGGTCCACTGCGAGATCCAGTACCCCCAGGCGATCCAGAACCCCGGGAAATCGCCGTACGCCTCACGGGTATACGCGTACACCCCTCCCACCTTGGGAACGAGGCGGGCGAGTCGCGCGAATACCAGGGCGAGGCCCAGCGAGCCCCCGGCGGTGAGGACCCATCCGACGATCGAGGTCGCGCCGTACGGCGCGAGCGAGGACGGCAGGAGAAAGATGCCCGACCCGATCATGTTGCCCACGACCAGAGCGGTCGCGGTCGGCAGTCCGATCTTGCGGCCCACGTCGCCCCCGTCCCGGGACCTCCACGGGGCCCCGGGTCGGCGCATCATACCGGGGCGCGCAGCCGCGTGGCGGCGCGACGGGCCGCAAACGCCGTCGGAATCGCGAGCGCGGCCACTCCCAGCCACAACGCCCGGCCCCCGAACCGCCCGTACGCCGCGAACCCCAAGGGCGGCGCCACGATGAACGCGAGCGAGTACGTCGCGGTGAACCAGCCCATGTACTCCCCGCCCCGGCCCGCCGGCGCGCGCTGCGCGACCAGCCCATTCGAGAACGGGAGCAGCAGCATCTCGCCGACCGTCCACACCACGACGGTCGCGAGCACCGCGGGGAAGCTCGGCGCGACGCCGGTCAGGGCGAACCCGGCGCACAGCAGAACGCACCCGGTGGCGACGATCGGCGCGGGGTCGCGGCGCTCCAGCGCACGCACCACGACCATCTCGAGGGCGACGACCAGAGCGGCGTTGACCGCGAACACCAGGCCGATGCGCGGCTCGTCGAACCCGCGCTCCTTCGCGAGGTACACGGGCAGCGTGCTGAAGATCTGGAAGAACACCAGGGCGGTCACGAACACGACGCCGAGGTACGCGACGAACGCCACGTCGCGGTGCGCGGCGAGCCCGTGCGCCTCGCGGACCGCCGCGGGGACCGCACGGCGCTGCGCGGGGATCGATCGGATCAGCACGGCGGCGGCCAGGAAGCAGGTCGCGCCGTCGACCACGAACAGCCAGCGGTAGTCGATGGCCGCCAGCATCCCGCCGACCGCGGGTCCGATCGCCATGCCGAAGTTGGCGGCCATGCGCACGAGCGCCAGGGAGCGGGTGCGCATCTCGGCAGGCGCGAGCTCGATCGCCGACGTCATGCTCGCCGGCCGGAACGCGTCGCTGACCGCGGAGACCGCGAACAGCAGCGGAACCAGGAAGGCGAGCGAACGCGCCAGCGGAAGGACCAGCAGGCCCAGGCCGCCGAGGATCAAGGACAGCTCCTGAACTCTGAGGGGACCGAGCCGGGCACACAGCGCCCCCCCGACCCACGACCCGACGATCGAGCCGACGCCCCAGACGGCCAGCAGCGCGCCGGCCCGCCCGGTGGTCAGCCCGAGTGGACCGACCAGGTACAGCCCGAGGAACGGCAGCACCATGGTCCCCGCTCGGTTGACCAGCAGGGCCAGCGCGACCCGCCAGACCTCCGGCGGCAGCCCGCCGAAGGCATCGCGATACAGGCGCAGGATGCGGCCGGGCACTACTTGCGCGCCGCCAGTCCGAACATCAGGGGGAGTTCCGGACCGCCCTCGGGCATCACGAACCGTCGGCCGGGCCGCTCGACCAGCGCCGTGAGGACACGGCAACCGTTGGCGTACGGCCATTCGCGCAGCGTCTCGAGGGTCAGGCCGGCGTTCAGGACCGCTTGCACGACGTCGGCGACCGGCCAGGTGAACTCGTGGCACGGGGACGGATTGACGAAGTCGCGGGTGCCGTTCTCGAACCCCGACGGCGCCAGCGCCGCACCGGATCGCGCGACGTAATCCGCGACCCCCTCGACCCAGGTCCGCGGCTCGCCCCGCCCGAAGTAGGAGTGCCGGGGGATGCCGGCGTCGTCGAGCGCGTCGAGCACGGGGTGAAACTCGACCAGCGCGAGGCGCCCGCCCGGGGCAAGCACGCGGCCCACACCGCGAGCCCAGCGCTCGACATCGGATAGCCAGCACAGCGCGCCGTACGAGCAGAACGCGACGTCGAAGCTCGATTCCGGCGATTCGATCTCCAACCAGTCATAGACGTCGGCGCGCTCGAACACCGCAGCGATTCCGGAATCCCGCGAGAGCTCGCGCGCGAGGCGGATGGCGTCATCCGAGATGTCGACCCCGATCACCCGCGCTCCGAGGGCCGCGATCGATAGGGTGTCCTGGCCGGCGTTGCACTGCAGGTGCGCGACGGCCTTGCCGGCGACCTCTCCGAGCATCTCGCGCTCTTCCGGGAACAGCGTGGTCCCGCCGCTGCGCAGGAAGCCCGCTTGATCGCGCTTGTGGCTTTGGTGAGCGAGCGTCGCCGCGTTCCACGACCGTCGGTTGGCTTCGTGAAGGTCGCGACGCACGCCGCGCTCCCGCCTACTCGAACGTGGCTTTGAGCAGGTCTCCGTTCAGCCGGGCGATGAAATCGACCGAAATCTCCTTGGGACACGCGTTCTGGCACGCGCCGTGGTTCGTGCACGTGCCGAACCCCTCGCGGTCCATCTGCACCACCATGTCGCGCGCGCGGGCCCAGCGCTCCGGCTGGCCCTGCGGCAGCAGGCCGAGGTGCGAGACCTTCGCGGCCGTGAACAGCATCGCCGAAGCGTTCGGACAGGCCGCCACGCACGCCCCGCAACCGATGCACGCCGCGGCGTCCATGGCGCGCTCCAGCGTGTCCTTGGGGATCGGCAGGGCGTTGGCGTCCGGCGCGCTGCCGGTCGACACCGACACGAACCCGCCCGCCTGGATGATCCGGTCGAGGGCGGAGCGGTCGACCACCAGGTCCTTGATCACCGGAAAAGCACGCGCCCGCCACGGCTCGAGCCAGACCTCGTCGCCGTCGCGGAACGAGCGCATGTGCACCTGGCAGGTGGTCACGGCCCTGTGCGGGCCGTGCGGGTTGCCGTCGACGACCATCCCGCACGAGCCGCAGATCCCCTCGCGGCAGTCGTGCTCGAACGCGATCGGCTCCTTGCCGTCCTCCAGAAGGCGCTCGTTGACGACGTCGAGCATCTCGAGGAACGAGGCGTGCTCGCTGATCCCCTCGGCGCGGTAGGTCTCGAACCGGCCCGCGACGTTCGGACCCGCCTGCCGCCAAACGTGCAGCGTGATGTTCATCACTTGTAGCTCCGCTGTGCCGGCTTGACGTGCTCGAAGGTCAGCGGCTCGATGTGCCGCGCCGGCGCCTCCTGCGCTCCGCGCCACTCCCACACGGCGACGTGCGTGAAGCGCTCGTCGTCGCGCTTGGCCTCGCCGTCCTCGGTCTGGTACTCCTCGCGGAAGTGCCCGCCGCACGATTCCTCGCGCTCGAGCGCGTCCTGACACATGACCTCGGCGAGCTCGAAGAAGTCGGCGACCCGGTTGGCGGTCTCGAGCGCCTGGTTGACGTCCTCGGCGGAGCCCACGACCTTGACGTCGCGCCAGAATTGCTCGCGCAGGACCGGAATCTGGGCGAGCGCCTCGCGCAGGCCGTCGCGCGTCCGTCCCATGCCGCAGCGGTCCCACACGATCTTGCCGAGCTCGCGGTGGAACGACACCGCCGTGCGCTTGCCGGAGGCGCCGAGCAGCCGGGCCAGGCGGTCGCGGGTCTCCCGCTCGACGTCGCCGAACGCCGCGTGCTTGGCGTCGACCTTGGACACGCCGGCGGTGGCCAGGTAGTTCCCGACGGTGTACGGGAACACGAAGTAGCCGTCCGCGAGCCCTTGCATCAGGGCGCTCGCGCCCAGCCGGTTGGCCCCGTGGTCCGAGAAGTTCGCCTCGCCGAGGACGAACAGACCCGGAATCGTCGACATCAGGTCGTAGTCGACCCACAGGCCGCCCATGGTGTAGTGCGGCGCGGGGTAGATGCGCATGGGCACGTCGTACGGGCACTCGCCGGTGATCCGCTCGTACATGTCGAACAGGTTGCCGTACCGCTCGGTGATGACGGCGCGGCCGAGCCGCTGGATGGCGTCGGCGAAATCGAGGTACACGCCGTTGCGCTGCGCGCCGACCCCGCGCCCGGAGTCGACCTGCTCCTTGGCGCGACGCGAGGCGATGTCGCGCGGGGACAGGTTGCCGAAGCTCGGATAGATCCGCTCGAGGTAGTAGTCGCGCTCGCCCTCGGGGATCCCTCCCGGCGCGCGGTCGTCCCCCGGCTTGACCGGCACCCAGATTCGGCCGTCGTTGCGCAGGGACTCGGACATCAGGGTCAGCTTGGACTGGAAGTCGCCGCTCTGCGGGATGCACGTCGGGTGGATCTGCGTGAAACATGGGTTGGCGAACCCCGCGCCCCGGCGGTACGCGCGCCAGGCCGCCGTGACGTTGCACGCCTTGGCGTTGGTCGACAGGTAGAAAACGTTGCTGTACCCGCCGGTGGCCAGCGCGACGGCGTCCCCGGCATGCGATCGAATCTCGCCGGTGACCAGGTCTCGGACGACGATACCGCGCGCCCGGCCGTCGGCGACCACCAGGTCGACCATCTCGCAGCGCGGGTACATGTTGACCGCGCCGAGGCCAATCTGGCGCTCCAGCGCCTGGTACGCCCCGATCAACAGCTGCTGTCCGGTCTGGCCGCGGGCGTAGAACGTCCTGGAGACCTGCGCCCCGCCGAACGACCGGTTGGCGAGCATCCCGCCGTACTCGCGGGCGAACGGCACCCCCTGGGCCACGCACTGGTCGATGATCGCGGTGCTGATCTGCGCGAGGCGGTACACGTTGGCCTCGCGGGCGCGGAAGTCGCCGCCCTTGACGGTGTCGTAGAACAGACGCCGGACGCTGTCGCCGTCGTTCTGGTAGTTCTTGGCCGCGTTGATCCCGCCCTGCGCGGCGATGCTGTGCGCGCGGCGCGGGCTGTCGTGGTACGTGAAGCAGTCCACCTGGTAGCCGAGCTCCGCGAGAGTCGCAGCCGCCGACGCGCCGGCGAGACCGCTGCCCACGACCAGGACCTTGTATTTCCGCTTGTTCGCGGGATTGACGAGCTTCATGTCGAAGCGGTGGCGGTCCCACTTCTGTTCGACCGGACCGGAGGGGATTCTGGGATTCAGTTCCATGGTCGCCTCCTACCTCACGATCCCGGCGAGGACCGACAGCGGGATGGAGACGTACCCCGCGACCACCGCGATGGCGACGGCCATGGCCGCCGGCCGGCGCAGCGCGCGGATCCGGGCGTTGTTGATGTTGAGCGTCTGGCAGCCGCTCCACAGCCCGTGGTACAGGTGGAATCCGAGGGCCACCTGCGCCACCAGGTAGGCGACCACCGCCAGGGGATTGCGGAACGCGTTGACCACGTTCGCATAGGGCGAGGCCGGGTCGAAGTTCGGGTGGGCGTCGCCGGTGGTCAGGTGCAGAAGGTGGAAGATCACGAACGCCGCCAGGATCAGCCCGCCCCAGCGCATGGTGCGCGAGGCGTACGAGAACGACAGCGCGGCGGACTTGCGATACGCGATGCCGCGCGCCGCGCGGCTGATTCTCCACGTCTGCCATGCGGAAGCGACGTGCAGGCCGACGCACGCCAGGAGCACGACCCGCACGACCCACAGGAACTGCTCGTGACCGAAGAACGGCGCCCCGAAGGAGCGCAGCCCCTCCGCGTAGGCGTTGAACTTCTCCGGGCCGAAGTACATCTTGAGGTTGCCGACGAGATGACCGAGCACGAACAGGACCAGGACGACCCCGGTCGCCGCCATGACGATCTTCTTGCCGATCGAGGTGCGGTACAGGTGGAACGACTCGCGCATCGCGACTCCAGTCGAAGGCGCCTATCGTAGTCGGCTCCTGGGGCCGAATCCAACCGGGAAAGTGGACCTCGACCCCCGGGGAGGTCGCCCGGAGGGCTCGAGCGCGGTATGTATAATGCTCGGTTACCGATGGAACGAACTGCGCGTTACGACTCGACGGCCTCGACCAAGGGTGGGTTCTATGCCCAGGCGTCGGCGGAGTTGCGCCGCGCGCTGAGCCACGCGCTCCCCAAGGACGAGATCCGGCGGCTGCACGAGCGCCGGCCATGGATGCACTTCGCGATCCTGACCTGGCAGTTCGGACTGCTCGGGGTGGCCACCTGGGGACTGTGGCGGTTCGAGCGTCCGTGGATCTGGATCCCGCTCGCCGTCGTGCAGGGGTTCACGATCTTCAACTTCACCGTGCTGCTCCACGAGGTGGTCCACGACGCGGTGTTCCGCGGCAAGCGGACCGCGGGCAACCGCTGGCTGGGGTACCTGTACGCGCTCCCCAGCGGGATCTCCGCCACGCAGTTCACCCGCTGGCACCTCGACCACCACGCGGAGCTGGGCAACCCCGAGGACGACCCCAAGCGCCATCACCTCAGCCCGAAGGTCAATCGGCGATGGTACAAGGCGCTGTACTTCACCCCGGCGCTGTTCGTCCTGTATTTCAGGGCCGCGGCCCGCGAGACCGCCTCGTATGCAGCGCCCCTGCGGCGCCGGATCGCGGTGGAGCGCGCCCTGACCGTGCTGTTCCAGCTGGGGATCATGGCCGCGGTATTCGCCGCGGGCGACGTTGCGGTGCTGGCACGGGTGTACCTCGTGCCGGTGTTCCTGGTGTTCCCGGTGGCCTTCGTTCTGAACCGCCTCGGCCAGCACTACGACATCGATCCCGCCGATCCCGCGAAGTGGTCGACCCTCGTGAAGTCGTCGTGGTTCTGGAACGTGGCGTTCCTGTGCTCGAACTTCCACCTCGAACACCACTACTTCCCGCGGGTGCCGTTCTACAACCTGCCGCGCCTGCACCGCGCGCTCCGGCCGTTCTACGAGTCGAAGGGCATGGTCGCCCGGGGCTACGGCGAGCTGCTGTGGCACTGGCTGGTGCTGAACCGCGCCCCGCACACCGACTGGCATGCCGGCGAGTCCGGCGTCATCGACTTCGCCTGAGCGTTCAGACGACCTCGATCGCCCCGGCCCGTCCCTCGAATACGCCGCCGATCACCGTTGCGCCCACGCCCTCGCGGCCGAACCGCTCGAGCAGCGCGTCGACCGCATCGGGGTGCACGGCCGCGAGCAGCCCGCCCGAGGTCTGCGGATCCCACAGCAGCGCCTGCCTCGCGGGGTCGAGCCCGGGGGCGAGGTCCGTAGAGCGGCCGTAATACTCGGCGTTCCGCTCGGCGCCGCCCGGGACCATGTCGGCAGCGGCGTAACGCAAGGCCCCCGGCAGCACCGGCAGGTCCCCGAGGCGGATCCGTATCGCGACCCCCGACTGCTCGGCCATCTCGTGGGCGTGCCCCGCGAGACCGAACCCGGTGACGTCGGTGACCGCGTGGACCGCCGATCCCGCGGTGCGCAACGCGCTTGCGCCGGTTGAGTTCAGCGTGCGCATGCATACGACCGCGGCGGCCAGGTCGGAATCGTCCGCGCGGCCGCGTTTGAGCGCCGTGGTCACGAGACCGCTGCCCAGCGGTTTGCTGAGGACCAGGACATCGCCCGGGCGCGCACCCCCCTTGGCCCACACGCGGTCGGGGTGCACCAGGCCGGCCACCGCCAGACCGTACTTCGGCTCCGCGTCGGTGACTGTGTGGCCTCCGAGCAGCGCCGCGCCGGCCGCACGCACGACCTCGGCTCCGCCCTGCAGGATCTCGGTCAGAATCGCCGGATCGAGGTCGTCGGGGAACGCCACGAGGTTGATCCCGAAGATCGGCTCCGCCCCCATGGCGTACAGGTCGGACAGCGCGTTGGCCGCGGCGATCGCGCCGAAGTCCCGCGGATCGTCGACCACCGGCGGGAAGAAATCCGCGGTCAGCGCGATCGCGCGCTCGGCGTCGAGCCGCCACACGGCAGCGTCGTCGGGGGTCTCGAGCCCCCGCAGCACCGCCGGAAACTCCGCGGCCGGGAACATCGACGCGAGCGGGCGCAGCACCTGCGCCAGGGCCTCCGGGCCCATCTTGCTCGCTCACCCGGCGCAGGCGGCGTAACTCGTCAAGCGTCTGGGATCGGGCATCGCATCTCTCGTGTGTGGAACGCTCGACTCGTTCGTCGGCAGCCGACTAGCGAGTCAAGACTTGACCCCTGAGAACTCGGGGGTGCCGTCCGCGGTCAGCCGGACGAACGCCCGGGTGTTGCCGTCGGCATCGAGCAGGCGGACTTCCGGTTTGCCCCCCAGGACCTCCACGCGGACGCGCGTGCGGCCGTCGTCGTCCAGCACGGTCACGGAATCGGCGACCAGGTCCCGCGTGTGCACCCGCTTCTTGAGCACCTCGAGACGGCGCTCGAACTCCGCCACGCGGGCCTCGAGAGCGTGGAAGTCATGGTGGTGTTCGTGGTCGTGGCCATGGTCGTGCTGCTCACACATCGTCGTCCCCCTCAGCGGTCGCAGGGCGGAGGGCAGCGTACCATCGGGTACACTCCGGGGCACACGCCGGTGGGAGGAGCTCCGATGGGGATTCCGGTGGACAGCAAGGGGCGCGACCTGAGCGTCGGGGTGGACGCCATCGACCTCGAACACCAGGTCCAGGTGGGGTTGATCGACGCCCTCGGGGACGCGATGCGCGACGGCCGGGAAACGCCCGAGCTCGCCAGGATCCTCGTGCAGGTCGACGAGTACAGCCGGGTGCACTTTCTTTCCGAACAGCTGCTCATGCGCCAGCACGCCTACGATCGCTTCGACGAGCACGTCCAGGAACACGACCGCATGGTCGAGCGACTCGAGGCGGTCCGCGCCCGGCTCGAGGGGGGCGAGGCCGAGGCGGCGCTCGCCGAGCTCGAGCGGCTGCGTGTGTTCCTCCTGACCCACATCGCCAGCAAGGACCACGAGTTCGGCCGGTTCCTGAGCGAGCGCGCCTCCGTTCGCTGAGCGGTTCCGCGAATTCCGGACGTACCCGGCCCGCAATCGAAGCGCCGCACTGCGGAAATCCTCCGCGGCGATCGCTACGATGGGCGCCTGAACCATGGGGCGGCCGTCGTGCGCCCCCGGTAGGAGTCGCCCAATGAGCACCAAGTCGTTCAATTCCTTCGAGATGGCCCAGACGCAGTTCGACCGCGTGGCGGAGACGCTGGAACTCGACCAGGCGACGCGCGACCTGCTGCGCTCCCCGTTGCGGGAGTACTCGTTCGCCATCCCGGTCCACCTCGACGACGGCACGGTGCGGGTGTTCCGGGGGTTCCGCGTCCAGCACAACGACGCGCGCGGCCCGGCGAAGGGGGGCATCCGGTTTCACCCCGCCGAAACGCTGGACATGGTCCGGGCGCTGGCCATGTGGATGACCTGGAAGACGGCGGTCGTCGATATCCCGCTCGGCGGCGGCAAGGGTGGCGTGATCTGCGATCCGCACAACCTCAGCCAGCGCGAGCAGGAGCTGGTCTGCCGAGGGTGGGTCCGCCAAATGGTCAAGAACGTCGGCCCGACCACCGACGTCCCGGCGCCCGACGTCATGACCTCCGCCCAGCACATGCTGTGGATGCTCGACGAGTTCGAGGCGATCGTGGGGTCCAAGAACCCCGGGTTCATCACCGGCAAGCCGGTGGGCATGGGTGGATCGCTGGGCCGCACCGAAGCGACCGGCTTCGGTCTCGTGTACACTTTGCGCGAAGC
>Ga0316622_100001252_pt1 | contig 16279 bp, 18 predicted proteins | sample OWC_Aug_OW2_C1_D_FD_207646 | JGI IMG/M metagenome (GOLD analysis project Ga0316622, IMG submission 207646) | Wetland soil microbial communities from Old Woman Creek delta, Ohio, United States - OWC_Aug_OW2_C1_D5_C | ecosystem: Environmental > Terrestrial > Soil > Wetlands | place: USA: Ohio... | reverse complement strand
ATGGTTCCGCCCGAGGATTTCACAAGGCCGCTGATGGCCAGGAGCATTGTGGATTTTCCGGCGCCATTTGCACCGAGGATGGTGACGACTTCCCCCTCGCGCACGGAGAGGTTGATCCCGTGGAGGACCTCGATGTTGCCGTATTTGACTTTCAGATCATCGATCTGAAGCAGCATTTCAGTCTCCCGTCCCCAGGTAGGCCTCAATCACCTTCGGGTCTTCCTTGATGACCGAAGGCGGCCCTTCGGCGATTTTGGATCCGTATTCGAGAACGACGATTCTTTCGCAGGCTCGCATGACGAGGCTCATGTCGTGTTCGATGAGCAGGATGGTGATCATCCGGTCACGGATCTTCCTGATGAGATCGATGAGCAGGGTCGTCTCCTGCTCGTTCATGCCACTGGCCGGCTCGTCAAGGATGACAAGGCGGGGTTCCGTGGCGAGGGCCCGCGCTATCTCCAGGAGGCGCTGGTTTCCGTATGACAGGTTTCTGGCCAGCTGGTTTGCCTGCTCGTGAAGCCCAACGAAAGAAAGTTCCCGGAGAGCACGGGCAAGGGCGTCCTGCTCCTCCCGCTTCTGGCCGGGCGTGCGGAGCATGGCGCCTGTAGCTCCTGATTTCATCCGGGCGTGACGGCCCGCCAGGACGTTTTCGAGCACCGTCAGGTTCTGGAAGAGCCGTATCGTCTGAAAGGTACGGCCGATTCCGAGTGACACGATCCGGTGCGTGGGCATCCCGGTAATGTTGATCCCGTTGAAAATAATCTCCCCGACGTCTGGCCTGTGGTTGCCGGTTATAAGGTTGAAAACGGTGGTCTTCCCCGCGCCGTTGGGGCCGATGAGGCCGATAATACTGCCCTCCCCGACGTCGAAGGAGACATCGTTTACGGCTGCGAGGCCGCCGAACGACTTGCTCAGGCTCTTCAGGGTGAGAAGACTCATCCGCTCACTCCGGCTTTTTCCGCGATTTCAACCGGGTATGTCCTGGGTCTCTGAGGGAGGATTCCCTGGGTCCGGACGATCATCATGATGATCATGGCAAGCCCGAAGATCATCATGCGGGCGTCGGCGAAATCGCGGAACACCTCAGGTAGGCCTATGAAAAGGAATGATCCCAGGAGAACCCCCGGGATGCTCCCGGAGCCGCCAAGGATCACGATGGCGAACATGACGACAGACTCCCAGAAGTTGAATGACTCGGGGGCGATGATCGTCATCTTGGCGGCGAAGATGTCCCCGGCCATGCCCGCCCATGCCGCTCCGAGAACGAAGCATCCCAGCTTGTAGTGGGTGGTATTGATGCCGCTCCCTTCCGCGGCGACCTCGTCTTCCCGGAGGTAATTGAGCGCGCGGCCGAAGCGGGAATTCTCCAGGCGCCGGAAGAAGAATATGGTGACAGCCACGAAGAGCCAGATGAAGTAGTAGAAATCCTGGGGGCGGCGGATGACAAAGTCAAAAAAGACAGGACGGGCGATCCCGAAGATCCCGTTGGGGCCGCCGGTGATCCCGAAGATGTCATTGATGAGAGCGATCCGCACGATCTCCCCGGCACCAATCGTGGCGATGCACAGGTAGTCGCCGCGGAGGTGGATGATCGGGCGGGCGATGATGAGGGCGAAGAGACCGGCCGCGATGGCGCTGGCGGGGAGCAGCCACAGGATGGGAATGCCGAACTTCGTGTTGAGGATCGCCGCGGTGTAGGCGCCCACGGCGTAGAAGGCGGCATGCCCCAGGTTGAAGAGGCCCGCGTGGCCGACGATCAGGTTCAGGCTGAGGGCGAGGATGGCGTAGATCCCGATCATGTTGAGAACGTCGACCCAGTAGGCGTTCAGGAAGAGGGGAGCCACCGCCAGAATCGCCGCGACAACGCCATATGTCAAAAACCGGTAATTCATCTTCTTTTTCTCTACCCTCACCCCTTGACCCTTTACCCTATCGTCAGATTTTATCTGCCACCCTTTCGCCCAGCAGCCCCGTGGGCCGGACGATGAGAATCAGGATGAGGACCCCGAAGGCGATGGCGTCCTTCCAGGCGATGGAAATATACTGGGCACCCAGTGCCTCGATGACCCCGAGAAGAATCCCCCCCACCATGGCGCCCGGGATGTTGCCGATCCCGCCGAGGATAGCCGCGGTGAAGGCCTTGAGTCCGAAGGACCATCCCATGGTGAACTGGATCTGTCCGTAGAGAAGTCCGACCATCACACCCGCAGCGCCGCCCAGGGCCGGCCCGATGAGGAACACGTAAAGGATCACGCGGTTCACATCGATTCCCATGAGCCTCGCGGCGCCCTGATCGATGGCCGCGGCCCGGATGGCGGTGCCGACCCTTGTTTTCTGGATATAGAGATAAAGGGCCGCCATGAGAATGAAAGAAACGACGAGGACGAGGATCCGAGCAATGGGAATATAAAGACCGAGGACTTCCAGGGCCGTCATGGGAATAATGTCCGCGGGGTAGGCCTGAGAACGGGCGCCGTAGATGAGCATGACCGTGTTCTGCAGGAAGATGGACGCCCCGAGGGCCGAGACGACGGCGGAGAGCCGGGGCGATTCCCTCAAGGGACGGTAGGCCGCGCGGTCCAGCAGCGCCCCGAGTATGGCCAGCAGCCCCATGACCATAAGGACGAGAACGAGAATACCCGCCAAGGGGCCGAGATGGTCCGAGAGGCCCATGGAGGTGAGAAGCGTCAGCCCGAGATAAGCCCCGATGGTGAAGAGGTCACCGTGGGCGAAGTTGATGAGCTTTAGCACCCCGTAAACCATGGTGTAGCCCAGGGCAACGAGGGCGTAAATGGAGCCTATCGTCAGGCCATTGGTCAACTGTTGAAAAAAATCTTCCATAGTGAATGGCTAATGGCTTAAGGCTTACGGCAAATGGTAAAAAATAAAAATACGAAAAAAAAGAGCCGGTTCGCGAAGGCGTTTCACGAACCGGCTCCCATGCTCGTTTACTTCTGAAGAACGATATTGCCCTTGGAATCAAACTTGTAATAGCGATAAACGTCGCCCACACGGTCACCCTTTGCGTTGAAGGAGATGGTCCCGGTCAGGCCGTCCTTGTCCTTGAACTTGGTGTGGAGGTAGTCCGCCAGCTTGTCGGGATCCGTCGTCTTCGCCTGGGCAATGGCGGCCGTGATCACCCTGAAGCCGTCACCGGCCAGAACGGAGTATGGGGAAGTCGGTTCGGTGCCGTACTTCTTTTTGAAACCGGCCAAAAAGTCCTTTGCCTGCTTCGAGGGCAGGTACTGCGGCAGTGATGGCATGACGAAGGCAAAGCCCGTAACGGCATCCTTGCCCGCGATTTTGAGAAGGTCCACGTTGTATGTGGCATCGCCACCGAGGAACGGGACATTCCATTTCATCTCTTTTTTCTGTTTCAGCAAGAGGCCGGCCTCTTCGTAGTAGCCGGTGAAGAAGACGAGGTCAGGGCCGGCGCCCTTCATCTTGGTCAGGATGGCCGAGTAATCGCGCTCGCCCTTCGTGAGGGCGTCGAAGAAGACGATCTTCATCCCTTTCTTCTCGAGCTGCGGCTTCACCTCGTCCGCCAGACCCTTGGCGTAGGTGCTGTTGTCGTGAAGGATCGCCACCTTTTTCACCTTCATCTTCTCGATGGCGGCAACAGCTACCTTCCCCTGTTCATCGTCCCTCGGACAGCTGCGGAAGAAATATTTGAGGCCCTTCTCGGAGAGCCGTATGGCCGTCGAGCCGTTGGCGATCTGGATGATCTTGGCTTCGTTCAAGATGCCCTGGGATGCCTCCGTCACCGATGAACCGTAGGTCCCGATGACGGCCATGACCCCCTTGGTGGTGAGGCGTTGGGCCGCCAGCGCGGCCGTCTTGGCGTCGCTGCCGTCGTCATCGGTGATTAACTCCACCTTTTTCCCGAGGAGTCCCCCCTTGGCGTTAAGGTCCGCGGCAAGAAGCTCGACCACCTGTTTCATTTCCTTTCCCTCGCTGGCATAGGAACCCGTCAGAGGCGCCATGAGACCGATCTTGATGGTGTCTGCGGCCTCGGCAGTGGACCAAATTAAGCAGAGCGCCATCGCCAGAAATAAAAATTTCTTCATAAGAACCCTCCTTTTAAGGTATTGAAATTAGAAATGGTTACGGCCTGACAGGCCTTCTTAAAGACGGGCGAAAATTATCAGAGAAACCGGCCACTGTCAACGCATTGCTTTCCGGCTCAGGGCTGGGGAGTCTTTTTCCTGCAGAGGGGACAGATCTCCGAGGAGCCCGGCACGAAATCCCGACAGACCTTTGGTCTTGTTTCGTAGATGGCGCAGGCTGTGTGGTCTTCTTCCCAGACCAGGTAGGGGCAGGAGTGGAGGTGGTGCCCGTCATCTAAGGCGACCAGGCGATCCCCCGCCCAGGCAGCCCAGCTGTATTTCTCCAGAATATCGTCACGACCTTCCCGCCGCCAGCGCTCGAGGTCTTCCTCGCAAGCCTCGGGGATCATGTTGGCAAGACAGCAGATCCCGCAGCGGTTGCATTCCATCGGGACCTCCCGGATATCTCACGCCTTGACGGGTGGATACTAAAGTTGATAAGGGCACTCTACATCCTGCCTTCGGCCGGCGCAAGGCAAAAGACAAAAATGAAAGAGGGAAGAGGCTAGAGGCAATGTCACCGCTCTACGATACACGGGATTATCACAGGCATGGCCGAATCGATCTCATGACGGAGTTCACGATCTCCGAGTCCCTGCAATCCGCCGATTCCCCCTATGCAAGAGCCCTGAAAATTTCTTCTTCCTACGGGGCTATTGTAGGGAAGAGGCTCAGGGAGATGAACCTCCTCAAACCGGGATGCCGGATCTGCGAGGTCGGCGGGGGTTACGGAAGCCTGATGCAGGGTTTGCTCGAGGCCTATACCCCCCTGATCGGCCAGGTCACCATGATCGACCTGTCAGGCCACCTCCTCGAGAGGCAGAGGGCTCGCCTGGAAAAGTGGGGTTCGAAGGTTACTTTCATCCAGGGTGACATTTCCGAACTGATCCACACCCTCCGGGGCGTTGATCTCCTGATCCTGAACGAAGTAATCGGTGATCTCGACGCCTGGACGGATATTACGGCCGGGGCGCTCCCCGGGGAGGTCGAAAGACTCGTCCGCGAATACGGGCTCGAGATCCCCGGGAGGGATAAGTTTCATTTTAATGTCGGCGCGATCCACCTCCTGGAGGAGATCTGCAGGCGAGGGTTTGCGGCCTTCATCAGCGAGCACTCGAGCGACCCTATCATCCCGCTCGGTATGGATTATCTCGCGCGGGGAATGGAACTCGACGGTTTCCCCCGGGAGATCAGGCTGAAGGACCACTCGGAGTACACCATCCGGTTTTCCCACCTGATGCGCGTAGCGGAGGCTCTCGGGAAGAAGGCGCAGACGGGTTCATTTTTGGAACTACTGGGCATCGAGGACACTCCGGGATTTAGGTTCATCTTTACGGCGCGGGCGAGCGCGAAGGACGAGCAGGCGGTTATCCTTGAATTTCTAGATCATGTGAGGGAATACCGGTGGCTCATTGTCAGTGAAGAGTGAAGATTGGTGAGTGAAGAGCAAGGGCCGAAGGCCCCGGGTATAGGGTAAAGGGGACAGGGTATAGGGTAATACAAGCTGGCGCTAAATACAGTTGTGGGTTGTGATTGAAGGCATAAAAATAAGAAAAGACGAGGCGGTCAGAGAACTGCGGGCGTGTTGCAGACATATTGAAGCGCTTAAAGATACGCCCTTGTATTCATCGGAGTTCCATCGGTGGCGGCGGGGAGCGGAGGAGCTTATCGGGAAGATCTTCGGGGAAAGAAGTGATCAGGACCGGGACTTCAAGGCTATTTACTACAATCCCATTGTAATCTCCTGCCGGACGGGAGATGCCGATATCGAGGTGGCCTACCGGGAAGGACTGGAACAGGCCAGAAAAATGATCGTCTCCTGGATCGACTCTCTCGGCTGTGAACCACGGGAATAAACACACCCGATGAAAGAGGCTAGCCCCGTTTTTTCCGAAACTCCACCCAGAGGGTGAGGAGACGGGTCGCGATAATGGCCATGATGAACCGCGGCACCCACAGCCAGAAGGGATTCAGCCCGAAGGACAGAAAAAGGCTCGGATCCTCGATCATGGAATGATTGATCCCGATGGAAAGGTGCAGTTCCTGGAGCTCCTCCCGCGTCAGGTGTCCCGCCTTTGCTTCCTCCACGATCACCGCCCCTCCGTAAGCAAGCCCGAAGACCACCGCCGTCATCCAGAGTATCCCCACCTGCCGGCTCAGGCCCATCAGCCGGAGAAGGGGCGACATGGCCCGGACAACAGGATGGATCCAACCCATCTTCTTCATAATCTCGAGGAAGGTCAGGATGGACATGATGATGAGAAAGATCTTCAGGGAAAGACCGAGCATCGAGAAAAACCAGTTCTTCATCATCCCCACAAAGGGAAGGGCGGTCGCCTGAAGTCCTCCGGGGCCGGCTTCAAGCGGCATTTTCGTGTCGAGGAAAAGCGAACAGACCCAGACGGTGATGACGGCGGCTGTCAGCCGGAACAGTGTTGCTTTGACGGGATGAATCCCGGAGTTGGCCTGGACGACGCCCTCCTGAATGAGATTGTGGCAGATGAGGAGAAAAACGGCGATGAGGGTCATCTGCCCGGTCGTGAAGGGGAGAACGGCCATGGCCGCAATGCCGCCGTAGATGTTCGTCAGCATCCCGATGATGAGGGGTAACGCGGCCGCGGCCGGAAGGCCGATCAGGTTCATCAGCGGCTGGAGCAAGAAGTCCATCTTCGCAAGAAGGCCGCTCCAGTCCAGGAGTGCCGTGAGGAAAGAAACGGGCAGGACGATTTTCATCATCCAGACAAAGCCGTCGAAGCCCTTTTTGAGCCCGTCTCTCAGGCCTTCGAGAAGTCGATTGCGGGCATCGCTCATGACGACCTCAAAAGGGTCTTGATGTGCCTCTCGATTTCCTCTTTCGAGAGAACGCCCACCATCCGGTCCATCAGCTTTCCATTCCTGAAGAGGAGCATGGTGGGGACCCCCTGGACGGTGTACTGCGCGGGGACGGCCCTGTTTTCGTCAATGTTCATTTTGCTGACTTTCACCCGGCCTTCGAAATCCTGTGCGACCTGTTCGACAATGGGTGTCAGCATGCGGCAGTAGGCGCACCAGGGCGCCCACAGGACAAGGAGGACGGGTTCCGTCGAGACGAGGACATCCCGGGTGAAGGTGCCGTCGGTCACCTGCGTGGCCAGGGTCTCTTTTCGGTGAACGGCCAGGGGCGCGCGGCATTTGCCGCACAGGGGCCGTTCATGCAGTTTCGCCGTCGGGACGCGATTTTTTGCCCCGCATTTGCTGCAGGTGATGAGAGTAGTTTCCTGTTCCATGTATTCCTACCTTGCCACGGTCACAGGGCTGGGGGAAAGAATCCTGACGAGATCCTGCGTGGCCATGTCTGCCAGAAGCCCCTTTCGCCCGGCGTTGATGAGAATCCTGGGAATCCCGAGGATCGTCTCCTCGATGTAGACCGGGAGATTTTTTCGCGTGCCGAAGGGCGAAGTGCCCCCGACGACATAGCCCGTGTGTTTTCCGGCCGTGGCCGGATCGCAGGGCTGGACGGTCTTGACGCCCAGTGTCCTGGCCAGGTCCTTGGTTGAGACCTGCCTGTTACCATGCATGAGGATGATGAAGGGCCTTTTCAGGTCGTCCTCCATGACGAGCGTTTTGATGACCCGGTATTCATCCACCAGGAGTTCCCGCGCGGCCACATCCGTTCCCCCCCTTTCCTCATATTTGTAGGCGTGGAGGGTGAAATCCGCCCCGTTGTCCCGCAGGGCCCGGATGGCCGGTGTGACGGGAAAGTGTTCTTTTGTCATCCCTGTCTCCTCAACGGTGAAGGACCGCCCCGTCCTTTATCATGTTTTCGAATGTGTTTCAAAAAGAGCGCGGATGATCACGCGATCCGCCTTTGAGAAAGCGAGGTTCCCAAGCCGTTCGACGGGCGCCCACGCCCACTCGGCGCAGCCCAGGGCCTTCGGCCGGCCTTTCAAATGCCTGCAGGAATAGACGTGGAGGGTCATGAGGAAATGGGTGAAGCCGTGCTCCACGAAAAGAAGTTTCCGGTCCACGGCAACATCGATGCCCACTTCGCCGTGGACGCTCTGCCGGAGACCCCGTTGAAGCGACTGCCCGTCTTCCCGCCTCCCGCCCGGGAATTTCCAGAGACCCCCGAGCAGGCCTTTTTCGGGCCGCCTGACAACGAGGACCCGGCCGTTTTTCCGGATGATCCCCGCTGTCATGTCACGATGAGGCAGGGCCGCTCTTTTCGGGACGGGCGGGATGTTGTTCTGAAGACCCCTGGTACGGGCGAGGCAGGCGCCGGCGAGGGGGCACCTCCCGCAGGCCGGATTCCGGGGCAGGCACACCGTGGCGCCCAGATCCATCATCGCCTGGTTTAATTGACCGGGCCGGTCTTTCGGCATCAGCGCCTGCACGGCCTTTTCGATTTTTTTCTGAACGGAGGGCTCCCGGAGGGGTTTGCGAAGGGCCATCAGACGGCTCATGACGCGACGGACATTTCCGTCAATGGCGGGCACCGGCTTTTCGAAGGCGATGCTCAGGATGGCGCCGGCCGTGTATGCGCCGATGCCCGGGAGGGAAAGGAGGCCCTCGTGTGTCGCGGGGAGTTCTCCGCCGTAATCTTCTACGACTTTCACAGCCCCTTCGTGGAGGTGCCGCGCGCGGGCATAGTAACCCAGGTTTTCCCAGCTCTTGAGCACATCTTCCCGTGAAGCCCGGGCCAGGCTTCGGATGGTGGGAAACCGTTTCAGGAACCGTCTGAAGTAGGGGATGACCGTGTCGACCTGCGTCTGCTGTAGCATGATCTCGGAGACCCAGATCGCGTAGGGGTCGTGTGTTTTTCGCCATGGGAGATCCCGGCTGTTTTTGTCGTACCAGGCGAGGAGGCGTCGAGTGAAGTTTCTCGTGTCAGGTCCTGTCATTATACCATGGTATCGACACGGCGGGCGGAAGTCAAATGGAGGCAAGCGAGAACAGGGACCCCCACCGTATCACACGTGATTACGAAGCTGCAGCTCCATCGGGTGGGGGTTGAGATAGGTCTGCGCCTTCAAGTATGCCTGTTTGTATTTCCTCACGAAGTGGTTCATGAGGGTAACGGGCACGATGAGGGGTATGAGCCCCCTGCGGTAGTCTTCGATGACTTCCAGGACTTCCCGCTTCTCCTCCGCCGTCAGTTCCTTCTTGAAATAGCCCATCATGTGATGAAGCACGTTTGTGTGCTTCGCCGCAGAGGGCTTCATTGCCATGGCCTCCAGGAGAAGGGTCTCGTACTCATCGACGAGTTCTCGGACGGGCCGTTCCTTGGCATGGGCCACAAGGTTCCCCATCTGTTTGAGATGTTTGGGGCTGTGGGCCATCAGGAGGAGCTTGTTCTTGGAGTGGAAGTCCACGAGGTTTCCGATGCGGTTCTTCCCCTCCATGATATCGCAGTACCGCTTGTAGGTGAAAATCCGCTCGATGAAGTTCTCCCGGAGAACGGGGTCGTGCAGGCGGCCTTCTTCTTCGACGGGGGTCATGGGGAAGTGCTCCATAAAGGTCCTGGCAAAAAGGCCGACGCCCTTCTTCTGCGGCATGCCCTTTTCGTCGTAGACCTTGACGCGCTCCATGCCGCTGGAGGGGGAATCGCTCTTGAAGATAAAGCCGAGGAGATCCTCCCCTTCGAGTTCGGCCACGCGCCTGCGGGCCCACGTCAGCATCCGGTCCGTGTAATCGATCTTCGTTCGGCCCGTGATGAACCGGGGGTTCACCGGGTCGCCGACGAGCCGGAAGGTCTCCCGGGGGATTCCGAAGCCGCACTCCACCTCGGGGCACACGGGGACATACTCCACCCACTTGCCCAGGGTGTCCTTCAGGAATCGATCGAGGGCGTGACCGCCGTTGTAACGGACGTTTTCTCCCAGAAGGCATGTGCTGATCCCGATACGGATCTTGTCCTGCCTGTCGTTCGCCATAACAAAAACCCCCTTTTCCAGCATAATGGAAATTTGTATTATAGTGACGGCAAAAAATCAAAAGGAAACTTAAACGCTTGCCCGGAAGCTCCACTTGCCAAGGGCGGAACAAAGGTGCTAAAGTTCTCACAAAAGGCGCGAGCCTTCAGGGGATGCGAATACCGGAGAGGGAGGATAAAAAAGATGCTCGAAAAGATGAAAGCCCTGGCGAAGGAAAAGGACACCTGCGTGCTGGCGACGATTTCGGGTGTCGAGCCTCACTGCTCGCTCATGTCCTATGCCACCGACGATGACTGCCGCCAAATTTACATGATGACGCACAAGCAGACCAAGAAGTATCGCAACCTCCTCCAGAACGGGAAAGTAAGCCTATTGATCGACACTCGCGAGGAGGCCGGCGGGCGCGGGGTGACGAAGGCCCTGACCGTAAACGGAGTCTTTCACAGGATCGAAGGGGAAGCCAACAGGAAAGAGGCCCTCGCCCGAATCCTGAAAAAACACCCCCACCTTCAGAAGTTCGCGGACAGCCCGGACACGGAGGTCTTTGCCGTAAGGATCAAGTCTTTTCAGCTCCTGGAGGGAATCAGCGACTCTTCATTCGTTGCGCTGGATTAGAAAGGACTGCTTTCAGGGGAGGTTCATCCTCCAGATGTAGAAGTTCAGGGTCCCGGCATAGGCCACCCAGACGAGCGTCGGGAGCATGAGGAGTCCGGACAGCCGGTTTGCCTGCCAGAAGGCGATCGTCGTGGCCAGGATCGCGAGCCACAGGGCGACGATCTCCACGAAGGCAAACATCGGTGAGCGAAGACCGAAGAAGAGATAGGACCACAGCACGTTCAGCAGGAGCTGGACGACAAAGAAGATGATCGGAAGCTTCGTCCTGAAAAGCCCCCCCTGTCGCCACACCAGCCATGCGGCGATCCCCATCAGCGTGTAGAGGACAAACCAGACGGGACCGAATACCCAGTTCGGAGGCGTCCATTCGGGCTTCAGCAGATTCGCGTACCACTCCGGGAGCCCGGGTTGGGTGAGGTAAGATCCGGCCAGCATGGCCGCAAAGCACAGACCCATCCAGGCGGTCAGGTCGATATAAGGTCTGAACAGGGTGATCAGTCGCTCCAGCAAAATTCCACCTCGGTATCAAAGGGATGATTTCAGTCTGGCGAGAGCGTACTCGCCTTCCTTCCTGATGGGCTCGGCAAGGTCGCTCGAGAGGACCTTTTTCAGGAGATCCTCACTCCAGGGTGCGCGCAAAGTACCCGCGGCCCTGATGGCGAGAGCCTCCTTCAGGGGTTTGGGGGGATAAACCTTCGCAACGGCCTTGTCCTCCGGATAGAAAAACTGGATGAAGCCCTTCCGGAGGCTCCGGCCGTATACGTTGATGGTGATGGCCACATCGTCGCTTCGGTTTTCCATGCGGTGAATCCCTTTGTTCAGGGGAAGCACGCTGGTGACCTCTCCCGGCTGAAGGACGGTCGAGGAGATTTCCTCCAGTTCGGCATAACCCTCCCTCTTGCCGTCATCCAAGCGCCTGTATTTCCTCTCCCCGATAGGGCTCGTGAAACTCCCGATGATCCCCCAGGAACCGTGATCGTGGACGGTGTCGGAGAGATAAGGCCCCCAGATGTAGCAAATGACCTGGAAAGACCTGTCGGGGTTTCTGTGGAGGGTGATCTCGTTGGGCCAGATACCGGCTTTCTGGCTTTCGCTGAATTCCCGGTCGAAGAGGATCCTCCGCAGGATGTCGCCGAACCACTCTTTTTGACTCATCAATTCGCTCAGCATCGATCCCCCGGAATCGATCAGCCGGGCCATGTCGGGCTTCTCGCCAAGAAAGGCGTGAAATTGCTGACAGAATTGCCCGAGGTCTGATATCGCCATATCTATGCCTCCTTCTTCTTAACGGAATCCTTATCGCTTTCGGGCTTGGGGACACCGTACTTCCGGATGTGACTCCAGGACTTATAGTCGGGATCTTCCGGGTTTGCGGCCAGCGCCTCCATCTCCCGCAGGTATTTTTTGCGGAGGCCCTTCTGCTTGTAGAGCAAACGGTCCTTTCCGACGGGGCACACCTTGGTGCATATCCCGCAGGGGTAGCACCGTCGCCGCGTCAGCTCCTCGGCCATTTCCAGACAGGCCATCTTATCGTAGTCCCCGATGACCCGATCCTTTCTCATCGTGAGGGCCTTCTTCGGGCAGCACAGGGCGCAGAGTTCGCACTTGATACAGAGGTCTTTTTCAATCAGCGGATCCGACGGGATGACGACGGAGGTGAAGACGGAAACAAAACGGACCCGGGGTCCGAACTCCGGCGTCAGCAGGCAGTGGCTCACACCGATGGTCCCGAGGCCTGCGTATTTCGCGGCCATGACGTGACTGAAGGCGGCCATGGGTTTTTCCCTCAGGGCCTTGAGGCTGGCATAGACATCCCGGCCGAAAAAAAGGGAGGCCAATCCCATCCGGTTGAGATGCCGGGTCAAATCGTAAGCCAATGTATCCAGTTTTCGGTTGGCCGTCCGGTAGAGCTCCTTGTGCAGAACGGAGGGTGTCGTCTCGACGATGGGAAGCGGCATTTCGATTCCGATGACGATGACCGTCCGAGCCGGCGGCCAGAGCGACCGGGGCTGGAAATCCGGGGGGACTTCCCCTGCCTCATCCCAGCGCTCCACGGGGGCGAAACCAACGAGGTCCGCACCGTGTTCTTTGCAGAACGAAATGACATGGTCTTTGAGCTTCTGGCCTCCCAGAGCTTTGCCGGCCGTTGGTCCCATAGGGTCCTTTTTATAACCCATTTTATAATTAATGTAAAACCTTATGGATCTGTATTTGCAAAGGACGATCTCTCACGGTGGAGCAGGCCGGTCGTTGATGCTTTACGCCGCTGCGACCAAGAGGTGGTTGAAGTTTTTTTCATGCAACCATCTGACGATATCTTGTTGATTTTATTGTAATAGTAAAAATTGTGCTTGATTTTTGTTGCGGAGTCGTAATAAAGGCGAAAAGGTTTTCATCCGATTATACCCTAAGGATTCCCAGAACAGGAGGAGGGGCTATGAATTCTTATGTGAGATTCCTTGACCATCTTCGGATGGAAATCAGCCGACGGTCCTTTCTGAAGTTCGGGGCAGCTGCGGCTGCCCTCATGATGACCCCCCGCCTGGTCTCTGCCAGCATTTCCCCGGATTCCCCTCTGGTGGCACCTACGGATGCCGCGCCGGACTCCATCCCTGAAGCCGTTCCTGAAAAGACACTTTCGTTCTATAATACCCGCACGGGCGAAGCGTGGAACAGGGTCTACTGGTGCGAGGGAGATTATGTGCCCGAGGCACTGGAAGAGATCAACTATCTCTTCAGGGATCACCGCACGAACGATGTCAGGGAGATCGACCCGCGGCTCCTGGATCTTCTGTACGATCTCAACGAAAAACTCAACTCGCGAGGGCCCTTCCAGGTCGTTTCGGCCTACCGTTCCCCGGAGACAAATGCCATTCTTCGCAGGCGGAGCCGTAGAATCGCCCGGCACAGCCTTCACATTGAGGGAATGGCTGTCGACATCAGGCTGCCGGATCGAAACATGCGGCAGCTCGCCAGGGCGGCTGTCTCCCTGCAGTCCGGCGGTGTCGGGTATTATCCAAGGAGGCAGTTTGTCCACGTTGACACCGGCAAGGTTCGCCGGTGGTAGGGGCCGTGGTCATGCTTCATTGGGTAACCGTCCCCTTCTTCAAAGCTCTCGCCAAGTCTTCATCCCTGTCATAGATATCATCCCGGAACTGTATGGTTCCATCCTCATCCATCCAGGCAGTCCAGTAGAGAATGTGCACGGGGATGGGTTCGGGCAGCATGACGACCCTGGTTTTTTTCAATGCTATGGCGGCCTCGATGTTCTCTCTCGTCCATTCCGGGTCGTCCCGGAGAACATATTCGGCGAACTCGAGAGGTTTTTCGATCCGGATGCAGCCGTGGCTGAACTCCCGCCGCGTGCGTTCGAAGAGGGCCGGTTCGGATGTGTCGTGCAAATAGACGCCGTATTTGTTCGGAAACATGAACTTGATCCTGCCGAGAGGGTTTTTAGGACCCGGTTCCTGCCGCAAACGGTAGGGGAAATTACCCTCCGAGAGCTCTGACCAGTTGACCTCCCCTGGATTGACGAACTCAATGCTCTTTTTGTCTGAATTCCTTATGACTTTCATCTGTTCCTTTTTCAGGTAACGGACATCCTTCTGAATTTTCGGCAGGAGTTCTTCTGTTGCGATGCTTGCCGGGACATTCCAGTAGGGGTTTATCTCCACGTAGGTCATGTTTCCGCTGAAGACGGGGGTTCGTTGATATTTCTTCCCCACGACGACCTTCATCGGCAGGATGACCTTGTCATTTTCGACAACCTCGAGGCCGAAGCCTGCAATATTGACCAGGATGTGCCTCTGGCCGAGGTCGGCGGGGAGCCATCGCCAGCGCTCCAGGTTGAGTTCGATCTGACGGATACGCGTTTCTATGGGCGTGTTCAGCATCCGCCTCGTTTGGCGACCCACGGCGCCATCCGGTTCGATCCCATGGCGCACCTGGAATTTACTCACCGCCGCCTCCAGGGTGTCGTCAAAGAGATCGCTGCCCGTGTTTTGCGAAGCGGCAAGATCACCGGTCAGCACAAGCCTTTTCCGAAGGGTGATGATCCCCTCGGAGGGGTTGTCTTTTTTCAGGGTCTCCTCCCTGGGGAGAACCGGCCAGGGATCTCCGGCGGCCATTCGGCGGTAATCGAGAAGGGCCTTTTTCAGCCTTTCATAACCGCGATGCTTGGGAACGAGGCTCCTGAGGGTCTCCTCGACGCTGTTCGTGTCCAGGGCCACCTGCAGAACGCTCGCGAGGTCCTCGTAACGTCTCCTGGCAAACCAGTCCTCGTGTATTTTTTCCGGGTCCACCCGGCCGGAGACGATGTGGGAGCCGCAAAGCAAAAAGGCATCGGTCATGAGCAGGTCATAGTCGACACGAAGGGAGGAGAGAGGCTTCTCGGCTTTGGCTTTTGCCTTGTCCATCTCCGACTGAAGGTATTCGAGAATGTCGAGATGATAATCCAGGGGGTTCAGGGCTTCCTTGTCCGTTTCGCGAATGAATTTCATGAGGGCGCCTGCCTGGGGAAGAAGTGACTCTTCGCTGGACCAGGCGAGCCTGTATTCCCGGTTGGCGTAAAACTTGGGAAGGATCCTTGACGAGCAGATAACCCGCCCAACGCACATGATCCTGGCGGGAGGTCTTTCGAGACGTTTCCTGAGCAGTGCGGAGGCGATATCGGAGCGGTATTCCGTGCCCTGCGCCGTCGGCAGGAACGGGAGGACCATGAGGAGGGAGAGGGCAGCCGTCAGCAGGGTTTTTTTCATCTTCTATTCCGGGGAACTTTTACTTGGGTTTCTTTTGCCACCGGGGCGTCCGATGTCTTCAGGGCGTTGACCTTCCTGACGTAGGCCGCGATATCGAATTTCCGCTCCAGGCCGGCGGCGTTCATGTAGCGGACTTTGCCGAATATCTTTCTCTCCGTCCAGGGCCGGTCGTGCTTGCCGAAACACCAGGCCACGCCGGCAAACCCGTTGGGGTCCCTCCCGTCGAGTTCATACCGGTTGTTCAGGTACAGGGCATTGCGATAGGCCTCTTCGGGTGTCGTCGTCCACTCGAGGATTTTCTTTCCCCAGTACATTCGCATGTAATTGTGCATCTTTCCGGTCAAAACCATCTCTTCCTGGGCGGCGTTCCAGTATGGGTCGTGCGTCCGGGCCTTCTCCAGGTCTGAACGGCTGTAAGTATATTCCCGCCTGTCTTTTCCATGTTCCTTGAGGGTCCTTCTGACCCAGTCAGGGAGGGCATCCAGGGAGTCATAGCGGGGATTGAAATGAACGAAGTTCATGCTGAGTTCGCGCCTCACGACGAGTTCCTCGAGGTAAGCTGTTTTGGTTTCCTCGGAAACCCCCTTCTTCTCCCGGACCTGCAGAGCGATATAGATCGGGGATACCTGGCCGAAGTGGAGATAAGGACTCATGTGCGACGAAAAGTCAAGTGCCGGATCGTTTCGTCTGTCGATGTAATATTTGAGTTTCTGCTCGATGAAATCGTTCAGGATCGTCTTGGCCCTTGACGTGCCTCCCCGGTAGGTTCTGACGGCGGGGATCGTCCTGTCAACGGGAAAACTTTTCAGGATCCCCCCCGGGTCATCCGGCGGCCGTCCGCCGAGGCGCATCGAAAGGGAGTCCTTCCCGACGGGGGTTTCCTCGAGAG
>Ga0316622_100001251_pt1 | contig 16286 bp, 11 predicted proteins | sample OWC_Aug_OW2_C1_D_FD_207646 | JGI IMG/M metagenome (GOLD analysis project Ga0316622, IMG submission 207646) | Wetland soil microbial communities from Old Woman Creek delta, Ohio, United States - OWC_Aug_OW2_C1_D5_C | ecosystem: Environmental > Terrestrial > Soil > Wetlands | place: USA: Ohio... | reverse complement strand
GATGAACTGCGAGCCTCCATATGCTTGGAGCAACCATTCGGCGGCGAGCATAGCCGGGATCACGAGGAAGAAACCGCTGTACAGCGCGATCCGCATCATCGCGATCGTGAGATCGAGACCGTCACTCTTGTCCTGAACAATTTGCGAATAGAGCGCAGCCTGCGCGGCACTAAACGCGGTGAAACAGCCGAATGCCAGAGCATGAGCCGCGGCCAGCAGTCCGGTCTCGCGATCCCCCCAGAAATGGAAGACAATGAGCTGATTGACTCGCGTGTACGCGAACATCGAAATTGTTCCGACGTGCTGCTTCAACCCCGCGCAGAGAAACGCCCAGAGGAAGCGCGTATCGATCCCCGCGCTCCCAATTCCCACGCTGCGCCATAGCGGAATGAAGACGAACACAGCGCCGACCGCCTGAACGATGACAGCGACAAAGAGCACATACGGTACGTCCAGAACGCCTGCCTCGTATGCAGGAAGGAGCAAGGCCAAACTGAGGAATGCCATCAGCAGGTTGGCCACAGCAGATAGCCGCGCGCGGCCTAGTGCCAACGCTAGCGTCTGAAAATTGGTGCAGAAGATCGACGCAGCAGGAAGCCCGATTAATGCGGGCCATGCCAACACCGTGTCCGGAGAAACGGCACCGGCTGGAAAGAAGAGCACCGCGGCGAGCCCGAGCGTAGCCGCCAGCGACACCATTGCACTCGTCACGAGGACTGCGAACATTCGACCTGCATCGCTTATCGCATAGCGCTCTCGATTCGCAAAGTGGTAGATCGACGACGCCAGGCTGAGCCCGAGCAGAGTGACAAACAGGGCGGCCCAGGTCTGGGCCTCCGCCACGATGCCCCGTCCGGCCGGAGCGATCGCACGGTTGACCAAGGCCGCGGACACGATACCCGCGGCGGCCAGTGTCAGCTGACCGAGTCCGGTCCAAGCGATTGCCCGAACGAGTCTCATGCGAACAGGAACGGTTCCCACACGTCGGACGGCCCAATGCTCATACTGAGCCCCAGCGGTGCACGAGCGCCTCATCGAAGAGCGCATCCCACAGAGTCCCGATCGACTCGATGGAAAACCGGGTTCGCACCTCAATCGCCCGTTGCCCAAGCAACACACGGCGATCGAAATCCCTCATCAACGCCTCAAGTTCGGTTTCTAGCCGATGGGTATCCCCGTCCGGCACCAAGATTCCGTCGATTCCATCTCGGATAATTGCGCGCGGACCGGTAAGGCAGTCGAAACTCACGGACGGAACGCCAGACGCCATGGCTTCGACCAGTGTCATCGGAAAGCCTTCGAAGCGCGACGGCATGACGAAGACGTCTGCAGTTGCGTACCAGTCACCGATATTGCCAACAACACCCGGCAAGAAGACGCGGTCGCAAAGGCCAAGCGTCTCGACTGCGCGCTCCAACGAGGCGCGTTCCGGTCCTTCCCCAACAATGACGAGGTCCCAACCATGGAACTCGGCTGCCAGCCGGGCGAAACAAGGGAGCAACAAATCGAAGCCCTTTTGGCGAGTTAGGCGACCGACGCAGAGCAAGCGTCCCTTTCCTTTCGCCGGCGGCAAGGATCTGTGCGCCCCAGGCGAGAGCGGCCACTGCACAGGATTGGGTATGACGGGGACACGTGCCGCGCCGGTGTGCTGCGACAGCCAAGTCGATGACTCGTGTGTCAAAGCAACGACCGCCCAAAGCTTTCCATAGGTCAGTCGCCGCAGCGTCGACCATGCCGGTCCCAGCGAGACCTGAGGTGGATAGACGTGCTCAGTGCCAATCGGAATCGTGCGGCGCGCGCCGAGCGATGCGAGAGCCAGCAGCACGTTGTTGGAGTCCATGAACGAAATCGCGAAATCGGCCGCGGTCTCTTGCAGGAGGCGGCGCAGTCCGAGCACGCGGCGTAAGTTGACAACGACGCCTGAGCCGGCGCCCATCTGCCGCAGTCCGGCTGGCACCATCCGCCTGCTTACGGCGGAATCGAGAAGATAGAAATCGGTCGATGGATCGGCCAACGTGATTACGGTGACCGCCCAGCGATGCGACGCCCAGTGGTTGGCTAGCATGGAACAGACACGTTCCGCCCCACCCGCCGAAAGTGAAGAGATAAAGCATGCGATCTTCTTCGCGGTAGGTTGGATATCGCTCATCGACGTGCGCGGAGCGCCTGATGGCGGTCCAACAAACCCAACATCTCCCGCTTCTCATCGTCGCCAAGCGCGACTGCCGGAATGGGTCGATCGATCAAACCGTCCGGCGCCAAGCGAGCCACGTCGTCGCGGTCCGCTCGTCCGCTGCTGTCTAGTCGAATGCGAGCGAAGCGCTCCACCAAGCCTTGGTAGCGACCTTCGCCCTCGTCTCCCGTCACAAAAAGTACTGGTGTACCCATGCCGTAGCATGGAAGTGCGGCGTGGATACGCGTCGTGATGACCATAGACGCGCCCGCGTAAGTCGCCAATATGTCGCGCATGTGGTTGCGCACTGATGCCTCCGTCGTAAACGATGAGCGCTGGAAGAGATGCGTCCGCCACTCAGCATCACGGATGAGGCGATCCGACAGAAACCGTCCGTAGACGCCAACGAACAGCGCCGAATCAAACAGCGCGCGCAGCGAGCCGTGATTTTGCGGAGCACGCGCGACCTTGAATACGGTCCAGGGTTTCGTGAACACCGCCTTCAGCGCAGTAAGAATCGAGGAGCCTCGGCGCCGCGCCGGCAACCAGGGGTCGACGATGACCACGCGATCCGTCCGAGTTGCTTGTGCAAAAAGGGCACCGACCAGCGGTGTAATGCAGCCGCTGAGATAGGCTGGCACATCCGCCTTCTGGCACCACCCGAGCGTGGACTGGTCTCGGCAGCCGATCGGGCCGACGTGTCGTAGCCAATTGGTCAGCGTACCTAACTGTGCGTCCGCCAACTTCTGATGGGAGAGGTGAAACGACAATGCCTCCACCGACAGCGAGGATGAAGCGGGCAAGGCTTCCGCGGAATGAGAGAACCAGCCGTTCAGTACGATTCGCATCAGACGCCCGGCATAGCCTGCGAGATGCTCCCGATCGATTGTCGGCGCATCGGTGATATCAAAACCGGCGAGGCACGCGGCTGCTAGTGACTGGATGTAGTCCCCCACGTTGTGCAGGTCGCCCGAGGGGGTCCGTCGATAGCAGAGCACCGCCCATGTCGACAACGGCACGGTGCGCTGAAAGACGAAGATCGTATTGGTGGGGATGGACCGGTCGAGCTGAACCAACCGTAGCTTGAAGTCCGCGCAGATTTCGATCAGCCTCGGCTCGCTCAGGTCGTTGACCCAGTTCTGTTTGCGGCGATGCGCGCGATCCGGGTTTTGGTCAATTGTGCAATATGACATCACCACCCGCTCCGAATGCGTCGAGACCTGCTCGATGAACCATTCGGGCTGGTCGACATACTCCAGACATCCGGACACGAAGGCAGCGTCCGTGACGACGCAAGGAAACTCCCACCTATTGAAGTTGCACACAATCGTCGATTCACTGCGTCGCACGTAGTCGCATGGAAAGTAGGCAACTCCTGGCGCGAGGAACTCCTTCAGCCACTCTGGACCGGAACCGTAGTCGACGACGCTCTGTGCGCCGCCGAGGTAGCTCGCCATGTGGCCAATGCGCCCCTTCCAGCTCTCCTCGAACCTTTCGTTACGGGCCCACGCGACGCTATGCCGGCCATCCATATCTTCAAGAATCTCCATTTGATTCGCCCACCAAGCTAGGCACTCACTGACCAGGACAATGATCCAATATTCAGGGGAATTTGAGGGGTTACCGGCTTTGCAGCGCTCTATGATTGTTGCATTCAGTCAGGAGTCATTGTCCCGATTGCTCTCCCAAGCGCTCTGCTTCTGCATCCGACTTGCGAGATGCGGGATGCCCGACAGCTGCCGTGCCGCCGGAGACTTGGGAACGTTGCAACTTCGCCTCGCCTTGAAAAGCACCTGCCGGAGTTTTCGTCAATAGTCAACTCGATGCTGCGGATTCATCAATCGAACGAGCGCTCGCTGTGACATTCATTCGGGGACAGCGGCGAACCTCCTTGCTGACGCGGCACACGTGTACACCCCAAGTGCGGAGTTCAGCGTGGCTCGACACCAGTCCAGACGCTATCGGTTAGTGCCGGCTTCGGTCTCAATGTTCGATTCAACGAACTTCACCATGCAATGCAACTGCTGATGACCCTCTCTTCCCTCGCGGCCGGCGGCACCGAGCGCGTGCTGGCAACGTTGGCGGGCGCACTGCAGGAGCGCGGCCACACGGCCTTCGTCGTCACCGATGCTCCCAGCACCTCGGATCACTATCCTCTCGAGCCAGGAATTCGCCGGACTGCGCTGGGATTGCCCTCTGATTCGGTCTTCCTGTGGAGCCGAGTCTGGCGCAATTTTCTGCGCGTGATGCGATTGCGCGGCGAGATCCGCACCCTTCGGCCAGCCGCCGTCATCGCGTTTGGCGACACGGCCAACGTGAGGGCCGTGCTCGCAGGGCTCGGCACGGGTATCCCTGTTGTCATCTCTGAGCGCGTCGACCCGCGTGAGAACCCCCAGCCGTGGATGCTGAACGTCCTGCGCCGCGTGCTCTATCCGCGGGCGGACGCCGTCGTCGTGCAAACCCAGTCAGTCGCAGAATGGGCAGGTGCCTTTCTTCCATCTAGTCGCGTGCATGTCATCGCGAATCCCGCGCGAACCTTGAGCACGGGCTCGCCTCGGCCGGCTGTGCTGGGGCAAAGGAGCACTGCGGTCGCCATCGGTAGGTTGACTGGGCAGAAGGGCTTCGATTTGCTGCTGGATGCCTATGCGCGGTCGAAGCTAACGGAAACGGGGTGGCAGCTGGTTATCCTGGGCGACGGACCCGAGCGCGACGCGCTGCAGCGGCGCATCGAGGAGCTAGGCCTGAAGGGCGCCGTGCTGATGCCCGGCGTCGTGAAGCATCCCGAACAGTGGCTGCAACACGCAGAACTCTTCGTGCTGTCGTCACGCTTCGAAGGGTTCCCCAATGCGATGCTCGAAGCGATGCAGTGCGGACTGCCAGTGGCCGCCTTCGACTGCCCCAGCGGACCGGGCGAGATCGTCCGTCATGAGGAGACCGGCCTGTTGGTTCCGGCCGGCGATGTCGATGCGCTGGCCGCTGCCATCACCCGGCTCGCCAGCGACGCCAACCTGCGCCAACGCCTCGGCAGTGCCGCCGCCGCCGACGTCGCCTCCCGCTTTTCGCTCCAGCACGTCTGCACGATGTGGGAGGAATTGCTGGCCAGCGTCGCAGGGCAGACTCAATGACCGTCACCCGATCCAATAGGTGCTCGGAGCCCGGTCTTGACCGGTTTGCCTTCGGGCGCAACTGGACTTCGTTTCTGGCAGTGGTGGACGAGCCGGCAGTCGCCGCAGCAGAGCAGGCACTTTGCGACCTTCTCCAGGTCGAGTCACTGGCCGGACGCACCTTCCTGGACGTCGGCTGCGGCAGCGGTTTGTCCTCGCTGGCAGCACGACGGCTCGGAGCCAAGGTTCATTCGTTCGATTTTGATGCCGACAGCGTGTCCACCACCCGCAGACTCAAGGATCGGTTCGCGCCCGACGATTCAGACTGGCGCATCGAGCATGGTTCGGCGCTCGACTCAACTTATCTCGAAGGTCTCGGGACATGGGATGTCGTTTACTCTTGGGGCGTGCTGCACCATACCGGAGCGATGTGGAACGCAATCAACCTCGTGAGTGACCGGGTCGCCCCGGGAGGCCTGCTCGCCCTTGCGATCTACAACGACCAAGGGTTTCAAAGCCGGATCTGGCACTTGATTAAGCGTGCCTATGTGAAGGTTCCCGCGCTTCGGCCCCTGCTGGTCGCGGCCAGCGCGCCGGCTCTTTGGGGCCCATCGCTCGTCAAGGCCTCCCTGAGTCTGCAGCTGGGCCAGTGGTGGGCCGGCTACAAACGCGAGCGCGGCATGTCGCGCTGGCACGATCTGCTCGACTGGGTCGGAGGCTACCCGTTCGAAGTGGCATCCGTGGAGTCCATCGACCGTTACTGTTCGGACCGCGGATTTGCGGTCGAGAAAGTGATCCGAACCTCGCGGCTCGGTTGCAATCAATTCTCCTTTCGCAGGCGTGTGTTGCCGGCTCCTTCGCACGCTGCCGCAACCCCTGACATATCACTGACTCGGTGCCGCAAGCCGCGGCACTTGGCCCAATCCGCGCCACGATGAACGAGAAGAACCTGCACGTCCCCGAGACTGAAGCGCGCTTCGAATTCGGTAAGAACTGGTCGGCATTTCTCGCCTCGATCAGCGAGGAGCGCATCGAAAAGTCGTGCCGCGCCATCAGCGATCTGCTTGGGACTCGCGACCTGCGTGGACGGCGGTTCCTCGACATCGGCTGCGGCAGCGGCCTTTCGTCCCTGGCGGCCCGGAGGCTCGGCGCCGACGTCTTTTCGTTCGACTTCGACGCGGACAGCGTCGCAGCCAGCCAGGCGTTGAAACAGCGCTTCGCGGCAGACGACACGCAGTGGCGCATCAAGCAGGGTTCCGTGCTGGATCAGGCGTTCCTCAATGGACTCGGCCGCTGGGACATCGTCTACTCGTGGGGCGTCCTGCATCACACTGGTTCGATGTGGCAGGCGATCGAAAATGCGGTGAGCCGTGTCGGTCCATCAGGGCTGTTTGCGGTAGCGCTTTACAACGACCAGGGATATATCAGCGACCGCTGGCGCTGGATCAAGCGCAACTACGTGGAGCACCCGTGGATGCGGCCACTCCTGACATCAGCATCCTTCGTACGGATCTGGGGCCGGACGACGCTGCGCGACCTGATGCACCTTCGGCCTGGACACTCGTGGCGCGAGTACGGCCGGGAGCGAGGCATGTCTGCCTGGCACGATCTCGTCGACTGGGTCGGCGGCTATCCGTTCGAAGTAGCTAAGCCCGAGGAGGTCTTCGAGTTCTGCCGCGCCCGGGGCTTCACGCTTGAGCGCCTGATTACCCGGCAAGGGCGTGGCTGTAACGAGTTTTGCTTTCGACGCGGCCCGGCGCCCGAAGGCGCATGAGTCGCGGAACCGGAACTCATTTCGACCGCATGCGTGGTGAGTGCCATCCCGGCGCGCTTTGCATCCCTTCTTGCGGCGCCACCGCGTGTCACACCGATGCGGATCACATTCATTACGACTAGCCTCGCCCCGGGCGGGGCCGAGACAGCGCTTGTTGCGCTCGCGCTCGGACTGACGGCCCTCGGCGCTCAGACCTCGGTCATCGCGCTGCGGGGTTCCGGAAGACTTGCCGATCGCCTGCGAGCGGCAGGAACCTCGGTCGCCGCACTTGACGCGGACAGCGCCGCAGAAGCGCTGATCGCGCTGCCCTGGGTGCCGCTCGAATTGCGACGGTTTAAGCCCGATGTGGTCCAGGGTTGGATGTATCACGGCAATCTGGTGGCGTCAGCAGTCAGGCCCTTCCGTCGGTGCCGCCTCTACTGGGGCATTCGCCAGGCGCTCGGCGCGCTGGACCGCGAAACACCTTCGACGAATCGCCTTATCCGGTTCGGGGCGCGGCTGTCCAATCGGCCTCACGGCATCATCTACAACTCGACAAGGGCACGGCGAGATCACGAGGACGTGGGCTATGCGGCAGCCAAGGGCATGGTCGTGCCAAACGGTTTCGACACGGGATTGCTCACTCCTGATCTTGAAGCACGCACCCGGCTTCGCGGGCAACTGGGTCTTGCAGACGATGCGATCCTGGTTGGTCACTTGGCGCGGTATCACCCGGTCAAGGATCACGCCACCTATCTAGAGGCAGCCGCTGGCCTTTCCGACCCCCGTGTACGTTTTGTGATGGCCGGCCGCGGTGTTGACTCCTCCAACAGGGAACTCGCGGGCGTCATCGAACGGCTTGGCCTGAAGAGCCGCGTCAATTTACTTGGCGAAGTTGGCGATGTCGGTGCAAGCCTTCCCGGCCTGGATGTGCTGTGTGTTTCTTCGCGCAGCGAAGCGTTTCCAAACGTCATCGGAGAAGCCATGAGCTGCGGCGTCCCTTGCGTTACGACGGACGTCGGCGATGCCGCGCAGATCGTCGGAGATACGGGCCACGTCGTGCCGGTCGGTGATCCGGCACGGCTCGCTGAAGCACTGCGCGCCATCGTCCGGATGGACGCCGAAGCGCGTCTCCGTCTAGGCCGTGCTGCCCGCCAAAGGATCATCGAACACTATTCGCTCGATGCAATGATCAAGCAGTACCAGCGCATCTACGAAAGGCCGGGTCACCGGCGCTAATCAGCCATGTGCGGCCTCACCGGATTCCTCGCCGACGCTCGCTTCGATCGCTCGCGTCTGGCTGCCACCGCCGAGGCGATGGCGACTGCCATCAAGCACCGTGGACCCGACGACAGCGGCATTTGGACCGACCCGCAAGCCGGGATCGTCCTTGCGCAGCGCCGTCTCTCGATCATCGATCTCTCGCCTGCGGGGCACCAACCGATGGTGTCTTCGAGCGGTCGGTTCGTGATCGTTTTCAACGGTGAGATCTACAACTTCAACGAATTGCGGAGCGACCTGGAAGCCTCGGGCGCCGCGCCAGTGTGGCGCGGACACTCGGACACCGAAGTACTGCTGGCGGCGATCGAGGCGCGTGGCGTTCAGGGCGCGCTGAAGAGCGTACGCGGCATGTTCGCCTTCTCGCTCTGGGACACACGCGATCGGACACTGGTGCTTGCGCGCGACCGCCTGGGCGAGAAGCCGCTCTACTACGGCCGCGTCGGTGGCTGTTTCGCGTTCGGGTCGGAACTCAAGGCGCTGCGGGCCCATCCCGATTGGAACGCGCCGGTCGATCGCAACGCGTTAGCGCTCTTCATGCGCCACAACTACGTACCTGCTCCGTACACCATCTACAAGGGCATCCGCAAGCTTCCAGCAGGGAATTGCCTGACGCTGCGCTGGGGTTCCGACCAGCCCTTGATCGAAGCGTACTGGTCGGCGCGCGAAGTCGCCGAAGCAGGTCTTCGCTCACCATTCGAGAGCAGCCATGAGGCACTGACCGACGCGCTCGACGCCCTGCTTCGCGACGCGGTCGTGCACCAGATGATCGCGGACGTGCCGCTTGGCGCGTTCCTGTCGGGCGGTGTCGACAGCTCGGTCGTGGTGGCGTTGATGCAGGCGCAGAGCGCACGCCCGGTGAAGACGTTCACGATCGGATTCACCGAGGAGGGTTACGACGAGGCCGAGCACGCGGCGGCCGTCGCGCGGCATCTCGGCACGGACCATACGCAGCTTTACGTCACGCCGCGCGAGGCGATGGACGTCATCCCCGGCCTGCCGAAAATCTATGACGAGCCGTTCGCCGACTCATCGCAGATCCCGACCTTTCTGGTGTCACAGCTGGCGCGCCGCCACGTGACGGTCGCTCTGTCCGGTGACGGCGGCGACGAACTGTTTGGCGGCTATAACCGTTATCTGCTGGGCAAGGACCTGTGGCGCCGCCTGTCACGCCTGCCGGTCGGTCTGCGCACGCGCCTGGTGCGCCTCGTCAAGGCGGTGCCGCCGCGCCGCTGGACGACCGCGATGACTCCGTTCATGCCCTTCGCGCCGTCCCGTTACCGCGTCGGCCTGCCCGGCGACAAGCTGCACAAGCTGGCGGATGTCATGTCGCACCCGGACCTTGATTCCCTCTACCGAGACCTCGTTTCGCATTGGCGATCGCCGAAGTACGTCGTCGTCGGTGCGACCGAACACCCGACACTGCTGAACCAGGCGAACGATCTGGCAATCGATGATCCGGTCGCGCGCATGATGTACCTCGACCTGGTCACCTACCTGCCGGACGATATCCTCGTGAAGGTCGACCGGGCGGCCATGGCGGTCAGCCTCGAGACGAGAGTGCCGCTGCTGGACCATCGAGTCGTCGAATTCGCTTGGCAGGTGCCGATGGCGTCAAAGGTCAACGAGCGCGGCACCAAGCAACTGCTGCGCAGCGTGCTCGACCGGTATGTTCCGGCATCGCTGATCGACCGGCCGAAGATGGGCTTCGGCGTCCCGATCGACAGCTGGCTGCGCGGCCCGCTGCGCGACTGGGCGGAGTCCCTGCTGGACCCGGCGCGCCTGGCACGCGAGGGCTACCTGAATCCCGATCCGATCCACGCCAGCTGGCAGCAGCACCTTGCCGGGCAGCGCGACGCTCACTATCCGCTGTGGGACGTCCTCATGTTCCAAGCGTGGCTCGAGCATGTCGATGGCCGGTAAGCCGCGCCTGCTTTTCGTCGTCACCGAAGACTGGTACTTCGCCTCGCACCGCTTCGAGCTGGCGCAGGCCGCTCGCGCGACAGGCTTCGAGGTCGGACTCGCCACGCGCGTGAGTACGTGGCAGGAGCGCATCGAAGCGGCTGGCATCCGCGTCTTTCCGCTGCGTTTCATGCGACGCTCGAGCCGCAATCCGCTGGTCGAGCTGCGCGCAGTCGGCGAGTTGCAGGTGCTGCTACGCGAGTGGTGCCCTGACCTGCTGCATCTGGTGGCTGCCAAGCCGGTGATCTACGGCGGGCTCGCCGCGCGCTGGGCGGGTGTGCCGCGGGTCGTCGGTGCACTGGCGGGGCTGGGCCACGCCTTCGCCTCGGATCGTGCCTCGGCGCACCTGCTCCGGCCGGCACTGCTCGTCGCGTACCGCGCCGCACTGAAACACCCGAACGTCCGGCTTATCGTGCAGAACCCAGAAGACGAGCGCCTGGTGACCCGGCAACTCCTGGTGCCCGGCAACGCGGTGCGCATGATCTGCGGCTCGGGCGTTGACACCGGTCGTTTCGTTCCGCACGAGGAACCGAGCGGAAAGCCGACGTTCGTCCTCGCCGCACGCATGTTGTGGGACAAGGGCATCGCCGAATTCGTCCGGGCCGCCCGAGAGCTGAGGCAACGCAACGTTGCAGCGCGCTTCGTGCTGGTCGGCGACACCGATTCCGAGAACCCCGCCGCCATCCCGCGGGCGCAGCTGCTCCGCTGGCAGGAGGAAGGCCACGTCGAGTGGTGGGGTCACCGCAGCGACATGCCAAGCGTCTTTTCGACGGCCCACGTCGCCTGCCTGCCGTCGTATCGCGAGGGGCTGCCCAAGTCGCTACTGGAAGCCGCGTCCAGCGCGCTGCCGTTGGTGGCGACCGACGTGCCGGGCTGCCGCGAGATCGCCGTGCACGAAGAGACGGGGCTGCTGGTGCCACCGCGCGACCCGGCGTCGCTTGCCGAAGCGATGCAGCGGCTGGCGAGCGACGCAAGCCTGCGGCGGCGCCTTGGCGCGGCCGGCCGGCAGCTCGTCGAAGCCCGTTTTTCCAGCAATCGCATCAACGAGCAGACAGTGGCGCTGTACCGCGAAATGATGGACTCATGCGTATCGCCATAACCGGGGCGGACGGTTTCATCGGTCGCCACACGGTGACCGCGGCTCGCGGAGCCGGTCACGACGTACGACCGCTGGTACGACGCCTCGACGCAGCAAGCGACAGCGCCGCGCGAGAGGTGGGCGATGTCGGTCCGGACACGGACTGGGCAACGGCGCTCGTCGGCTGCGAGGCAGTCGTTCATCTCGCGGCAGCCGTCCACGAGTCGGGGCCAGACGCTCCGCAACGGCGGATGCGCATGCGCTCCGTTAACGTCGACGGTACCGTGCGACTGGCACGCGAGGCGGCACGCGGCGGGGTGACTCGTTTTGTCTACGTCAGTTCCATCAAGGTCATGGGCGAGACATCCTGGAGACCCTTCGTCGAGAGTGACGTACCGCATCCCGTGGGGGACTACGCGTCGTCCAAGCACGACGCCGAGCGTGCGCTGCAGGAGGTGGCCTGGTCCACGCCTCTGCAGTACACGGTGGTGCGCCCGCCTCTGGTGTACGGCCCCGGTGTCGGCGCCAACTTTCGTGCCTTGCTGGCGCTGTGTGACAGTCCCTGGCCGCTTCCGCTCGCGGGCGCGTCGGCGCCGCGCAGCCTGCTCTACGTCGGGAACCTCGCCGATGCATTGCTGTCTGCGGCGATACACCCTGCGGCGGCGAACGACACCTTCTTCGTCACCGACGACAGTGATCTCACGGTCGCAAACCTCGTGGCCCGACTGCGCGCCAAACTTGACCGGCCGCGCCGGACCTTTGCGGTGCCCCGCTCCATGGTGCGCGGCATCGCGCGGCTGGCCGGTCGCGAATCGTCCTACGCGCGCCTGTTCGAGCCGCTGCAGGCCAATCCATCACACTTACGGTCGCGGCTTGGCTGGACCGCGCCGTTCACCGTGGACGAAGGACTTGAAATGACGACCCGCTGGTTCCGGGGCCTGCGCTCGCCCTCGAATACATGACGCTGCTGCAGATCACCGCCGTCAGCGGCGGCAGTGCGCTTGTCGCCTGGCTGATCATCGCGCTGTTGCTGCGCTCGGGCCTCGCGTCACGCATCGCGCTCGATCGGCCGAATGCGCGTTCGCTGCATGAGGGCGCCGTTCCACGCATGGGCGGACTCGTCGTCGTCGGCATTACCGTGGCGATCGGGCTTCTGCTTCCGACCGGCTTTGCGCTGCTTCTCGCCCTCGCCGGCGGGCTGATGCTGCTCGGCGCGATCGACGACCGCCGGGGCCTTCCGGTGGCCGTGCGCCTGCTCGGACACCTCGCAGCCGCTGCTGCGGCCGCCGAGCTTCTGCTTCCCGCCGCGCCGGTGTGGGTCTGGCTCGTCGTGGTGCTCGCGTTAGCGTGGGCCATGAATCTCTACAACTTCATGGACGGCGCCGACGGTCTGGCCGGCACGATGACCGTCTTTGGATTCGGCGCCTATGCGCTTGCCGCCATGGCGGCCGATGCAACGGGCCTCGCGCTGCTGGCCGCCTGTGCGGCCGGCTCCGCGCTCGGTTTCGTACCACACAACTGGGCGCCAGCCCGCGTCTTCATGGGTGACGCGGGGTCCGTTCCGCTGGGACTGCTGGCCGGCGGCCTCGGACTAGCGGGGTGGTCCGAGGGTGCATGGCCCGCCTGGTTCCCCCTCCTCGTGTTTTCGCCGTTCGTGGTCGACGCCAGCGTCACGCTGGTGCGGCGCGCGCTTCGCGGCGAACGCATCTGGCAAGCGCACCGGGAGCACCTGTACCAGCGTATGGTGCGAAGCGGCTTCGGCCACGCCCGCACGGCAACGATGTGGGCCAGCGCGATGGCGGCCGCGGCGGCCTCTGCGGTAGCCGGTCTGTCGTTGCAGAAGAGCGCCCAATTCGGGCTTCTGCTGGCATGGATCGCGCTTTACGCTACGGTGATCGCCGTGACTTGGCGCCTGGGACCCCGACTGGACCGATGAACCGACCGATCGCACGCAGGCTCGCGGCTTTGCTGTCGCCTCGGTCGGCGCTGGTCCTGCTCTTCGACCTCGCCGCCGTGGCTATCGCATGGCAGCTCGCCTACGCGCTGCGCTTCAACCTCGACGTCCCGTACGAGTACCTTGTCTCGGCGCTTGGGGCGCTGGCCTGGGTGGTGCCGATCTACGGTGTCGTCTTCCTGCTCTCCGGCCTGTATCGGGGAGTGTGGCGCTTCGCCAGCCTGCCGGACATGCTGCGCATCGCCCGCGCGGTGGCAATGGGCGGCGCCGGCGTCGCGCTGGGTGCCTACCTGCTCAGGCTGGATCTCGCTCCGCCGCGTTCGGTGATCGTTCTCGCGCCACTGCTGCTCGCACTGATCATGGGTGGGGCGCGCGCTGCGTACCGCGCCTGGCGGGAAGAGCAGCACCGCGGTCGAACCTCGGGTCAGCTCAAGCCGGTGCTGCTGCTCGGTGGCGGCGCTCCGGCCGCCGCGCTGGTGCGCGAGCTTGCAGCGTCTTCCGAATGGTCGCTGGCCGGCATCCTCGACGACGACAGCAGCACCAGGGGCCGCGAAATCATGGGCCACAAGGTGCTCGGGCCGCTCGAGGAACTCGGAACATGGGGCGAACGTCTCAGCGTGCGCCACGCGATCATCGCGCTGCCCGATGCGACGGCCGAAGATCGACAGCGCGCGGCCACCTTGTGCTTGCGTGCCGGCATCCGGGCGATGACGGTACCGGCGATGGCGGACCTGATCGGGGGCCGGATCACGCTGGCCGCGGTGCGCCGCGTCGAACTCGAGGATCTGCTCGGGCGCGAGCCCGTGTGGATCGAGAAGCAGCATGTTCGCGCCCTGCTGAGCGACCAGGTCGTTCTGGTCACGGGCGCGGGCGGCTCGATCGGGTCAGAACTCTGCCGGCAGATCGCTCGCTTCGCCCCGCGGCGCATCGTGTTCTTCGAGCACAGCGAATTCGCGTTGTATCGCCTGCAGGAGGAGTTCGCGACGACGTTCCCGGAAGTGGAGACCCTGCCGCTGGTGGGCGACGTCAAGGATGCGCGCCGGGTGGCGCAGGTGCTGGCGCAGACGCGGCCGACGCTGGTGTTCCACGCCGCGGCCTACAAGCACGTGCCGCTCATGGAGGAGAACAACGCCTGGCAGGCCATCGTCAACAACATCTACGGGACGTATGTCCTCGCCAATGCATGCGGGCACGCAGGCGTCGAGCGCTTCGTTCTGGTGTCGTCCGACAAAGCGGTGAATCCTGTCAACGTGATGGGTGCGACCAAGCGGCTCGCCGAGATGGTCTGCCAGTCGATGCAGTCGGGCAGCCGCACCGCCATGCTGGTGGTGCGGTTCGGCAATGTGCTCGGCAGCGCCGGCAGCGTCATTCCCAAGTTCGCGGAGCAGATTGCCCGCGGCGGCCCGTTGACTGTGACTCACCCCGAGGTGACCCGCTATTTCATGTCGATTCCAGAGGCTGCACAACTGCTGCTGCAGGCAGCGGCCATGGGTCAGCCCGGTCAGATCTATGTCCTCGAAATGGGCCGGCAAGTGAGAATCGCCGAACTCGCGCGCAACATGATCCGCCTGTCGGGCCTGACCGAAGAGCAGATCGAAATCCAGTTCACGGGGCTGCGTCCGGGCGAGAAGCTCTATGAAGAAACGATCGATGCAGCCGAGCCGCTGCTGCCGACGCCGCATCCCAAGCTGCACGTCGCGCAAGCGTGCGCAGTCGAGGCGTCGCTGCTGGGTGACGTGCTTCGCATCATCGAGTCCGGAGTTCCTCTCACGGACGCACAGTCGCGTGACGTGTTGATGCGCTGGGTTCCGGGCTATCGGCCCATCATAGGGGTGGACCCTTCGACGGCCCGTGAAGACGGCCAGCAGCTGCCCTTGGCCGTGCGGTCAGCACTGCCGACAGGCTAAGCGAGCCCCGACACGCCGGGGGAATACGGCATGGGTGCCACGACGACCGCGGTGCGACCCGATCAGCCGCAGCGCATCGCGCTAGTGCTGGCGTACTTGTTAATGGCGCTTTGGGCCGCCTACCTCCTGCTGGCGCCGACCACCGGTTTTGACTGGATCGAGTCCTGGCACAACGAGCAACGCGCGGCGCAGGTCGTTCTGCTTTCGCTCACCGCGCTCGTCGTCGCGATGCTCACCATCGCGGGCCCCGACACACTGCGGGCCCGGCTGCAATTGCCCAGTTGGTGGTGGGCACTTATCGCACTGGGAAGCGCATCGGCGCTCCTCTCGGCGTTTCGTTTCGCGGCGCTGGCGGAGGTGGGGCTCGTCGTCCTGCTGAGCCTCCTGGTCGTTCTAACCGCTGCGCTGGCGACCGTACAGCCGCACCAAGCCGCGAAGTTCGCACGCTACGTGGCTCTGCTCATCGTCGGCGCGCACGCCCTTGCGGTGATGGTCAGATATGCCGCGTCGCTGGAGATGGGCAAGGGTGTCGATCTCAGCGTCTTCATGCTGGGCTATGCCAATCCGCGGTTCGCGAGCGCGCTTCACGCACTGCTGATGCCGTTCGTCGCGGCCGTTGCGATCGACAGGAACGAGCACACTGTGCTCAGATGCGCGGCGTTTGTCGCGCTGTGTCTCGTGTGGACCATGAATGTTGGCCTCGGCACGCGAGGGATCTGGTTCGCAACGATCGCGGGTGCTGTCTTGGCGCTTCCGATACTCGGCATCCGAGCGACGACCCGCATGGCCGCTGCCATTGCTATTGCGGCAGTCGTCGGGGTTGCGCTGTTCACGCTGATCACCGCCTATCCGGCTGCGAGCGGAGCGGCATCGAGCGTCGCGCTGCCCACGCAACGCTCGCCGACGCTCACATCGCGTGACGTGCTGTGGTCGCTCGCTTGGGATGCGACGATGTCAAATCCAGTGCTCGGGCTCGGGCCGATGCAGTTCGCCGCCCTGCAGAGCTACGTGGGCGCCCATCCGCACAACTGGCCGCTGCAGCTCTCGTCGGAGTGGGGGCTACCTGCACTCGTTCTT
>Ga0316622_100001250_pt1 | contig 16288 bp, 12 predicted proteins | sample OWC_Aug_OW2_C1_D_FD_207646 | JGI IMG/M metagenome (GOLD analysis project Ga0316622, IMG submission 207646) | Wetland soil microbial communities from Old Woman Creek delta, Ohio, United States - OWC_Aug_OW2_C1_D5_C | ecosystem: Environmental > Terrestrial > Soil > Wetlands | place: USA: Ohio... | reverse complement strand
TATCCCCCATCCCCTATCCCCTATCCCCCATCCCCTAATCAAGCCAGCGCCGCATCCCGAGGCTCCGGCCCCTGCGGCTCGATCTTCGGCGGCAGCAGCCGGTACATCACCGGCGTCACGATGCCGCCGAGCAGCGTCGAGGAAACCAGGCCACCGATGATCACGATCGCGAGCGGTGAATAGAGACCGGAGCCCTGCACGGCGAGCGGCAACAGGCCGCCGATCGCGGTCGCCGAAGTGAGCAGGATCGGCAGGAAACGGATCTCACCCGCGCGCACGATCGCCTCCTCGAGCGCTACGCCCTGCTGGCGCAGCTGGTTGCTGAAGTCCACGAGCAGGATCGAGTTCTTGATCTGGATGCCGATCAGTGCCACGAGCCCGATCGTCGCCGTGAACGACAGCGTGTAGCCGGTGACCAGCAGCGCGATCAGCCCGCCGGCCACGCCGAGCGGGATCACGCCCGCGACGATCAGCATCGAGCGGAAGCTGCCGAATTCCAGCACCAGCACCGCGAGGATGCCGAATACGGCCACCAGCACGGCCGTGCCGATGCCACCGAAACTTTCCTGCCGCGCCTCGATCTCGCCCCCTGCGCGCAGGCTGTAGCCGGTTGGCAGCTCGAGCTCGCCGAGGCGCTCGAACACCGCCCGCGTGACCTTGCCCGTGTTGTAGCCCGCTTCCGGGTAGGCGCTGATCAGCACCTCTCGCTCGCGGTCGTGGCGCCGCACCAGGCTCGCGGCCGACGAGAACTGCGGGTCGGCGACCTGCCGCAGCGGCACGGAACGCCCCGAAGCCGAGGCCACCTCGATCATGCCGAGCGCGTCGAGCGTCGGTCGTCCCTGCATCGGTAGCCGCAGCGTGATGTCGTACTCGTCGCCGTCGGGTTCGCGGAACTTGCCGGCGCTGAGTCCGGCGACCGCGGCGCGCACCGTCCGGTCCACGTCGACCGGCGCCACGCCGAGCAGCGCCGCTTTCTGCGAGTCGATGTTGAGGTCGAGGTCGGTGCGCAGGCGCCGCACCGGGTTGTCGACGTCGCGCGTGCCAGGCACGGCTTCGATCAGGGTCTCAGCCTGCGCAGCCAGCGCACGCAGCTGCTCGAGATCCGGCCCGACGATCGCGACCTCGATCGGTGCGTCGATCGGCGGCCCGTTCTGGAAGGACTCGACCATGATCCGCGCGCCGGGGTACCCGGCGAACTTCGCCCGCAGCTCCTCGTAAAGCACGGGGCTGCGGCGTGGATCGAAATGCTCGAGCTCGGCGAACACCTCGGCGACGTTCGCGTTGGTCTCGGCCGGGTAGATGTTGTAGTAGACGCGCGGGTTGCCGCGGCCGAGGTTGGCGAACCAATGTTTCACCTCCGGACGCCGCGCGAGTTCTTCCTCGACGTGGCGCAATGCCCGATCCGTGTCCGCGAGGCTCGCCCCGTCCGGCGTCTCGACCGTGATGCGGAACTGCGGAATGTCGGCATCGGGGAACAGGCTGAAGCCGATCAGCGGCACCAGTGCGAGGGATCCGGCGATGAAGGCCGTCGCGGCGAGCATCGTCCGCCGGGGCCCCGCGAGCGCCCGCTTCAGCGCCGGCACGTAATAGCGGCGGATCGCACCCGTCAGTGCCTTCAGCGCCCGGCTGCCTTCGCCGGCTTCGCCTTCGCGCTTCAACAGCCGGCTCGCGAGAAACGGGATCACCGTGAACGCCACGAACAGCGACGCGAGCACCGTGTACAGCACGGACGCCGGCAGCGAGCGGATGAAGATGCCGGCGCCTTCCGGCAGGAACAGCAACGGCAGGAACGCAAACAGCAGTGTCACCGTGCAGCCGACGACGGCGAGCGCGATCTGGTCGGTCGCCGCGATTGCGGCCTCGACCCGCGAGTATCCGGCGCGCAGGTACCGCGAGATGTTCTCGACGACGACGATCGAGTCGTCCACCAGCAGGCCGAGTGCGAGCACGAAGCCCGCGATCGACAGCTGGTTGAGCGAGAAGCCGCTGAAATACAGCATCGCGAGCCCGATCGCGAGCGACAGCGGGATCGAGATCATCACGACCAGCGCGGCGCGCAGGCCGAGCGGCAGCAGCGTGAGCAGCACGAGGCCGATCGCGATCCCGAAATCGAGCCCGAGCCGGTTGAGCCGGCGCTCGACGTTGCGGGTCTGGTCGAAGCCGCGCTCGAGGCGGATTCCGGCCGGCAGCTGCGGCTCGAACGCGTCGAGGCGCTCGTAGATCGCGTTGCGCACCGCAAACACGTCGACTTGATCCTTCGCATTTGCGGTGATGAAGATCGCGCGCTCACCGTTGAAGCGACCGGTGTAGCGCTCCTCGGAGGAATCCCAGCCCACCGTCGCGATGTCCCGCAAGCGGACGATGCGGCCGCCGCGGCTCGCGACCACGGTCTCGCCGATCTCGTCGAGCGAGTCGTAGCTGCCGGAGGTCTTCAGGTTGTACTTGCGCAGGCCGACGTCCACGGCACCGCCCGGGATCGCGGCGTTCTCGCCGCGGATCGCCATCTCGACCTGCCCGAGCGTGATGCCCGCGCGGCCCATGCGCTCGAGGTCGACGGCGACGCGGACCTCGGGCATCGGATAGGCCCACACCTCGCTGCGCCGCACGCCGGGCACCGTCTCGAGGCCGTCGCGGAGCCGCTCGCCGTAGTCCTTCAGGTCGCGGTAGCTGGCATCCGCGCTGACCAGCGCGAACTGCACGATGTTGACGAGCCCGGAGCTCGCCTTGCGGATCTCGAGCGACGCGAGGTCCGCCGGCAGCAGCGCGCGGATCCGGTTCAGTTCGCGCACGACGTCGTCGTAGGTGTCGTCCGGGTCGGTGTGCCACTGGAACTCGATCTGCACGACGCCCACGCCGTCGAGCGAGCGGCTGTCGATGCGCTTGACGTCGTCGAGCTCGTTGATGGCGTCCTCGATCGGGTCGACGACCAGGCGCTCGATGTCGACGGGGTCGGCGCCGGGGTACACCGCGATGACCGTCGCGATCGGCGCGTGGAACTCGGGATCCTCGGAACGCGGGATGTTGAGCAGCGAGCTCACGCCCACCGCGATCAGCAGGCCGAACAGCACCAGCGTGAACTGCCAGCGCTCGACGCTGAACTTCCAGATGCGCAAGGGTCCGCCCTCAGCCGGCGTCGCCGGTCACGCGGACGGCGCGACCATCGGTGAGCCAGGCCGCGCCGTCGGTGATCACCTGCTCGCCCGGCTCCAGGCCGGCGGTCACGATCACGCGCTCGCCGACGATGGCACCCACGGTCACCTGCCTGCGGCGCGCGACGCCGGCGTCGGCGTCGAGCACGTAGATCGTGGCCGACGCGCCGTTCGCTTCGACGACGGCCGTCAGCGGTACCACGGTTCGCTCTGTGTCGCCCACCGCGGCCGCGAGCTTGATCGCCACCTTCGCGACCAGCCCACGCGCGAAACGGGCGTCGCCGTTCGCGATTTCCACCTCGACCTCGAACGTGCCGGTCTGCGGATCCGCGCTGGAGGCGATGCGGGCCACGCGCCCGGCAAACTCGCGCCCGGGAAAGGCGTCGAAGGTCACGGTGGCGTCGTCGTCGATGTTCGCGCGCACGACGTCCCGGTCCACGAGCGCGGCGCGCACCACCCAGCCCGCACCGGTCGAACCGATCACCAGCACCGGCTGTCCACCCTGCACGAGCTCGTCGGCCTTGGCGAGCCGCTGCAGCACGATGCCGTCCGCCGGCGCTTCGATGCGCGCGAAGCGGGCATTGAACTGCGCCGCCTGCAGGTTCGAGCGCGCGACGCTGTAGGCCGTCGTCAGGTCCTCGACCTGCTCCTCGGTGGCCACTTCGTCCAGGCGCAGCTGCCGCGCCCGCTCGAGATCGCGCCGTGCCTTCTCCACCGCCTCGGCCGCCTGCGACACCGCGGCGTCGACCTCGACGCGTTTCAGGACCGCGAGCACCTGGCCTTCGCGCACGCGGTCGCCGACGTCCACGTCGATCCGGTCGAGCACGCCGCCGGCCTTGAACGAGAGCCGGATTTCGTCCCGTGGCGCGAGGAGGCCGACGGCGCGGATCTCGCGCGGGATGGTCACCGTTTCGACGGGACTCGTACGCACGGGGGCTGCGTCCTGTTGCGGTGGCGCGTCCGGACCGGATGGGTCGCCTCCGCAGCCCACCAGCAGCGCCGCGGCGACCAGCATCACGGCGGCGGGGCGCAATGTCATGGCCTGGTTCCCTCGCCGATCGTGCGGGGCACGCCGACGGCATACTCGAGTTCGGCGATGCGCGCGAGAAACTCGGCGCGCACGCGGTTGAGGTTGAGGCGCGCATCGGTCATCGCGCGCCGCGCATCGATGAATTCCGCCTGGTTGATCTGGCCGAGGTCGCGCTTGCGGCTCGCGATGCGCAGCGCGCCGTCCGCCGCCTCGGTGCGCTTCAGCGCGGTCTCGAGCGAGGCGTCGGCCACCTCGAGGCTCTCGAGCGCCTGCTGCACCTCGAGTCGGACCTGCTGCGCAGCGAGGTCGCGAGTCGCCCGCAGTTCTTCCGTGAGCGCGCGCGCCTCGCGCAGCGCCGCGCGATCCGCGCCGCCCCGATAGGCGTTCCAGCGCAGGATCACCGAGGCGAGTACGTAGCGCTCGTCCTCGCCGAAGCCGTACTCCTCGCCCTGGACGCCGGCTTCGGCGCCGAGCAGCAGGCGCGGCTTGAATGCGGCGCGCGCGAGGTCCTGGCGCGCCTCGCCGGTCGCGATCGCCGCGTCGAGGCTGCGCAGCTCGGCCCGCCGGCCCGTGGCAAGTTCCTGCAGCAGCGCAGAGTCCGGCGCCCGTCCGGACAGACGCAGGATCAGGCGCTCACGGAATCGATCGATCGCCGCGGCATCGATCTCGGCCGCCGGCAGCGGCGTCGCAAGCGGCTCGTTGCGCAGCAGGTTCACGTAGCTCTGCGCGATGCGCACGCGACTCGCGGCGGCGATGCGCTGTTGCTCGACCTCGAGTACGTCCGCCTCGGCTCGATAGACGAGGTCGCGCGTGATGCGGCCGTTCCGGTACAGGCTCTCGTTCGCATCGAGGTTGGCCTGGGCCAGTTCGCGGGTGGCCTCGAGCACGAGCTGGGCCTGCTGTGCGGCGAGCCACTGGTAGTAGGCCTGCTGGGCGTCGCGCGTGACGCGCGAGTGTAGTGCCGCCAGGTCGGCCTCGGCGCGGTTCAGGTTCTCGCGGCTGGCCGTCACGCCGGGCGCGAGCCGCGGCTCGTAGAGCGGCTGCTCGAGCACGAGCTTGGTCTCCTGCTCGCGCTCGCGCAGCAGCGCGATCTGCTCGTTGCGCACGCGCGGGAAGCTCGACGGCTGTCCCGACGCCTGCAGCAACTCCTCGAGCGTGCCGTAGACCGGGTTCAGCAGGTCGCCGACCGGGATGTCGATCGTCCGGCCACCGTCCGCGACGCTGTAGCGCGCGGCGACGTCGAGCACGGGCAGGTAGCGCGCCCGCGCCTGGTCCAGCGCCGCGAGCCGTTGCTGGACGCTGGCCGTGCCCGCGCGCAGTTCGAGGTTGGCGGCGAGCGCGTCGTCGAGGATCGCCTGCAAACCGTCTTCGACGGTCCCGACCGGCGATGGCTGCGGGCCAGCGGCGTTGATCGCGGCGACTGCCGTTCCGGAGGTACCGAGCAGGGTCGCGGTGGCCGCCAGCGCCGCGAGCCGATGCAGCAGGCGTTGCTGCGCGGACTCGAACGTTGGACGGCGGGGCATGGCGATGAGCGGGTCAGGGCTGCAGCGTGCGCAGCGCCATCGCGAACGCGTGGTCGACGAAGGTCTGCACCGGGATGCCCTGGTGGGCCATCTGCCCGACCTTGGTCGACGCGATCTGGATCAGGCCATGCGAGAAAGCCCACAAGGCCAGGGCCGTCACGTAAAGGTCGCCAACGTCGGCCCGGATCGAGCCGTCCGCGACGCCGCGCCCGAGCGAGTCCACGATCACCTCGTGCACCCGGTGCCCGGCGCCCATGCAGGCGCACTCGTTCGGTTGCGGCGTGCCGTCGGCGCCCGCATGGGCCTGGTAGCGGGCACAGGCGTCGAAGTAATGCGGCAGTTCGCGCGCGAACTCGAGATACGCGCGCCCGATCGCCTCGACCTCGTCGATGCCACGCGCCTTGCCTTCGCGCGCTGCTTCGAAGCGCCGGCGCAGTTCCTCGAGCGAGCGCTCGACGAGCGCGAAGTGGAGGTCCGCCTTGTCGTGGAAGTAAACGTAGACCAGCGCGCGACTCAGCCGGGCCCGCCGGGCCACCTGATCCATCGTGACTGCGTCCCAACCGACTTCGGCATAAAGCGCCTCGGCTGCATCGACGATCTCGTTACGACGGCGATCGCGCTCTTCCTGGCGGCGTTCGGCGATGTAGGTCATGGCGCCATTTTCGGCGCGTTATTGACGCAGTGTCAATGATTAGATGAATGTCAATAAAATGTAATGACGTCACGAATTGGCAAGCGGCGTCCTGGGTCGGCCAAGTGAAATCGACCGGCTGTATCACCCCGATCGGCAGGTTCTGTTGGCCGAGCGCAGGCGAACCCGGACAATGTCTATCACGCGAAAACGCCAAGCAAAGTCAGGAGCCAACCATGCACAGCACCCGGATCGACCTCGCCGCGAAGACGCGCACCAAGATGATCACCTTGTTGAACGCGCGCCTTGCGGACGCGATCGACCTGCAACTGCAGGCCAAGCAGGCTCACTGGAACGTCAAGGGCCCGAGCTTCATCGCGTTGCACGAGCTGTTCGACACGCTTGCCGGCGAAGTCGCCGGGTACGTCGACGAGCTGGCGGAGCGGACCACCGCGCTCGGCGGCATCGCCGAGGGCACGCTGCAGGCCGTCGCCGGTCGCACCCGCCTCGACGCCTATCCGCTCGAGATTGCAGATGGGCGCGCCCATCTCGACGCGCTCGCCGCCGCCACGTCGCGGTTCGCCAAGGCGGTCCGCAAGGCCATCGACGAAGCCGCGAAGGCGGGTGACGCCGATACGAGCGACCTGTTCACGGGCATCTCGCGCGGCGCCGACAAGAGCCTGTGGCTGCTCGAGGCGCATCTGCAAGCCGACCGCTGATCGCGGCCAGGGAGTTTCACCGCAACTCGGCCCCCGCGACGATCGCCGCGGCCGCGCGGCGCGCCTTGTCGCGAGCCTGCTCGAGGTTCGCGCCAAGCGCGAGCGTGACCCCCATGCGCCGACGCCCGCGGACTTCTGGCTTGCCGAACAGCCGCAGCTGGGTGTCGGGCTCCTCGAGGGCTCGCCCGACGCCGTGAAAGCGCACGTCGCTCGAGGATCCCTCGAGCAGCACGGCACATGAGGCCGCCGGGCCAGCCTGCCGGATCACCGGGATCGGCAGCCCGAGGATGGCGCGCGCGTGCAATGCGAACTCCGAGAGGTCCTGCGAGACCAGCGTCACGAGGCCGGTGTCGTGCGGCCGCGGCGACACTTCGCTGAACCACACGTCGTCGCCCTTGACGAACAACTCGACGCCAAAGATGCCCGCTCCGCCGAGGTTGTCCGTGATCGACCGCGCGATGCGCTGTGACTCGAGCAGTGCGGCGTCGGACATCGGCTGCGGCTGCCACGATTCGCGGTAGTCGCCGTCCACCTGCAGGTGCCCGATCGGCGCGCAGAAGCTCGTGCCACCAGCGTGGCGTACGGTCAGCAGCGTGATCTCGTAATCGAAGTCGACGAAGCCCTCGACGATGACGCGCCCCGCACCTGCGCGGCCACCCGCCTGCGCGTAATCCCACGCCGCCACTGCGTCGTCCGGGCCGCTCACCACGCTCTGCCCCTTGCCGGATGAGCTCATGACCGGTTTGACCACGCACGGCGTGCCGATCGCTGCCACGGCAGCGAGGTACTCTTCGTGCGTGTCGGCGAACCGGTACGGCGAGGTCGCGAGCCCGAGTTCCTCGGCGGCGAGGCGCCGGATGCCCTCGCGATCCATCGTCAGCCGTGCCGCGCGGGCGGTCGGGATCACCCGGAAGCCCTGCGCCTCGAGTTCGAGCAGCGCGGGTGTCGCGATCGCCTCGATCTCGGGCACGATCAGCGACGGCCGCTCGTGCAGCACGAGAGCGCGCAGCGCTTGCGGGTCGAGCATGTTGACGACGTGCGAGCGGTGCGCCACCTGCATCGCGGGCGCATTCGCGTAGCGGTCCGCGGCGATCACCTCGACGCCGAGACGCTGGGCCTCGATCGCCACCTCCTTGCCGAGTTCGCCCGCGCCGAGCAGCAGCACGCGAGTGCCGGATGGCGAGAGCGGGGTGCCGATGGTCGTCATGATGCTCACTATCCCCTATCCCCTATCCCCTATCCGCTTCCTCTTCCGGCCCATCAGCAGCCGGTTCTCGCCGTGCTCGAGGTCCTCCGGCGTGCCCCAGAGCACGAGCACGTCGCCTTCGCGCAGCCTCGTGCCGGCATCGGGCTCGCGGCCGACGATGCCTTCGCGACGCAGCGCGGTGACGACCACGTTCAGGCGGTCGAGGCCGAGTTCGCCGATGGCGCGTCCGACCGACGTGGCGCCGGGCGGCAGGACGACCGTCCGCAGCTGCTGGCGCATCGAGTGGTCGTCCTCGAGCGGCCGGGCCTCGCGGCGACGGAAGACGCTGCGCAGGATCGCATACCGGTCGTGGCGGATGTCCTCGGTGGTCTCGAGGATCTCGCGCGCGGGCACGTTCAGGAACAGCAGCACGTGCGAGACCAGCGAAAGGCTGGTCTCGAAGATCTCCGGGATTACCTCGGTCGCGCCAGCCGCCTGCAGTGCATCGAGCTTCGAGTCATCCTCGGTTCGCACCAGTACCGGCACGTCGCCGCGCAACTGGCGCACGGCCCGCACGACCTTAAGTGCGGTCTCCGGGCCGTCGAACGAGACGACGACGACGCTGGCGTGATCGATGCCGAGCGCGCGCAGCACCTCGGGCTCCGACGCGTCACCATAGACTACCGGGTCGCCCGCCTGGCGCGCATCGCGGATCCGGAACGGGTCGAGATCGAGTGCGATGTACTCGAAGCCGTGTTTTTCCAGCACGCGCGCCAGGTTCTGCCCGACCCGCCCGAAACCGCAGATGATCACGTGCTCGCGGCGTGCCAGTTCGCGGGTCGCCGCCGTCTCGAGCGCGACTTCCGAAGCCACTGCGGTCGGGCGCCGCAGGATCAGGTCGGCGATGCGGCTGTTGTAACGCACGATCAGCGGGCCGAGCACCATGCTGAGCGCGACCGTCGTCAGCAGCGCCTGCGCGATGCCGGGGTCGACGACGCGACCCTTGAGCAGCAGCGTCAGCAGTGCGAACCCGAACTCGCCACCCATGCAGACGACGATGCCGGTGCGCAGCGCCTTGCGCGTGTTGGGTACGAACTGCCGGGCGATCAGCAGGATGACCAGCGCCTTGGTCACGAGCAGCGCGGCGAGCAGCAGCAGCACCAGCGGCAACTGCGCGAGCAGCAACCGCAGGTCGAGCAGCATGCCGACCGAGACGAAGAACAGCCCGAGCAGGATGTCCTGGAATGGCTTGATCACCGCCTCGGTCTGGTGGCGGAACTCGGTCTCCGAGAGCAGCATGCCGGCGAGGAAGCCGCCCAGCGCCAACGAGAGCCCGAGCGCGTTGGTCGCCCAGGCGCTGCCCAGCGCGACGAACAGCACGGTCAGCGTGAAGGTTTCGCTGCTGCGGTGGCGGGCAATCTCGCCGAACAGGGGTCGCAGCAGCCGGCGGCCCACGAACAGCACCAGCAGCAACGCGACGATGGCGCGGCCCACCATGCCGAGCAACCACGTCGGGCTCAGGATGTCCTCGGCGGCGGCGAGCGAGGTGGCCAGCGCGAGGAACGGCGCGAATGCGAGATCCTGGAACAGCAGGATGCCGACCGCCAGCCGGGAGTGCGTGCGGTTGATCTCGAGCTGCTCACCGAGCTGGCGCACGACGATCGCGGTCGAGGACATCGCGAGCGCGCCACCGATCACGATCGCGACTGCGGGATCGACTCCGAGGGCCCAGGCCGTTCCGCCGATGACCGCGGTCGTGAGCACCATCTGCAACCCGCCCACGCCGAGCACCTCGGCCTTCATCGCGATCATCCGCGCCAGCGAGAACTCGAGCCCCAGCGTGAAGACCAGGAACACGACGCCGATCTCGGCGAGCAGGTGCACGGCGCCGGTGTCGGCAGCGAGCCCCAGCGCGTGCGGCCCGAGCAGCATGCCGACCACGAGATAACCGAGGATCGGCGGCAATGCGAAGCGGCGCACCAGGCTCAGCACGACGACGGAGCCCGCGAGCAGGATCAGGATCTGTGAAAGGATGTCGCCGCCCATCGGCCCTCACTATGCGCCCGACCCGATGCTAGCATTCCGGCTGGCTGCGGAAATCCGCGAGGTGAGCGAGTGATGACCGAGTCCGCCCGCGACTCACGGCCGGGCTCGACCGGGTTTTCGGCCGAGTACGACCCGGGTGCCGGACGCCTGGCGCTGACGGGCGCCTGCCCGATGGCCAGCGCGCCGGTGCTTGCGCGCGAGCTCGAGCGGTTGCGAACCGTGGCCCCGGGGTCGCTGCAGATCGACCTGTCCGCGGCCGGGGACCTCGACATCGGCCCGGCCTGGTTGCTGCACGGCGCGGTCAATGAGCTGCGCGCGGCGGGCAGCCGGGTCGAACTGCACGGTCCGCAGCCCCGGCATTTCGCGTATTTCGCCGAGCTCGAGGCCCAGGGCGGGGCGTTGCCCGTCGCGCCGCCCGCGTCGCTCGGGGCCTGGCTCACGGCCGCGGGACGGCGGCTCGCGGATCACGGCCAGAGTACTTACGAGTCGCTGGTTTTCGTCGGCCGGCTGCTGGCGAGCGCCGCGACGGCCTGGCGCAGCGTCAAGCGGTTGCGCATCCCGTCGGTGGTGCGCCACATGCACGAGACGGGGGTCCAGGCGATTCCGGTCGTCGCCGTCATCGCGTTCCTGATCAGCGTCATTTCCGCCTACATCGGCGCGCAGCAGCTGCGCCCCTTCGGCGCGGAGATCTTCACGGTGGACCTCGTGGCGATCGGCGTGCTGCGCGAGCTCGGCGTGCTGCTCACCGCGATCATGGTCGCCGGCCGCACCGGCAGCGCCTACGCAGCCGAGCTCGGCGTCATGAAGCTGAACGACGAGGTGGATGCGCTGGAGTCGATGGGACTCAATCCGTACGAGGTGCTGGTGCTGCCGCGCGTAGTGGCGCTCGTGCTGGTGATGCCGCTGCTGACGGTCGTCGCCGACGCGATGGGACTCGCCGGCGGCGCGCTGCTGACGAGCTACCTGATCGACCTGCCCTGGTCGCAGTTCGTGATGCGCCTCGACTCGGCGGTCGCCGACACGACGTTCTGGGCCGGCCTCGTCAAGGCGCCCGTGTTCGGCTTGCTGATCGCCCTCACCGGGACGCTGCGCGGCCTCCAGGTCCAGGAGTCCTCGCGCGAGCTCGGACGGCTGACCACGGTCGCGGTCGTGCAATCGATCTTCCTGGTGATCTTCGCCGACGCGTTGTTCGCGATCTTCTTCCTCGAGATCGATTTCTGATGGACGCGACGCCGCTGATCGTCGTGCGTGACATCGTCAACCGGTTCGGCCCCCAGGTCGTGCACGACGGGGTGAGCTTCGACGTCCAGGCCGGCGAGATCTTCGGCATCGTCGGCGGGTCCGGCAGCGGCAAGAGCGTGCTGCTCAAGACGCTGCTCGGCCTGCGCCGCCCCGATTCCGGCACGGTCGAGGTCGAGGGCCGGGAAATCACCGGCATGGACGACCGCGAGCTGCGCGAGGTCAAGCGCCGCTACGGCGTCACGTTCCAGCACGGCGCGCTCTTCAGCTCGCTCACGGTGGCCGACAACATCGCGCTGCCGATCGTCGAGGCGATCGAGGTCGACGAAGCCGCGCTGCAGCGCCTCGTCGAGCTCAGGCTGCGGATGGTGGGCCTGTCGCTCGACACCGCCGCGAAGTTTCCGGCGCAACTCTCGGGCGGCATGGTGAAGCGCGTTGCGCTCGCCCGCGCGCTGGCGCTCGACCCGGCGATCCTGTTCCTCGACGAACCGACCGCGGGCCTCGACCCGATCGCGGCCTCGGCGTTCGACGAGCTCGTGCTGTACCTCCGCGACACGTTGCGACTCACGATCGTGATGGTCACGCACGATCTGGACACCCTCGCGAGGACGTGCGACCGTGTCGCCGTGCTGGTCGATCGCAAGGTCATTCTCGACACGCTCGAAGGCATCGTCGCCAACGAGCACCCGTGGATTCGCCACTATTTCCACGGCGAGCGGGGCCGGGCCGTGACCGAGCGGCTGGAGTCCGGCGATGGAACGTGACGCCCGCTACGCCGCCGTCGCGCTGTTTGCGCTGGCCGCCGTGGCCGCCGCCGTCGCGTTCGTCTGGTGGTATTCCGGGCAGGGCGACCGACGCACCTACGATCGCTACGAGATCCACTTCGACGGCTCCGTGAGCGGGCTGGCGCAGGGCAGTCCGGTCCGTTATCTCGGCGTCGACGTCGGTCGCGTCGAGCACCTTTCCGTCAGCCGCAAGGACCCGGGCCGCGTCCGGGTCGTCGCGGAGATCGACTCGGAGGCGCCGTTGTCGGGCGCCACGCGCGCCAGGCTCGGCCTGCTCGGTCTCACCGGACTGCTCTTCATCGACCTGCAGCTCGACCCCGAGGCGAACGCCGCCGCGCCGCTGGCGCAAGGCGAAAGGCATGCAGTCATCCCCGCGCGCAAGGGCGACATCGAGGCGTTCCTCGAGAAGCTGCCCGATCTCGTCAGGCATGCCGGCGCCGTGATGGTCAGGATCGAGTCGTTGCTCGGCGACGAGAACCTGGCCGCGGTCAGCGATTCGCTGCGCAACCTGCGCGAGGCGTCGGTGGAGCTGCCGGCCATCTCGCGCGATACGGCGGCGCTCGCTGCGGAACTGCGCCGCACCTCGGCGGAGGTCACGACGCTGGCGCAACGCATGCAGTCGATCGCGTCGAACTCGCAGCCGGGACTCGAGGCGTCGCTCGCCAGCACGCGGGTCGCCGCGGAGAAGCTCGCTCGAACCGCCGCGAGCCTCGAGCGCATCGTGGCCGACAACGAAGCGGCGCTTGCCGGCTTCGCGGGCAGCGGCGTCGCGGACCTGCAGCAGCTGGTCGTCGACGTCCGTGAAGCGAGCGTGGAGGTCCGTGCCCTCGCGCGCACGCTGCGCGACCAGCCTGCGAGCCTGTTGCGTGAGTCCAAGGAGCGCGGCGTGGAGATCGCACCGTGAAGAGACTGGCGACGATGCTCGTGGCGGCCGTTCTGTGCACCGGTTGCGTGGGTTCGCTGCTCGAGTCCGGCAACGAGGCCCCGGAAATTTACCGGCTCGCGGGCGCAAGCCTGCCGGACCGCGGCGACCCGCTGCCGCTGGCGCTTGCTGTCGCGCCACCGCGAGCGTCGGCTTCGCTCGACACCGAGCGCATCGCGGTCGTCCAGCCGGACAGCCGCTTCGACTATTTCTCGGGCGTGCGCTGGGCGGAGCCCGCGCCGCAGATGCTGCAGCAGCTGCTGGTGCGCGCGCTGGCGGCTGACGGCCGCTTCGCCACCGTGGTGGCTGCGCCGAGCCGCGTTCCCGCGGACCTCTCGCTCGACGTCGAGTTGCGCAGCTTCGAGGCCGTCTATGCCGGCGGCGCCGGCGTGCCGGTCGTCCGCGTGGAGATGCAGGTCACCCTCGTGGACGCTCGCAAGGCGCAGCGACTGGCGAGCTTCGTAGCGCGCGCGGAAGCTGGGGCCGCCGACAATCGGCGAGCGGCGGTGCTCGAATCCTTCGAGCGGGCCACGGCGGAGGCGTTGCAGGAAACGGTCGTCCGGCTCAGGGAAGCTTCGATCGGCACGCAGCGCTGAGCAGGCGGCCGGGTAATCGCAGCCCTCAGGCCGGCAGCATGTCGAGCCGCTGCTCGAGTTCCGTGTAGCTGCGCAGCATCACGCAACCCTCCGGAATGGAATCCCGCGGCAGCGCGTCGGGCGGCAGGCCGCCGAGCCAGATCACGGACCCCGGAGCCATCGCCCCGGCCAGCGACTCGAGTTGCTGCGGCAGCCGCGCAAGCTGTTCGTGCAGCACGACACTCAGCGCGATGATCGAGGCTCCCACCTCGCGCGCATAGCGGGCGATCTCGGCTTCCGGCAGGTCCGGACCGAGGTAATGGGTCTTGAAGCCGCGGCTGGCGCAGATCATCGCCGACATCAGCAGGCCAAGCTCGTGGCGCTCACCGGGCAGCGTCGCGAAGACGATCGCCTGGTGCCGTGCCGTGCGATCGTACGTATCCAGCATCAAGCCGACGTGCCGCCGCACGATGGTCGACACGAGCCGCTCCTGCGAAATGGCGAACTCGCCCCGGTGCCAGCGCTCCCCGACCTCGCGCAACAGGGGTTGCAGCACGTCGCTGACGAGCCGTTGCGGCGGCATCATCGCGATCGCGAGGGTCAGTGCCTGTTCGCATTCCGCCGAGCGGTACTCCTTTGCGGCCTCGAGGATGCGCTCGACGAAGGCGCTCGACGTGGCCCGCGTGCGGCGGTCCGGCGCGTCGTTCAGCAATTGCGCCAGGCTCTCTTCGCTCAACTCGGCGAGGCGGCCGATCGGGTGGCCGCGCTCGGTGGCCTCGCGGAGCCGCCTCAGGCGCAGAACGTCGTCCGCCCGGTAGACGCGACGGCCGGTCGGATCTCGATTCGGGACGACGATTCCGTAACGGCGCTCCCACGCGCGGAGCGTTTCTACGGTCAGGCCGGTGGCCTGCGAAACGGCTTTGATCGAATACATGGGGTCGATGATACGGGTTAGCCGCTAGATGTAAACGAAATGTACATTAATAAGCTGTACAAAATATTGACAACTGGCCGGGCAGGTCGATAGCCTCTCCACCGTCAAAGATGACCCCCGTTTGGGCGGGGCCTCCCCCGCCCATCTTTTTCTCTTCGACGCACGGACTGGATTCAAGCGGGCAGGCGCAGTACGGGGTGCTCGCCGGTCGCCTGCTTGAGTACGAGTTCGAGGAACTCGTCGGCCGACACCGGATGGCCGAACAGGCGGCCCTGGCCGAACTGGCAGCCGCTCTGCAGCAGGAAGTCGCGCTGCTCCTCGGTTTCGATGCCCTCGGCGAGCACCTGCAGGTCGAGGCTGCGGCCCATTTCGATGATCGTACGGACGATCGTGGCGTCATCCGGATCCGTCGCGGCATTGCGCACGAACGACTGGTCGATCTTCAGCGTGCCGATCGGGAACTGCTGCAGCGCGCTCAGGCTCGAGTAACCGGTGCCGAAGTCGTCGATCGACAGGTGGACGCCCATGGCGCGCAGCTCGTCGAGCAGCGGCAACGTGCGTTCCGCATCCAGCATCAACGTCGTCTCCGTGATCTCGAGCTCGACGCGGCTCGGCGAGACGCCGTGCTTCTCGAACACCGAGCGGCAGTGCGGGATGAAGCTCGCCTGGCTCAGCTCCTTCAGCGAAAGGTTGATCGCCACCATGCCGGGGTCGGCGATCTCCTTCTGCCACGCCGCGTAGTCGCCGCAGACCTGGTTCAGCACCCACGCGCCGATGTCCCGGATCAGGTGCGATTCCTCGGCCAGCGGGATGAACTGCGAGGGCGCGATGTCGCCGTGGCCCGTCAGCCTCCAGCGCAGCAGCGCCTCGGCACCCACGACCCGGGAGGTGGCGAGATCCACCTTCGGCTGGTAGCGCACCAGGAACTCATTGCGCTCCAGCGCGCGCCGCAGCTTGCTCTTCAGCATCAGCCGCTCGACCGCCGCCGCGTTCATGTCCGGCGCGTAGAACACGTGGCAATTCCGGCCGCCGCGCTTCGCGTGGTACATGGCCGCATCCGCATTGCGGATCAGGTCGATGACGTTGTCCGCGTCGTCCGGCGCGACGGCGATGCCGACGCTGGCCGTGACCTCGATCTCGTTCTCGCCCACGTGCAGCGGACGCGACACTTCACTCAGCACCAACCGGGCCAGCACGGACGCCTGCTCGCGCCGCCCCCGGGCATCCGCCGAAGACTCGACGAAGACGGCGATCTCGTCGCCGGCCAGGCGGCCGAGCACCGACTCTTTCGGCAAGGCCCGGACGAGGCGCTCGCTCATCGTCTCGAGCACGCGATCGCCGGTTGCATGCCCGAACGTGTCGTTGACGTCCTTGAAATTGTCCACGTCGATGTACAGCAGCACCAGGCCGCGGTCCGCCCGAAGGCAACGCGTGATGGCCTGGTGCAGCAGGTGCTGGAACTGCATGCGGTTCGGCATCTTCGTCAGCATGTCGAACCGGGCCAGGTAGCGGATGCGGCGCTCGGCCCGCTTGCGCTCGGTGACGTCGC
>Ga0316622_100001249_pt1 | contig 16290 bp, 8 predicted proteins | sample OWC_Aug_OW2_C1_D_FD_207646 | JGI IMG/M metagenome (GOLD analysis project Ga0316622, IMG submission 207646) | Wetland soil microbial communities from Old Woman Creek delta, Ohio, United States - OWC_Aug_OW2_C1_D5_C | ecosystem: Environmental > Terrestrial > Soil > Wetlands | place: USA: Ohio... | reverse complement strand
TGGTAATAGGGATGGCGGGGTCCGGGGGTGATGGGATCGTGTCCGCCGGCGAGTCGCTCACTGCGGCCGCGACCATGGAAGGCTACCACGTGATCATGACCAAGAGCTTCGGTTCGCAGATCCGTGGCGGCGAATCGTCGTGTCGCGTCCGGATCGCGGCGGAGCCGGTGTTCAGCTCGGGCGGCACGCTCGACGTGGCGGTGGCGCTGAACTGGGACGATTTCATGAAGTTCGGGGCCGAGCTGCCGGTCGGTGGCAGGACCGTCGTCATCTACGACGCGCGCCCCGGGGCGGCGGGGGACAAAATCCCCCTCGTGGGTGTGTCGCCGACCGAGGTGTTCGGGGTGCCCATCGGGGAGATGGCGAAGAGCACGTCGGGCAGCGAACGCGCCAAGAACATCGTCGTGCTCGGGCTGCTCGCGGGCTGGTTTGGCATCGCGCAGGAGGCGCTGCTCAAGGGGATCCACAAGCGCTTCGGGCAGAAGAGCCCTACCGTGCTGGAGGGCGCGCAGCGCGCCTTCCACGCCGGCATGGAGTACGCCGCGGACCATCCGATGCACCGCTCGCACGCCCTGGTCGAGCCGGCCGGCGGTGCCGGCAGCAAGCTGCTCACCGACGGCAACGAAATGTGCGCTGCCGCCGCGATCTTCGCCGGCTGCAGCTTCTTCAGCGGCTATCCGATCACGCCGTCGACCGAAATCATGCAGTTCCTCAGCCACCACATCTGGAAGTACGACGGGACGCTGCTGCAGGCGGAGGACGAGATCGCCGGCATCGGTGCGGCGGTCGGCGCGTCGTTTGCGGGCAAGAAGGCCATGACCGCCACGTCGGGTCCCGGCATGTCGCTGAAGGCGGAAATCCTCGGCCTGGCCTCCATTGCCGAGCTGCCGCTCGTGGTGGTCGACGTGCAGCGTGGGGGCCCGTCGACGGGCATGCCGACCAAATCCGAACAGGCGGATCTCTTCCAGGCCGCGTTCTCCGCGCACGGTGACGTCCTGCGCCCGGTCCTGGCACCGACCAGTGTCGCCGACACCTTCGCGGTGACCGTGCACGCGTTCAACCTGGCCGAGCGGTTCCAGACGCCGGTGGTGATCCTGTCCGATCAGGAGATCGCGCAGCGCAAGGAATCGTGCGATCCCATCGACACGACGAAGCTCCGGGTCATCGAGCGGCGCACGCCGAAGGCGGCCGACCTGGAGTCCTACGAGCGGTTCCGGATCACGGACGACTGGGTGAGTCCGATCAGCCACCCCGGCATGGCCGGCGGTAGCTATCAGGGCGCCGGGATCGAGCACAACGAAACCGGCGCGCCGACGGCGAGCGGCGCCATCCACGCGCGGATGAACGAGAAGCGCTTCCGCAAATTCGATGCCTTACATGACTACCGGGGGCTCTTTCAGGTCGTGGGCGACCCGCGCGCCGAGATCGCCATGATCAGCTGGGGCAGCGTCGCGGGGGTGTGCCGCGAGGCACTGCAGGTGGCGAAGGCCGAGGGTTTGCGCGTGAAGCTGCTCATTCCCTACTTGGTCTACCCGGTCATGGAGAAGGTCTATCACGAGTTCCTTGCCGGGGTCCGCGGGGGCTTGGTCGTCGAGCAGTCGCACCAGGGGCAGCTGTTCCGCATCCTGCGCATGTTTGTCGAGCTGCCGGGCACGATGGAGTGCCTCGCGCGCAGCGGATCCAATCCCATCCAACCCGTGGAGGTCGCGCGGCGCCTGGGCGAGGTGGCGATGCGCTTGCAGCGACGGCTCGCCGACAAGCTGCAGCCGACCGAGTGAGGGCCATTCCATGCAGACGAGTGTCGCCCTGGAGGCGAAGGATTACCGCAGTGACCTGAAGCCGATCTGGTGTCCCGGCTGCGGCGATTTCGGTGTGGTGAGCGCGCTGTATCGGGCGCTCGCCAACATCGGCCGCCCGCCGCACGAGATCGCCCTGGTGTCGGGAATCGGCTGCTCGAGCCGCATTCCCGGCTACACCACCGCCTACGGCTTCAACAGCGTGCACGGGCGCGCGCTGCCGATCGCGCAGGGGATCAAGCTGGCGAACCCCGACCTGCTGGTGCTGGTCGCCGGCGGGGACGGCGACGGGTTCTCGATCGGCGGCGGCCATGTGCCGCATGTCATCCGGCGCAACATCGACCTGACCTACATTGTGATGGACAACCAGATCTACGGGTTGACCAAGGGGCAGCTCTCGCCCACGTCGCCGCGCGGGGCGCACACGGTCACCTCGCCGGACGGCAGTCTCGAAGATCCCGTGAACCCGCTGCTGTACGTGCTCGGCTACGGTGCGCACTTCGTGGCGCAGTCCACACCGGCCGACATGCCGGGGCTCACCGCTGTTCTGGAGGAGGCCATCCGCTTTCCCGGCTTCTCGTTCGTCAACGTGCAGTCGCCCTGCGTCACGTTCGGTCAGCCCGAGCAGCAGCTCAAGGCGCACAAGGCGGGCATGAAGTCGCTGGCGAGCATCGGCTACGATTCGTCCGATCGCGTGCGGGCGATGGACCTGGCGCAGACGTACGGGAAGGAGCTGTACACGGGGGTGTTCTACCGCAACCCGAATCCCCCGCCGACGTACGAGAGCCTGGTGCGCCAACGGCAGCGCCACCTCCAGGCCAAGGCCCTGCCGCGCGAACGCATCCTCGATCTGTTCGTGCAGCACTGAACACAGGACGGGAAGGGACGGACCATGAGCGTGCAAGGCATCGACTTCTCCACCCTGACCCTGCGTGATGCCCTCGATCTGGCAATCCTGATCGAGGACGAGGCGCAGGAGCGGTACCAGGAGTTCGCCCACCAGATGGAACTCCACCACACACCGGAGGCGGCCGCCTTCTTCCGCTTCATGGCCTCCAACGAGGCGAAGCACGGGGCGCAGCTCTCCGAGCGACGCACACAGCTTTTTGGCGCTGCGCCGCGCACGGTGACCCGCGCGATGTTGTGGGACGTCGAAGCGCCCGATTACGACCGGGCGCGCGCCTTTATGACGCCGCGCGAGGCCATGCAGGCGGCACTGCAGTCCGAGCAGAAGGCGCACGCGTTTTTCGTCGCCGCACTGCCGCAGGTCACCGACCCGGAGGCCAAGGCGCTGTTCGCCGAGCTGCGCGAGGAAGAGGTGGAGCACCAGGAACTCGTGACCAAAGAGCTCGCAAAGCTCCCGCCCGAGCCCGCGGGAAGTCCCGACGATTTCGCCGACGAGCCGACCGGTCAGTAGGGGCGGGTTGCAAACCCGCCCGCACCTGTGCGCGTGACTCCGGCCGGTGTGCCGGGGTATGCTCGGCGCACATGACGATCACGCACCCGCAAATTGTTGCCGGGCGGTGTCGACACGCCGGCCCGGTGCTGGGGCTCGCGATGGTGGTGCTGGTGGCGGCCGTGGCGCACGCCGCGGAGCCGAGCGCGCCGCCTCAGCCGCCGGTCGCGATCCCGCCGGCCGAAGTCGGGCTGCGTGCCGAGGCTGTGGCCAGACGCCTGCGCGAGATCGAGCTGCGGCTGCGTCCCAGTGCCGCACTGGCAGGGCTTCCCGCGAGCCTCGCGGCGTTTCACGAGCGGGCGCAGGCGCAGGTTGCCGAAACCGCCCACTTGCTGCAGTCGGCAGGCGTGCTGCGCGTCTTCGCGCTCGAGTCCGAGCGCTGGCACGCGCTGCGTGAGCAGACCGACGTCTGGGCGACCGTCATCGAGGGGCGGACGACCGACCTCGAGCAGGCGGGCAATGCAGTCGACACTCTGCACGACACCTGGACCGCGACGCGTGCTACGGCGAGCGCGGCCGACGCGCCGGCGACGATCACGGAGCGCATCGATGGCACGCTCGCCGAAGTCCGAGCGGCGCACGAGCGGATCGCGGCGGCGCAGGGCGAGCTGCTCGTCCTCGAGGACCGTGTCGCTCAGGAACGTGCCGTGTGCGATGAGGCGCTCGCGCGCATCGACATGGCGCGAGCCGGGTTCGCGAGCCGGCTGTTGGTCGCGAACCGGCTGCCGATCTGGCAGGCGCTCGGCCGTCCCGGGGCGTGGGCTGAGGACCGCACGCTCCTCGCCGACGTGGTGGGCCAGCGTCTCTCGGCGTTGCGCGGGCACGTGCAGCGTCACGGGGGCCGCGTCGTTGGTCAGTTGCTCGGCTTCGTGCTGCTCGTACTGGTGTTCCATCGCATGCGGGGACACGCGCGGCAGTGGCTCGCGCAGGACGCGCACCTGGCAGGAGCGATGCGCATCCTCGAGCGCCCGTATGCCTGCGCGCTCTTCGCCGTCGGGCTCTTCAGCTTATTGGCGTACCAACTGGATCCGCAGGCGCTGCAAACATTCTGGCCGCTCGTCGTGCTGGCCTCCGTCGTGCGCGTGCTGCCGCCGCTGCTGCCGCCAGTCATCGGCCCGGCAATTGTGGCCGTCGTCGGTGTGTCGCTCAGCTTTCGCGCACTGAGTGGATTGACCGTCGCGCCGCTCTTCGAACAGGTCGCTTTGATACTCGCAGCGCTGCTGGGCATGGGGATCTGCGCCTGGTTCTCGCTGTTGGGCCACCAGCAGGCGACCACGCGTCAGTCGGCAACCCATCCGCTCGCCAGCGGCGCGCAGGCGCGCAAGGTGGCGGGCGTCCTCGGCACGGTTGCAGCGGCGGTGCTGCTGGCGGCTGCGCTCGGATACGTACCGCTTGCGCGCCTGGTCGCCGTGCTCTTGTTCGGCAGCTTCAATTTGGCCGCGTTGCTGTTCGTCCTCGTCCGCATCATCGACGCCGTCGTGGCCTACGTGCTCCGCGTTTGGCCGCTGCGCTTCCTCGAGACCGTCGAACGGCACCGCCCGGCGATCGAGCTGCGTCTGCACCGAACGGTGGTCGCGCTCGCGGCCATCATTCTGGCGGCGAGGGTCCTCGATGAGGTCGCGTTCCGCGAGCCACTGTGGGACCTGGTGACTGCCATCGTCGGCGCGCGGGCGTCGGGCGGAGCCTTCAGCATCTCGCTGGGTGATGTCCTGGCTGTCATCGTGACGGTGTGGTTTGCGTTCGGGCTCTCGGCGTTCCTGCGCTTGCTGTTGTCGGAGGACGTGTTTCCGCGCGTCGAAATGCGTCGTGGTGCGTCGACGGCGCTGCCGAGTCTGATCCACTACCTCATCCTCACCGCGGCGTTCTTTGTCTGCCTCGCGCTGCTCGGTGTCGATTTGACCCGCGTCACGATCCTCGCGGGCGCGTTCGGTGTCGGCATCGGTTTCGGGTTGCAGGACGTGGTGAACAACTTCGCCGCGGGTGCGATTCTGCTGCTCGAGCGGCCCATTCAAGTGGGCGACACGGTGCAGATGGGCGACCTGGTCGCCACGGTGCATCGGATCGGGATGCGCTCGAGCACCCTGCGCACGGGGGAGGGGGCCGAGGTGATCGTGCCGAACGGCAAGCTGGTCGCGAGCGAGCTGACGAACTGGACGCTCTCCGACCGGACGCGGCGGATCGAGGTGCCGGTGGCAGTTGCCTACGACAGTGATCCGGAGCGGGTGCTGGAGGTCCTGCGGGACGTGCTGGCAATCCATCCCGGTGTGTTGCGCAAGCCGGCGCCCGAAGCTTTGCTCGTTGGCTTTGGAGCGCAAGGGCTCAGTTTCACTCTCAGCGCCTGGGTAGGGGTGTTCGAGCAGTGGCGCGGCGTGCGGAGCGAGCTGGCGCTGGCAGTCCACAAGGCGCTGGCGCGCGACGGCATCAAGGTGACCGGCTGAGTGCCTGGCGCAATCCCCCGGCGCGTCGACGAGCAGCCGTGACGGGGCGGAACTCGTTTGCCCGGCGTGGCGACCTGCGCTATGCCGCGATGCGAGGCGGGCGCCAGGCCGGTCATCTGGAACATGTGAGGGAAGACCATGCCCACCACAAAAACCCCCGTGAAAGGCAAAGTTTCAGCGAGCGAGCGCGGACGATTCGAGCCGGTGATGCGCTCACGCGACCAGCGCCTCGCGGAGGGCAAGAGTTTGCGCGAGACCGTGCCGCATCAGAGTCACGCCGGCTGGAAACGGCCGGCCAAGCGCCGCGATCCAATCGATATCCTGAAAGAGTCCAACCGGGATCGACTGCCTGAACTGGTGCCCGTCCGCTACGGGCGCATGCTGCGCGGTCCCTTCACCTTTCTGCGCGGGTCGGCGGGGTTGATGGCGTCCGATCTGGCCACCACTCCGGCCACCGGCATTCGGGTGCAAGCCTGCGGGGATTGCCACCTGCTGAACTTTGGCCTGTTTGCGACCGCCGAGCGCAATCTCATCTTCGACATCAACGATTTCGACGAAACCCTGCCCGCGCCGTGGGAATGGGACGTCAAGCGCCTGGCGGTCAGTTTTGTGGTGGCCGCACGCGACAATCACCTCCCCGACCGGCAAGCCAGGGCGGCGGCCGTCGAATGTGTGCGCGCGTACCGGGTGCGCCTGCGCGAATGCTCCAAGATGAGTCCGCTGGAAGTGTGGTACGACCGCCTCGATGCCCGCACGATCATCGACATGGCCCCCAATGCCAAGATCAGAAAATTTCGGGAACGGATCGTCGCCCAGGCGCAGCAGCGCATCGGCGATTACCTGTACCCGAAGATCAGCGGCGAGGTCGGGGGGCGGCGCCGCCTGATCGATCAACCACCGGTGCTGTTCCATATCTCTGAAAAGGGCGTTGAACAGGCCGGTCATGAGGCCATGCGTGAGGCTTTAGCAGCCTACCGCTCCAGCATGCCCGACGAGCGCCGGGTGCTGTTCGACCGCTACCGCTTGGAAGACGTCGCCATCAAGGCGGTCGGCATCGGCAGCGTCGGCACGCGCTGTTTCGTGGGGCTGTTTTTCTCCGCGGAGAATCACCCCCTGTTGCTGCAATTCAAGGAAGCCTGTCCCTCCGTGCTCGAGTCCTATGCGGGCAAGAGTGAGTACGGGAATCAGGGGCAGCGCGTCGTTACGGGGCAACGGCTGATGCAGTCCGCCAGCGACATTTTCCTGGGCTGGACGTATGGCCGCCTGGGCCGACATTTCTATGTGCGCCAACTGCGGGACATGAAAATGTCCGCGCCCATCGAAGGGGCGACGGCGGAGCAACTCTTGCTATACGCCGAGCTGTGCGGGCGGACCCTGGGGCACGCCCACGCGAAATCCGGGGATGCGGCGCTGATCAGCGGCTACCTGGGTAAGTCGGATACCTTCGACCAGGCCATCGGCGACTTTGCCGTGGCCTACGCGGACCAGAATGCGAAGGACCACGCGGCGCTGGTGTCTGCGGTGAAAGCCGGACGGATCAACGCGCTGGTGGAGGAAGAGACAGGTTCCTGACAAAGGCTGAGAGCGCCCTTCGAGACGGCTGTCCATGGACCTCATGCCGCATTGACGCGCGCCTCCGAGTACGGTGCACAGGTCGGGGCGAGGCGCCGCCTCGCCCCGACAGGGAACCAACGCACCTCCGTGCCACGCTGCCCAACCCGTGGCGGCGCGCACACCAACCCTGGTGCATGGCTGCTCCAAGCCGGCGGCGGGTGGCACGGTTCCGCCCGCCACGGCTTGGTCCCGAGCGTTCCGGCAACAACGTCTTCCGGTAGTTCGACGGCCGAGGCGACCGGAACGCAGGAAAGCTGCAGGCGACCCGCGCTTGGGCGAAGCGGCAAGGTCAGACAGCTCAATAGGAGACAAAGCATGGACCCAGCAATCGTCGAGGTGACGGAACAAAAGCGGCTGAACGAGGCGCGCGAGGCGGGAGTCCCTTGGAAGAAATGGGGCCCCTACTTGAGTGAGCGGCAGTGGGGCACGGTCCGCGAGGACTACAGCGAAGACGGCAACGCCTGGAATTACTTCACCCACGACCAGGCGCGCTCCCGCGCCTACAAGTGGGGCGAGGACGGGCTCGGCGGACTGTGCGACGACAAGCAACGGCTGTGCTTCGCGCTGGCACTGTGGAACGAGCGCGACCCGATCCTGAAGGAGCGCCTGTTCGGCCTCACCAACAGCGAGGGCAACCACGGCGAGGACGTCAAGGAGTACTACTTCTACGCCGATAGTACACCCACGCACTCCTACATGAAGTACCTCTACAAGTACCCGCAGCGCGAGTATCCCTACCGGGACCTGGTCGAAACCAACGGGAGACGATCACGGGAGGAGTTCGAGTACGAACTGCTCGATACCGGCGTCTTCGACGACGACCGGTATTTCGACGTCTTCGTGGAGTACGCCAAGGAAGGCCCGGAAGACGTGCTCATCCGTATCACCGTGCACAATCGCGGGCCGGAAGCGGCCCGTCTGCGGCTGTTGCCGACACTGTGGTTCCGCAATACGTGGTCCTGGGGAGATGACGATCGCAAGCCTTCGCTGCGCGAAGTGGGGCCTGGCGTCATTCAAGCCACGCACCATGAGCTGGGTGAGCATTGGCTCCATTGCGACGGCGCCCCGGAGTTGCTCTTCACCGAAAATGAGAGCAATGCGCAGCGTCTCTGGGGCCAGCCCAATGCGTCTCCCTTCGTCAAGGATGCGTTCCACGCCTGCGTCATCTCGGGACAGGGCGAGGCGGTGAATCCCGCCAAGACGGGGACCAAGGCCGCGGCCCACTACGTCCTCGACGTGCCCGCCGGCGGCAGCAAGACTGTCCGGCTGCGTTTGGCGGCCGCCAAGATGAAACAAGCCTTCGGCGGTTTCGAGACGACATGCGAGAGCCGGATCGCCGACGCCGACGAATTCTACGAGCGGATCGCGCCGGCATCCTTGAACGAGGATCAACGGCGGGTACACCGCCAGGCGTTGGCGGGAATGCTGTGGGGCAAGCAGTACTACTACTTCGACTTGGAGCACTGGCTGCGCGAGCACAAGAGTCATCCGCTGCTCGAATCCCCCCGCCACGACGTCCGCAACACCGACTGGTTCCACATGCTCAATGCCGACGTGATCTCCATGCCGGACAAGTGGGAGTATCCCTGGTATGCGGCATGGGATCTGGCGTTCCACACGATTTCCCTGGCGCTGGTGGATTTTGATTTCGCCAAGGAGCAGCTGCTGCTGATGCTGCGCAGCCTGTACGCCCACCCGAGCGGCCAGATTCCTGCTTACGAGTGGAACTTCAGCGACGTGAACCCGCCGGTGCACGCCTGGGCCACGCTCTGGCTGTACAAGTACGAACGCGAGCTGGGCCGGGCGGACCTGCGGTTCCTGGAACGCTCGTTTCAGGGATTGATGTTGAACTTCAACTGGTGGGTGAACCGGAAGGATCCGTCCGGGCGCAACGTGTTCGCCGGGGGCTTTCTTGGCCTGGACAACATTGGCGTCTTCGACCGGAGCGCGCCGCTTCCGACGGGCGGCTCGCTGGAGCAGGCGGACGGGACGGCCTGGATGGCGTTCTACTGCCAGGGCATGCTGGAAATGGCCCTCATCCTGACCGAGTACGACCCGATCTACGAGGAGGTCGCCTTCAAGTTCGTCCAGCATTTCATGTGGATTGCCTATGCGATGGACCGTCTCGGCGAGCATCACGACGAGATGTGGGACGAGGAGGACGGCTTTTTCTATGATCTGCTGCGGCTGCCCGACGGCCATGCGATGCGGTTGAAGGTACGGTCGCTCGTGGGGCTGTTGCCGCTCTGCGCCTCGACACTGTTCGAGGCGGATTCTGTCACTCGCTATCCGAAGCTGATGGAGCTGATCGCGCTGTTTCGCCAACGCCACCCCGAGTTGGTTTCCCATGTCGCCCCGACGGATGCGGGGTTCATCGGCCATCGGGGACGCCGACTCTTGTCGATCCTCAACAAAAAGAAGCTCGAGCGAGTCCTTGCCTACGTGCTCGACGAGAACGAGTTTCTCGGCCCGCACGGCATCCGCTCACTCTCGCGCTATCACCTGCAACATCCGTTCGTGTTTCACGCGGGTGGGCAGAAATACACAGTCCAGTACCTGCCGGCGGAATCGAATACCGGCATGTTCGGCGGCAACTCCAACTGGCGAGGCCCGGTGTGGATGCCGATCAATGGGCTCATCGTCCGGGCGCTGTTGAACCTGTACGGCTTTTACGGCGACGAGTTCACGGTGGAGTGTCCGACGGGTTCCGGCCGGTACATGACGCTGTTCGAAGTGGCCCGGGAGATTGTGCGCCGGCTGACCGGCACGTTCCTGCGCGATGGCGATGGGCAACGGCCCGTCTACGGTGCGACGGCGAAGTTCCAGAACGATCCCCATTGGCGCGACCTGATTCTGTTTTACGAATACTTCCACGGTGACAGCGGCGCGGGGCTCGGCGCCAGCCACCAGACGGGGTGGACCGGCCTGGTCGCTGTCCTTCTGGATTTCTTCGGGCGACTCGACGCCACACGTTATCTCGAGACCGACCGGAGGACCCTTGAGGCCGGGATCCTGGGCGAACAGGTGCGGGGAGAACAGCGGGGGAGAAAGTAAGGGCGGCAATATGAGGGGCGGAGGGACGTAGGTCGGGCTGCACGGCGGGGAGATTGCTCGCAGCTTGCGACTCGTCGCCGGTCGGCCCCGGGGCTGGCCTACGAGGAGCGCTGCGGGCGGGAGGCGGCCCGGTGCTTGCTACGGGGCTGCCGCGCGAGTGCTGCCTTCGGGCTCTTGCGGCGGAATGGCTTCGCTGCTGCTTGCGCCAAGGTCGGGTTCGGTCTCTTGCGGCGGCTTGGAACTCAGCTCGGTAATGTTGCGTTCGGCGATGGGGAGACCGAGGACGATCTCGCGGCCCACTTCGTACTCCCCGCGAGCCAGCGAAACATCGCGAAACTTGAGCAGGGAGAGAAGGGACTGGATCACGATATCGATGGGATCGATCACCGGGCTCAGGCTGACATCATAGCGGCCATCGGTGCAGGAAAAGATCTCGTGCCCGTCCTCCGTCGAGACCATTCGAACCCGTGCGCTCACTCGCCACGCGGCGACGAGAAACGCGTAGTAGGCCTTGTAGTCGATCAACTCCCCGTAGACCAACGTATCGGCGCCCAACAAGCGACCGAGCTCTGCGGGTGGAATCGCGTTGAGCTTGTCCGAGTCGGTGATGCCGCGTTCAGCCAGCGCCTCGTCCATCACCAGCAGGGGAACGATGAAGAATTCCCGCGCCCCGAGACCACCGGCAACGGCGCGCCGCAGTCGGTTGGCATGGGTCCACGACCACCTGGCCCGCTCTTCCTCATCGCGCAGGGAGAGCGGAATTCCGTTGATCACGTAGTCGCCAGTGCCCTTGTCGGCAAACGGCAGCACCGCAATCCTCCGGGGCGGGCGTGCTTGATAGTCGCTTGCGACCACGCATTCCGCGTCGCTCGGATCGGTCTCAACAACGTGATCAAACCAGGTCTTCCGGCCGTGCGTTTCTAACTCGTGCTCCTTCAGGAAGAATGGCCTCGACTCGCGTTGCGTGCTCGCGCACCCCTCGAGCAGCACTAGCAAGAGGAAGAGCAGAGGAACCTGGCGCCGGGACGATTCCCGCTTCACGAACCCACGGATCACGTGACGTTCTTCCATGTTTCCACACGTCACAGATAAGCGACCGGAACCGCACGCTGACAAAGCCAACATCGCCGTCCGCGAATAAGCCAACCAAACGTTCAGTTAGCCGAGGCTTCGGCGGTCGTAAAGGACCGGGCCGAGAGGGCGGTCCTGGCATGCCGGTCTGCGAGGCGCCCAAGCGTCGAAGTCGAACGTAGTGTCCACGGTGTGGAGTCGGTCGGCGGGCAGGTAAAAGGTGCACGACTCCGGAAAGACGCCGTCCGTGAAAAGGTCGATGCCTCCCCAGCCGGCAGCCGCCGCGCGCGAGTATTCCATGCCGTCAGCCGATGCGGTCGAGCACGTCCTCCCACTCCAGCTCACTCCACCACTCCCGCTCGATACCCTGGCAGGTATCGCCGAACGCGTCGCACGAGGCGCAGCCCTCGCCGCGCAGCACGTTGGGCAGAGCGCTCGGTGCATAGGTCGCAACGAGGCGTTCGCCCTCGGCGCGCGCAGCATCCTCCTCGGCATCGGGCGCGCGGTTCGCGAGCTCCCCGAGGCCGGCCCGGCGGAAGCGCGTCTCGCTCTCGGGGAGGAGCACGGAGTTCTCGGCGTCGATATGGTGGAGGAGCGCGGCGGCGTGACGCGCGCACAGGTCGCGCAGGCGGCGACCCGCGGCTGTGTCGAGCCGCGCGGCGACAAGGAGCGGTTCGGCCTCGTCCAGGATGGCGGCGATGGCGTGGTGCTGCGAGCGAAGCGCGGGGATCGGGCCGCGGTTGGCGGGGGCCTCGGTGTGCTCGACGAGCGCCGGGAACAGGGAATCTTCCTCGCGGGCGTGGTGGAAGCGGCCGGCGTACAGGCGGAAGAAACGGAGAAAGGCACTGCCGTCGGCAGGGTCGCCCTCGCCGCGAGCGCGCTCCATGGCGAACGTGTGGAGGGAGCCGATCACCTTCTCGATCAGGTTGTGCTCGGAGCGGAGATCGGAGAGGAGCCGCATGGGGACACAGGTTATCAGCCGGGCGGACGTCGATCCAACAGCCAACAGGGTCAGGTCTTGAATCTTGCTTGGCTCTGCGCCGTCACCGGAGCAGTTCGGAGTCTTCCCAAAGTACGAACGTCGGCACAAGTGCTTCGCACTCATGCGAATGCACCCGCCGGTCCGCGAGAAGCAGCGGCGGCAGCTACTTGGCGCGTCCTTTGCATCGCGCCGTCTTCTTCTTGAGGGTCTTCTCGGAGGCGTGTGGGGAGATCTCGCGGAATGACAGAGGAGTGGAGAACAACGACCGCCGCCCACATCGCTCAGCCAGGGGCTTTACCCCTGGCTTCTGAGTACCGCCCCTGCGGGGCTCATGGCAGAAGGGGAGACGCGCGCAGGCCGCCCCACCCACGCCGTCCACAGCCCCGGACGGGCGGCACGCTGGAGCCCGGCATGCTACCGGCGGCCCGGCGCTTCGATGTGCGCACCTACCGCGTCACCAACGAGCGGCTGGCGAACCAGACGGTCGCGGCCCTCGAGGAGCGGCTCAAAGAAACACGAACGTCGATCGAGAGGATCCGCCATGGCACCGAGATCGTCGATGCGGAGCCCGGTACGCTCATCGATTTGGGCGATGTGGTCGCAGCGGTGGGGCGCCGCGAGGTGCTGGTGGAAGCCGAGCTCGGCATCGGCCCCGAGGTGCAGGACTTCGCGCTGATGGACTTTCCCGCTGAAGTCTTGGACGTCGTGATCACCAACAAGGCCACTGCCGGCACGACCCTAGGAGAAATTGCGGCATCCGACATCGTCCGCGGGGTGTATCTCCGCAAGCTCATCCGCGGAGGGCACGAGATGCCTTTCGCTGCGGGCACCACCATCGACCGCGGCGATGTGCTGCAGATCGTCGGCGCGCAGCACAACGTGGAACGCGCGGCGCAGGAGCTGGGGTACGCCGATCGTCCGACCAACGCCACCGACCTGGCGTTCGTGGGGACGGGAATCGCGCTGGGTGGCCTTCTCGGAGCGCTGACGATCCGCGTCGGCGGAATTCCCCTGACCCTCAGCACGAGCGGCGGGGCGCTCATCGCCGGGCTGGTGTTCGGGTGGTTGCGCTCGGTCAACCGCACGTTCGGCCGTGTGCCCGCGCCGGCGCTGTTGTTGCTGAACAACGTCGGCCTCACCACCTTCATCGCAGTGGTCGGTATCACTGCGGGTCCGAGCTTCGTCACCGGCCTGAAGGCGGCGGGACTCAGCCTGCTGTTCGCCGGCATCGTGGTGACGTCCGTCCCGCTGATCGCCGGCGTGCTGATGGCCAAGCACCTTTTCCGGTTTCACCCGGGCATTGCGCTCGGGGTGGTGGCGGGTGCCCGCACATCGACGGTCGCGTTGGCTGGCAACCCGGAAGCCATGGGACGCGGCCCGCTCGTCGTCCTCAATGACGAGATCCACTACGCCCATGAGGTGCAGAAGACGAACAGCACGCAGCTCGACACGTTCAAGTCGCCGAACCGCGGCCGCGCCGGCGTCATGAACACCGGCAAGGCCTACTTTTTCTCGCAAAACACCGTGCGGCACACCACCCGGAGCGAGTTTTCGCTCGACGGCAAGAAAGTGAAGGACCTGCCGCGCGTGGAGATCGTGTATTCCTACGCCAACTTCGGGCGCGAGATGATCGACGTCCTCGTTCGCAAGGGCGCGAAGGGCATCGTCCTTGCCGGTGTGGGGGATGGCAACAGCACCGACGACGCGCTCGCCGCACTTGCAGCCGCGGCCAAGAAAGGCGTTGCCGTCGTGCGCGCGACGCGCACCGGCAGCGGCCTTGTCGTGCGCAACGTGGAAGTGGACGACGACAAGCTCGGGTTCATCGCCGCCATGGAGCTCAACCCGCAGAAGGCGCGCGTCCTCCTCATGCTCGGGCTGATGAAGACGAAGGATCCCGGAGTCCTGCAGACGTTCTTCATGGAATATTGAGGGACCGATCTTGCGCAAGGAGTACCTCTCGATGAAAGCGAAATCTGAGATTGTCAGCTACTTGAAAGCCAACGTCGGACTGTTCGCCGGCTTCCCCGACGAACGCCTCGACGGGCTCGTCGACGAATCGCGTATCGAGTCATTCGAAGCCAATGAAGCCATGGTCCACTACGGGTCCGAAGCAGCGCACCTCGGAGTAGTCCTCAGTGGCACGGTCACGGCGTCGGTGCTCGGGCCCGGCGGCACGCGACAGATGATCGGCCGCATCGAGGCCGGCGGAACGTTCGGCGAGATGGCGCTCATGACCGGCGACAGGATGCTCGCGGACATCGTCGCCGAGTCACGTTGCGAGGTGCTGCTCGTCCCGGTGTCGCTCTTTCAATCCGTGATCGTCGCCGAACCGGGCGCCGTTCAATACATCTCCCGCACGATCGCGGACCGCTTCAAGGCACTGATCGCCGACCCCTCGACGGCCACCGCCGCACTCGTCGAAAGCTCCGATCCGTACGGCCTGCAGCTCAAGGGCGAACGGCCGGAGAAGATCCTGGTCATCAACTGCGGCTCATCGTCCCTCAAATACAGCTTCTACGACACCGTGGACGAAGCGCGCCACGCGCGCGGCCTGGTCGAGCGCATCGGCTTGGCCGGGACACGGCACGTCTATCACGGGCCAAACGGCACCGTGACACGCGAACTGCCGCAGGGCGCAAGCCCTGCGAAGCCTTCGGCGAAGCAGGGCTTCGCGGAGGCGTTCGCGGCGATGCTCGGCGAGCTGACGTCGAAAGAGACCGGCGTGATCGGCGGTGCAGGTGAAGTCAGCGTCGTCGCGCATCGCGTCGTGCACGGCGGCGAGCGGTTTACCGAGGCGACGCTGATCACCGACGAGGTTCTGGCGCAGATCGAGGCGCTCAATCCGCTCGCCCCGTTGCACAATCCCGTGAACGTCGCGGGGATCCGCGAGATGCAACGGCTGTTCCCCGCGGTCCCGCACGTGGCGGTGTTCGATACGGCCTTTCACCACACGTTGCCCGCGTACGCCTATCTCTACGGGCTGCCGTACGAGCTCTACGAACAGAAAGGCGTGCGGCGCTACGGGTTCCACGGCACGTCGCACGCGTATGTCGCGCTGCGCGCCGCACAGTTCCTCAAGCGCCGGCCGAACGAACTGGAACTGGTGAGCTGCCATCTCGGCAACGGCTCGTCGCTGTGCGCCGTCGACCATGGGCGCTCGATCGACACGACGATGGGGTTTACGCCCGCCGAAGGGCTCATCATGGGCACGCGCTGCGGCGACGTGGATGCGGGCGTCCTCGCGTTCCTCGAGCGCACCGAGGGACTGACGGCCACGCAGAGCGAAGAGCTGCTCAACAAGAAGAGCGGCCTGCTCGGCCTCTCCGGCGTCTCGAGCGACATGCGCGAGGTGCTCGAGGCCGCCGACCAGGGACATCACCGCGCCCTGATCGCCCTCAAGGCGTACTGCTACCGCGTGCGGAAATACATCGGAGCCTATGTCGCGGCGATGGGCGGGTTGGATGCGGTCATCTTCACGGGCGGCATCGGGCAGGGCAGCGACATGGTGCGCGCGCTGGCGCTCCAGGGTCTGGAGTGCATGGGCATCACGATCGACCCGCAGCGCAACCGTGAGGCGCGTGGCTTCGACGAGGTCTGCCGCATCTCGACCGACGACTCGAAGATAGCGGTCCTCGTCGTGCCGACTGACGAGGAACGGATGATGGCGCGCGAAGCCCTGCGCGCCTTGAGCCGGTCCTACATCGGCCGCGTCCTCGCCGCGCAGAAGCAAGAGCCATTTCTGGTCGAGATCTCCGCGCATCACGTGCACCTCACGCAGGAGCACGTGGAGATGCTGTACGGCCCGGGCCACCAGCTCACGCGCCACACCGACCTCTCCCAGCCGGGCCAGTTCGCGTGCAAGGAGCAAGTGACCCTCGT
>Ga0316622_100001248_pt1 | contig 16295 bp, 13 predicted proteins | sample OWC_Aug_OW2_C1_D_FD_207646 | JGI IMG/M metagenome (GOLD analysis project Ga0316622, IMG submission 207646) | Wetland soil microbial communities from Old Woman Creek delta, Ohio, United States - OWC_Aug_OW2_C1_D5_C | ecosystem: Environmental > Terrestrial > Soil > Wetlands | place: USA: Ohio... | reverse complement strand
CTGGGAGTTCGCCTGGTTGTGCCCCCTGGGTGCGAGTCTCGGCATGGCGGCATTGGTTGCGGTGGCGTCGCTGGCGTGGCAGTGGGCCATGATCGCGGGGCTCGCGCCCGTCGTCATCGCACCCTTCGTTGCCGTCGTCATGCTGATCCGGGCGGTCGGGGACGGCCAGGATTTTCGGACAGCTGTCCTGCGTGCGGCCTGGACGGTGCTCGGTGTGGCCTACGCGGGAGGCCTCTTCAGCTACGCGAGCCTCCTGCGGGAAGGCCCGGACGGGCGCCAGCTCGTGTACTTCGTGGCGCTGACCACGTGGGCCGGCGACATCGGGGCTTACTACGTGGGGTCACGCCTAGGGCGCCGGCTGCTGGCGCCGCGGGTCAGCCCCAAGAAGACGGTGGAGGGCGCATTGGGCGGGATCGCGGCCACGGCGCTGATCGCGGCGCTCGGGAGCGGCTGGGTTTGGCCCCGGCTTCCGCTCGCCACGGCGATCTGGGTCGGCGGCTTGCTGGCGGTGGTCGGGATGCTGGGAGACCTGTCGGAGTCGCTGGTCAAGCGCGCCGCAGGGGTGAAGGATAGCGGGACGCTCATACCCGGCCACGGGGGAATTTTGGACCGTCTGGACAGCGTGATATTCTGCGTCCCGGCGCTCTACGGATGTGTGTGGATGGGCCTGGTGTGAGTGGGGAGGCGGCTTCGAGGGGGACGCATCGCTGGCGTTGGGGACTGGCCCTGGCAAGCGGGCTCGTCAGCGCCGCCGCCTTCCCGCCATGGGATCTCGGGTGGGTCGCCTTCATCGGGTGGGCGCCTCTCCTCATGTCCCTGCGGGGTGCGCGGGGACGCGAGGCGGCAGGCCTCGGATACGCGGCCGGCCTCACGTTTTACCTGGCGACGATCTGGTGGGTCATCAACACGATGACCACGTACGGCCGGATGCCCCTCGCCTTGAGCCTCGTGGCCCTCGTCCTGCTCTGCGCCGTCCTGGCGGCTTACACGGCGGTGTTCGCCTGGCTGCTGGCGGCGGGATGGGACCGCCTCGCGCTTCCCGACGGCCTGCTACCCGTGGCGGCGGCGGCGCTCTGGACGGCGCTTGAGTTTCTGCGGACCTATCTGTTCTCGGGTTTTCCCTGGGCCCTCCTGGGATATACGCAGTATCGCCAGCCCACCGTGCGGTTGCTGGCGGCCGCCACGGGCGTGTACGGGCTCTCGGCTCTGGTCCTCCTGGTGAACGGCGCGTTCGCCGGGATGGCGACCTGTCTGTTGCGGCGTGGAGGCGAATCGAGTCGGCGCCGAGGCGTCGCCCTGCACGCCCTGGTGGTGGGGCTGGTGGCCCTCGGGACGCTGGCCTACGCACGGGGGCTGTGGCGCGATGTCACCGGCGGTCCCGCGATCCGGGTGGGCCTGCTTCAAGGGAACATCGACCAGTCGCTGAAGTGGGACCGGCGGTACCAGAGTCGCACGCTGGAGACCTACGAGCGGTTGGCTCGCCTGGCGGCAGCGGAGCGGCCGGCACTGATCATCTGGCCGGAAACGGCGCTGCCGTTCTTCCTGCGGCGGGAAGCGGGGCTGGGGCCCCGCGTCCAGGCCTTCGTGAGGGAAACCAGGATTCCGATGCTGATCGGGAGTCCGGACGCCGGCGAGGACGGGCTCCTGTACAACAGCGCATTCTTCCTGGGGCCTGACGGGGCCATCCGCGGCGGGTATGACAAGCGGCACCTGGTGCCGTTTGGCGAATACGTGCCCCTCCAGCGCGTGTTCTTCTTTCTGGACAAGCTGGTCACGGGCATCGGAGATTTCGGGCGGGGGCGCATCGCAACCGTCTTCCAGGGAGACGGCTACCGCTTCTCCGTCATGATCTGCTACGAGGTCATCTTTCCTGCCGAGGTGCGGGAGTTCACGCAGGCGGGGGCGGAGTTTCTCGTCAACATTACGAACGACGCCTGGTTCGGTCGCAGCGGGGCGCCGTATCAGCACTTGGCGATGGCGGCCATGCGGGCCGTGGAGAACGGGAGCTATCTGGTGCGGGCGGCCAACACCGGCGTGAGCGCGGTCATTGCGCCGACCGGCGCCATCCTCGCCCAGACCCCGCTATTCGTCGAGACGGGCATTGCCGGCACGGTCTACCCCCGAGTGGGCGAGACCCCGTACACGCGCTACGGGGACGTCCTGCCCTGGGGGTGCATCGTCTTTCTGGCGGGATATGGCGTCGCGCTCGTGTGGTCGTCCCTGAGGAGGGCCCGCGTGGCGCCGCGCGGAGCACAGCAAGGAGGCACGGATGATTCCGGATCTCGAACGGAAGCTTGACGAGTTGGACCGGAAACTCGAGCAACTCCGGGTGTACCTTTGACGTCCCAGGGAAGACGGCCCGCTTGGCGGTGCTGGAAGAACAGACCGGGACGGCGGAGTTCTGGGGAGACCAAGAGAAGGCCCAGAGGGTGCTGAAGGAACAGAGCACCCTTCGGCAGATGCTGGACGAGCATGCGGCGCTGGTGAAGGCGGCGGAAGAAGAGCGGCTGCTCCTCGGCATGGCCGCCGAAGAGCAGGACACCGAGACGCTGCGCGAGGTGGAGGAGGGGCTCGCCGACCTCGCCACACGGGTGCGCAGCCAGGAGCTTCAGACGGTTCTCTCCGGCGAGTACGACGCCGGGAACGCCATCCTCAGCATCAACGCCGGCGCCGGCGGAACCGAGTCCCAGGATTGGGCCCAGATGCTTCTGCGGATGTACCTGCGCTGGGCAGAGGGGAAGAAGCTCAAGACCGACGTCATCGACAGCCTGGAGGGCGAAGAGGCGGGGGTCAAGAACGTCACGGTGACAGTGGACGGCCCGTATGCGTACGGGTATCTGCGGGCGGAGATCGGGGTGCACCGGCTGGTCCGGATCTCCCCCTTCGATGCCAACAAGCGGCGTCATACCTCTTTTGCCTCCGTCTTCGTCTACCCGGAGGTCGACGACATCGACATCACGATCGAGGAGAAGGACCTTCGGATCGACGTGTACCGTTCGACGGGTCACGGCGGGCAGAGCGTGAACACCACCGACTCGGCCGTCCGGATCACCCACCTGCCCACGGGCATAGTGGCGACCTGCCAGGACGAGAAGTCCCAGCACAAGAACAAGGCCAAGGCCATGAAGGTCCTGCGCGGGCGATTGTACGACTACTACAAGGCGCAGCGAGACGAGGAGCTCTCCAAGCTAGAGGGGAACAAGCAGGCCATCGCGTGGGGGAGCCAGATCCGCTCCTACGTGCTGGCTCCCTATCAGTTGGTCAAGGACCACCGGACCGGGGAGGAGACGGGCAACGTCAGCGCCGTGCTCGACGGCGATCTGGATCGGTTCATCGAGGCGTACCTCTTTTTTAGGCCGCCGGAGGGCACAGGGCCCGCCGCCGGCAAGGAGACGAAAGATGTCTGAGCAGGACCTCAAGGCGGAACTCGAGCGTCTTCGGGCGGAAAACGAGGCGCTCAAGGCGCGAGGCGGCCGGAGCGTGGCGATCCGGGTGAGCGAAAAGGGTGGCGTGTCGGTATACGGCCTGGGGCGCTTTCCCGTGACGCTCTACAAGGAGCAATGGTTGAAACTGCTCGACATGGCGGACGAGATCCGGAAGTTCATCGCCCAGAACGAGGCCAAGCTGAAGACGAAGGAATAACATTCGGCTGGTCCGTCGGACAGCGCGCACGGGCGTGGCCAGGCCGCGGGTCGGCTTGACACCTCCCGGGGGCCTTCCTATAATCGCCGCACTTTTCGCAGGACAGGAGGCGGTGTGGACGAAGTCACGCCATTCATGCGCGAGCGCCTGGCCAAGCTCGACGAGTTGACCCGTGAGGGGATCGACCCCTTTCCCAGCGCCTTCCCCGTCAGCCATCTCATCGGCGACGTGAACACGACGTACGGGCCGTCCGATGAGGCCGGATTGGCCGCGGCCTCTACCGTGGCGGTGGCGGGCCGGATCGTCTCGCTCCGGGGTCATGGGAAGGCGTCGTTCGCGCACATCCAAGATCGAACGGGCCGGATCCAAATCTACGTGCGGTTGGATGGTGTTGGAGAGAAGGCCTACGGGCTCTTCAAGCGCCTGGACGTCGGCGATTTCGTCGGCGTGAGGGGTCGGCCCTTCCGGACGAAGACGGGAGAGCTCACCGTGCAGGTAGCGGAGCTCGCCCTGTTGTCCAAGTCCCTGCGTCCCCTGCCCGACAAATGGCACGGCCTGAGCGACGTCGAGGTACGGTACCGCCAGCGCTACGTGGACCTGATCGCCAACCCGGCGGTGGGGGACGTCTTTCGCCGCCGGGCGCGGATCGTGGCGGAAATGCGGCGCTTCCTGGATGCGCGCGGCTTCCTGGAGGTCGAGACGCCGATGATGCAGTCGATCCCGGGCGGGGCGACGGCGCGACCCTTCATCACGCACCACAACGCGCTGGACATGGACCTCTTTCTCCGCATCGCGCCGGAACTCTACCTCAAGCGCTGCGTGGTGGGCGGGCTGGAGCGGGTCTACGAGATCAATCGCAATTTCCGGAACGAGGGCCTCTCCACCCAGCACAACCCCGAGTTCACGATGCTGGAGTTCTATCAGGCATACGCCGACTATCGGGACCTGATGGCGCTGACGGAGGCGCTCCTCCTGCACGTTGTGTTGGCGACCTGCGCGAGCCAGCGAGTCACCTACCAGGGCCAGGAGCTCTGCTTCGCGCCGCCCTGGCCCCGCCTGTCGGTGGAGGAGGCGCTGGTCCGGCTGGGCGGGCTTCGCCCGGAAGAGGTCCGCACGGCGGAGGGGCTGCGCGCCGCGGCAGCCGCCCGGAATGTTCCAGTCAATCCCGCCTGGGGCTGGGCCAAACTCCTGATGGAGCTGTTCGAGGCGCTGGGCGAGGCGCAATGTGTGCAGCCGACCTTCATCACCGATTTTCCGGCGGAGCTATCCCCGCTGGCCAAGGCGCGCCCCGACGACCCCCGCTACGTCCAGCGGTTCGAGTTGTATATCGCGGGGATGGAGGTTGCCAACGCCTACTCCGAGCTCAACGACCCGCGCGAGCAGCGCCGCCGGTTCGAGGCGCAGGTGGCGGCGCGCGAGGCGGGGGACGAGGAGGCCCAGTACCTGGACGAAGACTTCCTGCGTGCGCTGGAGTACGGCCTGCCGCCCACGGCCGGAGAAGGCATCGGCATCGACCGGCTGGTGATGCTCCTCACCGATTCCGCCTCGATCCGCGACGTGATCCTGTTCCCTCTGCTGCGCCCCGAGGCGCGGCCCGGGGATCCTGCCGTCGAGCCAGCAGCGTCCACGGCTTCCCGGGAGTAGTGCGCAGATGGCGTCGTCGCTTCCCTACGAACTCTTCATCAGCCTGCGCTACCTCCGCGCCAAGCGGCGGGTCCGGTCGCTGTCGGTCATCACCGTCATCTCCACGGCGGGCGTGACGGTGGGCGTCATGGCCCTCATCGTGGTGATGGCCGTGATGAGCGGGTTCGAGTTCGACCTGCGCAACAAGATTCTGGGGACCAACGCGCACATCTGGGTCCTCCGGTACGGCGAGCGAGGCATCGAAGACCCGGCGGCGGCTTTGGCGGCCGTGCGTCAGGTGCCCAGCGTCACGGCGGCGTCTCCGTTCACGTACAACGAGGTGCTGCTGACCGCGGCCGGCCGAACGGCGGGGAGCGTGCTCCGCGGCATCGACCTGGTCTCGGCCCTGGAGGCGACGGATTTTCGCAAGACGCTCAAGAGCGCCTCGGCCGACTTCACGGCGGCCCTGCAAAGCACCCACCCGGTGTTTCCGCCCGAGGGCATCCTGCTCGGCTCACATCTGGCAGGCACCTTGGGCGTCGGTGTGGGAAATCCCGTGGACGTGCTGTTGCCGCTGGGGGGTGACCTCTCCCCGTTGGGGGTTGTTCCCCGGATGCGACGTTTCACGGTGGTGGGCGTCTTTCAGGTGGGGTTCGCCGAGTTCGACACGAAGCTGGCGATGATCGGCATCCCGGCGGCGCAGGCTCTCTTTCGCATGGGGACGGCGGTGTCGGGCATCGAGGTGCGGGTGCGGGATATTTATCAGGCATCCGCGGTGGCCGAGGTCATTCGCGCCCGGCTGAAGTTTCCGTACTTCACGCGAACCTGGATGGAGCTGAACCGCAACTTCTTCTCGGCGTTGCGGGTCGAGCGCACCGTCATGTTCGTGATCCTCACGATGATCGTCCTGGTGGCCGCCTTCGGCATCATCAGCACCCTGGTCATGCTGGTCATGCAAAAGCGGAAGGAGATCGCCGTCTTGAAGTCCATGGGGGCGACGAAACGGAGCGTCATGGGCATTTTCATCGTGCAAGGGCTCGTCATCGGCCTGGCGGGGACCGGCCTCGGCCTGCTTCTGGGCCTCACCATCGCGAACAATCTGGATCCCATCGTGGCCTCCGTCGAATGGGTCTTCGGCTTCAAGGCCTTCCCGCAGGACGTCTACCTCTTGGACAAACTACCCTCGCGGGTCCTTTGGCCGGATGTGCTGGCCATCTCCGTGACGTCGGTGTTGATCAGCTTGCTGGCCACGATCCTGCCGTCACGCCAGGCGGCCGCCGTGGACCCGGTGGTGGCGATCCGGTATGAATAGGGCGAATGCGGGATCCGGATCGGTGAATGCGGAATTGAGTCCTGCCATTCGGCACTCCGCGTTCCCCATTCTGCTTTTGGTACGCCATGAGTGAGCCAGTTGTCGCCCAGGACGTGACGAAGAGCTTTGCCCGGGATGGCGAGCGGGTGGAGGTCCTCAAGGGCGTGAGCCTCACGATCGCGGCGGGCGAGTTGGCCGCGATCGTCGGGCCCTCCGGCGTCGGCAAGAGCACCCTGCTCCATCTCCTGGGGGGATTGGAGCGCCCGACTTCGGGGGCGATCCGCTATGGGAACACGGACTTGGCGGTGTTGTCCGACTTGGCGCTGGCGCGCTTCCGCAATCGGCGCGTAGGTTTCGTGTTTCAGTTCCACCATCTGTTGCCCGAGTTCTCCGCCCTCGAGAACGTCATGATGCCGTTGCTCATCCGGCGGTGTTCCACGGCCGAGGCGCGGGACCACTCGGCCGCGCTTTTGGGTCGGGTCGGGCTGGCTGCGCGGTTGCGGCACCGCCCCGGCGAGTTGTCGGGCGGCGAGCAGCAGCGGGTGGCCATCGCCCGGGCGCTGATCGGGGAGCCCGCGGTGCTGCTGGCGGACGAGCCGACGGGAAACCTGGACAGCAAAACGGGGGATGAAGTCTTCGAGCTCATGCGCGAGCTGAACCGCGAGCGGCAACTGACCTGCGTCTTCATTACTCACAACGAGGAACTGGCCCGGCGAACCGACCGCGTCCTGCGGATGCTGGACGGGCGGATGGTGGAATAGGGGGCGATTTCGGTCTTCCCGTCCCGCAGATCGTCAGGTATACTTACGTCGTCGTCAGCGTCGGCCCACGGGAGAACCGCCTTGGGCGGGGCCGTCACGTGGGTGATTTTTCACCGAGGAGCTTGTTATGTTCGAGCGATTCACCGAGCGTGCCCGCAAGGTCATCATCCTGGCCCGCGAAGAGGCGATCCGCCTCGGCCACAACTTCGTCGGGACGGAGCATCTCTTGCTGGGACTCATCCGCGAGGGCGACGGGCTAGCCGTGGCCATTCTGAAGAAACTGAACGTGAGCATCTCGGCGCTCAAGGCCGAGATTGAGAAGGTCGTGGCCGTGGGGACCGAGTTCTCGCCGGCGGGGGAGATTCCGTTCACCCCGCAGGCCAAGAAGGTGCTGGAGTACGCCATCTCCGAAGCGCGGTCGCTCAGCCACAACTACATCGGGACGGAACACCTATTGCTGGGTCTGATCCGAGAGGGGGAGGGAATCGCCTCGCTCGTGCTGCGCGATTTCGGGGTCAGCGTCGCGGCCGCCAAGTCCCAGGCCCAGGAACTCTTGGGCGAACAGGCATCCAAGCAAACCACGACGACGCGGACGCCTGCCCTCGACGAGTTCGGAGTCGACCTGACGACGCTGGCGCGCCAGGACAAGCTGGATCCGGTGATCGGCCGGGATGCGGAGATCGAGCGGGTCATCCAGGTGTTGAGTCGGCGGAAGAAGAATAACCCGGTGCTCATCGGCGAAGCGGGCGTCGGGAAGACGGCCATTGTGGAAGGGCTCGCCTTGCGCATCGTGGCCAGCAACGTGCCCGAGATCCTGCTTCGAAAGCGGGTGGTGCAGCTGGATTTAGCCGGCATGGTGGCGGGCACCAAGTATCGCGGTCAGTTCGAGGAACGCCTGAAGGCCGTGGTCAAAGAAATCCAACAGGCCAACACCGTGATTCTGTTCATCGATGAGCTCCATACTCTGGTCGGGGCGGGAGCGGCCGAAGGGGCCATCGATGCCAGCAACATGCTGAAACCGGCGCTGGCCCGCGGAGAGCTCCAGTGCATCGGGGCCACCACCATGGACGAGTACCGTAAGTACGTGGAGAAGGATCGCGCCCTCGAGCGTCGATTCCAGGCCATCCACGTCGGCCCGCCCAGCGTAGACGAGACCATCCGCATCCTGCGGGAGATCAAGGACCGCTACGAGACGCACCATCAGGCCCTGATCACGGACGAGGCGGTGGTGGCGGCCGCGCGGCTGTCGCAGCGGTATATCGCCGATCGGTTCCTGCCGGACAAGGCGATCGACGTCATCGACGAGGCTGGGGCCCGCGCCCGCTTGAAGGGGATGATGCTCCCCTCCGAACTCCGCGAGATGGAGAACGAGGCGGAGCGCCTCCGGACGCAAAAGGAGGACGCCATCCGTACGCAGGCGTTCGAGGTGGCGGCGCGGCTGCGCGACACGGAACGCAAGCTCCGCGCGGAGCTCGAGGAGCGCAAAGGCGAGTGGAAGGAGCAGCGCTCCAAGGCCAAGACGACGGTCACGGAGGAGGACGTGGCCTACGTGGTGGCCAAGTGGACCGGGATTCCTCTCCAGCAACTGGAGGAGGCGGAGTCGGCCAAGCTCCTGCGCATGGAGGCGGAGCTGGCCAGACGAGTGGTTGGCCAGGAGGAGGCCATCAAGGCGGTCTCCCGCGCCATTCGGCGTTCGCGGGCCGGAGTCAAGAATCCGAACCGTCCGGTCGGCTCGTTCATCTTCTTGGGGCCCACCGGTGTGGGCAAGACCGAGTTGGCCAAGGCTCTGGCAGAGTTCCTCTTCGGCACCGAGGACGCCCTCGTTCGGGTGGACATGTCGGAGTATATGGAGCGGTTCTCGACCTCGCGGCTGATCGGCGCCCCGCCGGGATACATCGGGTACGACGACTCGGGGCAGCTCACCGAGAAGGTTCGGCGGCGGCCGTTTTCCCTGGTCCTGCTGGACGAGATCGAAAAAGCCCATCCGGAGGTCTTCAATCTGCTTCTTCAAATCCTCGAGGACGGCCGGTTGACCGACAGTTACGGCCGCGTCGTTGATTTCCGCAACACCATCCTGATCATGACCTCCAACGTGGGGACGCGGCAGTTTACCCTGCACGCGAATCTGGGATTCGCGAAGTCGGGGGATGAGACGTACTCGTACGACAAGATGCGGGAAACGGTCCTGAACGAGCTGAAGCGCGCCTTCAATCCGGAGCTGCTGAACCGGATCGACGAGGTCACCGTTTTCCATCCCTTGACGCTCGCCCACATGCGCCAGATCGTCGAGTTGATGTTGGGCCGGCTGCAAGAGCAGCTGAAGGATCGGCAGATGAGCCTCCAGGTAGATGAGGAGGCGAAGGAGTTCTTGATTCAACAGGGGTTCGATCCGAACTACGGCGCGCGGCCTCTGCGGCGGGCCATCCAGCGCCACGTGGAAGACGCGCTGGCCGAGGAGGTGCTGCGCGGCCGGTTTGCGGACGGGGCGGCGGTGCGCATTCGGAAGGCGGAGGGCGCAGGCCTGCTCTTCGAGGGCGCCGAGGCGGTGGAGGCGACCCCCTAGGCACGGCCTAACTGTGGTGCGGCGAGCCGGAAAAATTGCCCCTGCGGGGGCAATTTTTTCTTGGCTTTTCGGGATGTTGATGGTACCGTCCGTCAACGTTTCTCCCGATGGGGCTTCACGCGAAGGATATGGTCTTTCATGAGACCTTGCCCACACCCGTGACGTCGTTCCGATCATTCCCACGCGTTCAATTCCTGTGGTTTTGCCTCCTGTCCCTCCTCCTGCCGGGCTGGGTCCGGGCTCAGGACCAACCGCTCGTGACGCAGATTGACGTCGTGGGTGCCAGAAAGGTCGAAGAGTCCACCGTCCGTTTCAAGCTCAAGACCCGCGTGGGCGATGCCTATTCGCCCGAGGTGGTGCGCGAAGACATCAAGGCGCTCTACAGCCTGGGCTACTTCGAAGACATCGTCGTCCAGGCGGATATCTTCGAGGGTGGGCTGAAGCTGAGCTTCGTCCTGCAGGAGAAGCCGAGCATCCAGAGCATCAAGATCGTCGGCGCCAAGAAGCTCGCCCCCGACAAAGTGAAGGGAAAAATCGACCTGGTCGAGGGGGCCATCGTGCCCCCCGGTGCGCTCACCAAGAATGCCGACAAGATCCACCTGTTCTACGAGGAGGAGGGGTACTATCAAGCCCGCGTGGAAGGCCGAGAGGAGCGGATATCTCCCCAGGAAGTGACGGTGACCTTCGAGATCGTGGAAGGGGATAAGTTCGACGTCGGCGAGATCCGGATCGTGGGGAACAAGTATCTCAAGGAGAAGGACATCAAGGGGAAGCTGCAGACGTCGGAGCTCTACCTGTGGTTCTTCGGCGGCACGCTGAAGCGCGAGGAGCTCCGGCGGGATTTGGACCGAATTCGCGCCTACTACCTGGACAACGGGTTCCTCGACATTGCGGTGGAGGAGCCCGAGATCGAGATCAACGAGGCCAAGCGACGGCTGCGCGTGGTGATTCGCGTGGAGGAGGGCCCGCAGTACCGGATCGGCAACCTGACCGTGAAGGGAAACAGCCTGTTTCCGGAAGCGGTCATCCGGGGCCAGATTCGGACGCAGACCGGCGGCATTTTCAGCCGGGAGATGCTGCAGGGGGACGTCGTGGCGATCACCGATCGCTATGCCGAGCGCGGCTACCTGTTCGCCGATGTGGCGCCGATCACCGACATTCGCCGCACTGACTACATCGTCGACGTCGCCCTGGAGATCACCGAAGGACGGCAGGCCTTCATCAACCGGATCGAGATCGCGGGTAACGCGCGGACGCGCGACAAGGTCGTTCGGCGCGAGCTGCAACTGATAGAGGGCGACGTGTTTAACAGCGCCCTCCTACAGGCCAGCCGGCGAAACCTTGAGGGGCTCGGGTATTTCGAGGAGGTGAAACTGGAGACCCGTCGCGGCACCGCCGAGGACAAGGTAGACGTGGTCGTGGAATTGAAAGAAAAACCCACCGGCGCCTTCAGTATCGGCGGCGGATTCAGCTCTACCGACGGTCTCATTGGCATGGTGAGCCTTTCCCAAAGCAATCTGTTCGGCTACGGAAAGCGGGCGATCGCCTCGGCGCAGCTCGGGACGCAGGCGAGCCGGTTCAATCTCGTCTACAGCGATGCCCACCTCTGGGACAGCAATGTCCTGTTTGAGGTGCGCGGCTTCAAGACGGACACGAATTATCAAAACAATCAGGGGTTTAACACTGACACAACCGGAGGGGTGTTCTCCCTCGGCCACCACCTGTTCGAGAGGGTCTTCGGCTATGTTAGCTACACCATCGAAGACGTCCTCATCAAAGACGTGACCGCGAACGCGCCCTTCCTCGTCCAGCAACAAGCGGCGGAAAATGGCGGCTGGTCCCTGACAAGCGCGGTGGGCGCGTCGGTCCTCCGCGATACGCGCGACTCGTTTTTGGAGCCGACCCGCGGCAATCGTACGCGGCTTGCCGCCACGTATGCGGGCGGCTACCTCGGGGGCGACAATAACTTCACGAAGTATTCCGTCGAGTCATCCCAGTACTGGCCGGTCTGGTGGAAGCTGGTTTTCAACCTGCGTGGCACGTTCTGGTACGGGGACTCGTTCGGAGACACGCCTCAGTTGCCGGTGCAAGAGCGGTTCTTCTTGGGTGGGGCGAACACGATTCGCGGGTTCAGGAATTTCACGATCAGCCCGACGGACCCGGCGGGCGGCGACGGGTTGACCGGGGGCAACAAGGCGTTCTTCGTAAACACGGAACTGATCTTTCCGCTGGCTGAGGCCATGCGCATGCGCGGCGTCGTGTTTTTCGACATCGGCAACAACCTGGACGAGCGGGACAGCCTGGAGAATTTGTTCACACGACAGGCTCGATACGGAACCGGCGTCGGCATCCGTTTCAACTCTCCCCTCGGCGCGATTCGTTTGGACTGGGGGTTCAATTTGAACCAGCGCCCGAACGAGAAGTTGCAGGTGCTTCATTTCACCGCGGGGGCCTCGTTCTGACGGCAACCCGCGCAAGATCAGGTGGGTGGCGAGGGTGTGCGCCACGCGCCGCGTGCGGGCGGCGTGGGGGAGCAGGGCGGGCTGGGCGTGGAGCGAGGGCCGCCTCGTTCAGGCGGGACCCAGGAGGGAAAGGGCATCGTGAACAGGGGCTGTGAAGCAACAGGGCGATCCGTCGCAATCCTCGGTGTATGTCTGGCGCTCGTTCTGGCGTGGGCTGAGCTGAGTTGGGGCTCCCAACCGATCAAGATCGGTGTGGTGGATGTGCAACAGGTCCTCAACCAGTCCCAGCGTGGCCAAGCTGTCAAGCAGAAGCTGGAACAGGAGCGCATAGGACGCCAGAAAGAGCTGGACGCGCGCCAACAGGAATTGGTCAAGCTCCAGGCGGAGTATGAGAAGCAGGCGCCCGTGTTGAGCGACCAGGCCAAGCGCGAGAAGAAGGAGGCACTCGAGCGGCGGTTCCGGGACGCTCGACGGGTGGCCGAAGACGCCAACCGGGACTTCGAGAAGCGGGTGCGCGAAGCGGAGATGGAGACCACCCGGGAGATCTTCTCGGCCATCCAAGAGTACGGCAAGGACCAGGGATTTAGCGTCGTCCTCGAGCGGAGCAGCATCATCTTCGGTGCGCCGACCGTGGACGTGACCGCGGACATCATCAAGCGGTATGACGGCAAGGCGGCGAAGTAGCCGGATATCCACGGCGCTGGGAGAAGGTTCCGGTCGAAATTGGGGGCAACCGTGCGACTGGGAGTTTTGGCCGAACGAATCGGGTGCCGGCTGGAAGGCGACGGCGGGATCGAGGTCATTGGGGTTCGCGCGCTCGAGGAAGCGGGGCCGGCGGACCTGACGTTCGTCACGGACGCGAGGCGCATCGCGCAGCTTCAGGCTTCGCGAGCCGGTGCCGTGATCCTCCCGGAGTCCGTGTCTGCGGTGGACCGCCCAGCCCTCCGCACGTCTAACCCCTACCTCGCCCTGGCGCGCGCACTGGCGGCGTTTCATCCGGCGGATCGTCTTGTTCCCGGGATCCACGCAACGGTTGTGGTCGCCGCCGACGCCCGCGTGGACGCGGGGGCATCCATCGGGCCGTTCTGTGTGATCTCGTCCGGGGCGGAGATCGAGGCCGGGACGCTTCTGGACGCCCAGGTCTTCGTCGGGGCGAACGTGCGCATCGGCCGCGATTGCCGGGTTTTCCCACAGGTGACGCTGCGCGAAGAGACTCGGCTCGGAGATCGGGTGACGGTGCATGCCGGGGCGGTGATCGGGGCGGACGGCTTCGGGTACGCGCGCGAGGGAGCGCGCTATGTGAAGATCCCGCAAGTCGGACGCGTCATCCTCGAGGACGACGTGGAGATCGGCGCCAACGTGACCATCGATCGGGCGACGCTGGGTGCGACACGGATCGGGCGGGGCACCAAGATCGACAACCTCGTGCAGATCGCTCACAACGTTCAAGTCGGCGAGGACACCGTGATCGTGGCGCAGGTCGGCATCTCGGGAAGCTCGCAGGTCGGATCCCGTGTGACCATCGCAGGGCAGGTCGGGGTAGTGGACCACGTCCGGATAGGCGACAACGTGGTGATCGGCGCCCAAGCGGGCGTCACCAAGGACATCCCAGAGGGCGCCATCGTCCTGGGATCGCCGGCGGTTCCCCATCTGGAGTTCAAGCGACAACTGGCCGCGACAGCGCGCTTGCCGCAGCTCGGCAAGACGCTGCGGGCCCTTGAGGAGCGCCTGCGCGCCCTGGAAGCTCGACTGGAGCGCTGAGGGGTGCCCGGGAGAAACGGACGCATGATCGGCCTGAAAGAGATCTGGGAGGTTCTGCCGCATCGGTATCCGTTCCTGCTCGTGGACCGCATCGTCGAGATCGAGATGGGCAAGCGAGTGGTGGGATTGAAGAACGTCAGCATCAACGAGCCGTTCTTCACGGGCCATTTCCCCGGCCACCCCATCATGCCCGGCGTGCTCATCCTGGAAGCCATGGCCCAGGTCGGCGGCTTCCTGCTGATGCGGAGCTTGGGCGCGCGGGCCGAGAAGAAGGTCGTGTACTTTACCGGGATCGAGCGAGCCCGGTTTCGGCGGCCGGTCGTCCCGGGGGACCAGATTCGCTTCGAAGTGGAGGTCCTGCACTTGCGCCGCCAGATGTGTCGCATGAAAGGGGCGGCCCTGGTGGACGGGAAGGTGGCCGCAGAGGCAGAGATGAGCGCGGTCGTCGTCGATCGCGACCCGCAGGAGCCGGCGGCCGGCCCAATCGTGGTATAGGCTGCGGCGCGTGGCCACGGTGCATCCCACGGCGGTGATCGAGTCGGGCGCGGAACTCGACCAACACGTGCAGGTCGGCCCCTACGCGATCATCGGGGCGGAGGCGCGCATCGGCGCCCGAGCCGTCGTGGGCAGCCACACGGTGCTGGAGGGGCGGGTCGAACTCGGCTCCGAGTGCCGGATCGGCTCCCACAATGAGGCCATCCATACCCTCACGGAGGCCTACCGGATTGTCTTCTTCCTCGACCTCAACACGTCGCAGGCGCTGGAGCGGATGGAACAGGAACTCCCCTCTTCGCCCGAGGTCCAGCGGTTCATCGACTTCATCAAGCGATCCCTGCGCGGGATCAGCAAGTAGCTCCAGATGAATGCGGTCGGGATCATCGCGGGCAGCGGGAGGCTCCCCTTCGTTGCGGCGGCAGAGGCGCGCGCGCAGGGGCGTCGGGTAGTGGCGGTCGGTGTCCGCGGTGAGACCGACCCGTCACTGGCCGATGTGGTGGACGCCCTGCACTGGGTCCGCCTGGGACAGCTGGGCGCCGTTGTCAAGAGTCTTCGCCGGGAGGGTGTGAGCGAGGCGCTGCTGCTTGGCAAGGTGGACATCACCCACCTGTTCTCCAGCATTCGACCGGATCTTCTAGGCGCGCGGGTCCTGTTCAAGGCGCGGGACCTGCGCGGCGACAGCGTGCTCGAAACCATCGTCGAGACCCTGGGTGCCGAAGGGATCCGCATCTTGGAGACGCCCCCCTTCCTCGGGCCGCTGCTGTTTGAGGCCGGCCTGCTCACGCGGCGGGCGCCCAGCGAGCAAGAGCAACGGGATATCACCCTGGGTCGCGAGGTTGCCCGCCAGATCGCCGGGCTCCGCATCGGCCAGACGGTGGTCCTGAAAAACGGGACCGTCGTGGCGGTGGAGTCGGTCGAGGGGACCGACGCGGCCATCCGGCGGGGCGGCCAGCTGGGCCGCGGGGGCGTCGTGGTCGTGAAGGTGGCGCGGGTGGATCAAGATCTCCGCTTCGATCTGCCGACCATCGGAACGGAGACGCTGGCCGCGCTGCGGGACGCCGGCGCCACGGCGTTGGCGCTGGACGCGGGCCGAACGCTCTTGCTGGATCGGGAGCGATTCGTGAGTGGTGCGGATGCGCTGAACCTCGCCGTGGTCGCGGGCTAGTCGCAACCACGGGGGAATCCGCCCGCGGTGGGTCGCGGGCGGCTACGGGGACGCCATGGATGGCGGTGCGGGCAACGTAAGGGTGGCGGTGATCGGCGTGGGGCATTTGGGGCAGCACCATGCCCGCATCTACACCGAGTTGCCCGGTGCGGAACTGGTGGCGGTGGCGGACCTTTCGGAGACGCGGCGGCGAGAGGTGGGTGGACGGCTCAAGGTCCCGGCCGTGGCGGACTATCGATCCCTCGTCGGCAAGGTGGACGCCGTGAGCGTGGCCGTCCCGACCGGCTCCCATTATCCCATTGCGCTGACGTTCCTGCAGGCGGGCAGCGACGTCCTGGTGGAGAAACCGATCACCCAGACCGTGGGCGAGGCGGATGTCCTCATCGCCGCCGCCGCCAAGGGCGGACGGATCCTGCAGGTGGGACACAGCGAGCGATACAACGGAGCCGTCCGGGCGTTGTGCGCCCAGGTTCAGGAGCCTGGGTTCATTGAGGTGCACCGGATGGGACCG
>Ga0316622_100001246_pt1 | contig 16298 bp, 9 predicted proteins | sample OWC_Aug_OW2_C1_D_FD_207646 | JGI IMG/M metagenome (GOLD analysis project Ga0316622, IMG submission 207646) | Wetland soil microbial communities from Old Woman Creek delta, Ohio, United States - OWC_Aug_OW2_C1_D5_C | ecosystem: Environmental > Terrestrial > Soil > Wetlands | place: USA: Ohio... | reverse complement strand
GCATTCGCCGAAGACTGGGATGCGGCCATGGTGGTCGATTCCACCCTCATCCCTCGCGCGGCCGGCGAGCGGGAGAGCCTCCAGGTCCGCGAATGGAACGACGGCGCGTGGACCTTCGCCGTCAAGGCCGGCGACGAGGCGGCGAACTGGGCGCAGATCTCGAATCCCGCAAGCATCACGCTCCTCGACACGATTCCACCCGCGCGGGCAGCGGATCTGACCGCGGTCATGGTCACTGCGACCAGCGTCAAGCTGGAATGGACCGCGCCGGGAGACGACGGGGCCTGGGGCCGGGCCGCCGCGTACGATCTCCGTTATGCCCGGGAGCCGATCACTGCCGACAGCTGGGATCGAGCCGTGCGCGTGGCGGACCCGCTCGCTCCGGAAGCCTCCGGATCGCGCGAATCGTGCACCCTGACGATTCTCGATCCGGCGACCTCCTACTGGTTCGCCTTGAAGATCGCGGACAATGCCGGGCTCGAGTCGCCCCTGTCGAACGTGGTCGCCCGGACGACGGCCGCCGAGGTGCGGCTGACGTACAGCGTTTACTGCCCCTACGGCTGCGGTTCGCACAACCCCGCCTGGTCACCGGATGGCGAACACATCGGCTTCATCGAGAGTTCGCTCGACGGCCGCGATGTCCGTGTCACGGACTTGGAAGGAGGAGGTTCCACGCGACTCACTCCGGAGCACTCCTGGGTGTCCGCGTTCTGCTGGTCGCCGGACGGGACGCGTATCCTCTATGCCTCTCCGGTCGGCGATCTGTTCGTCCTGGACGCCGTTCCCAACCGCACCCCGGTCCTCCTTGCTTCCGCATACTGGTGGGAGGATGTGATCGCCTGCGCCTGGTCACCGGATGGGGATCGCATCGCCTACAGCGTCGCGATCTACTCCGAGGGATACGACGTGGGCGGAAACATCTATGTCCTGGATCTCGCGGGCGGATCGGCGCGCAGGGTGTTCCATGACACGGCAAGCAACCGGGGCCTGCAGTGGTCTCCCGACGGTACGCGCCTTCTCTTCGGCTCCCGGCGAGCCGGAACGCTGGACCTCTGGACCGTACCGGCGAGCGGGGGCGCGCCGATGCGAGTGACCGACGATCCCGGACACGAATACGACCCGAGCTGGTCGCGCGACGGACGGATTGCGTTCATCACGACTCGTGACGACGCTTCCGGGGTGTGGATGATGAATTCCGCCGGCGAGGAGGATTTCATCCGTCTCACGGGCGGCCAGGCGATGCAGCCGTCCTTTTCCCCGGACGGCAAGGCGATCGCCTTTTGCCGCTGGCAAGACGATATGCGCGAAATCTGGGTCGTCCGTTGGGAGCGATGATGGCACGAGCCCCAACCGGTGGCGAGGTGTGTCGGCGACTGGGGGCCGGGAGGACCTGGATGTCCGCGCGGCTGCTCTTCGCATTCGCCTTCATCGGCGCTCTGGCCGCGCCGGCGGCGGCCCGCTGGAACTCCCCGCCGCCTGCTCCCGAAAGCGACCCGCTCTACGCCATCCATCCGCCCAGTCTCTACTATCACAACGTCGGCCTTCTTCAGATGATGGTCACCAACATCGGCGTGTTCGGGAACCCCTTCGTCACCAACGTCCACGGCGCCGGCTGGAAGGGCGGGGAGTACCTCCATGCCGCATCGCTGTGGATCGGCGCGGTCGCCGGCGACAACCTGGCCCACGTTTCGACCGGCATCGGCTACGCCGGCGCCCGGCTTCCCGAAACCGAACTGCTGCCGCCGATCGACGAAAGCTACACGATGTTCGAAAGCTACGAGGGCATGGCGGGGGGAAACCGCATCGGCTACTCGTGGGACGCGGGCGACGACGACGGCGATGGCAGGGTAAACGAAGATTTCTTGAACGGCCGGGACGACGACGGCGACGGGCGGATCGACGAGGACTACGAGGCGATCTCCCAGCAGATGTTCTCGTGCGAGTACTGGGACAACGTCCCGGAAGCGGACGACAACTCGCCCGATCATCAACCGCTCAACGTGCATATCCTTCAGCGCAGCTTCGCCTGGTCCGACGCTTCCTGCGGCGAGTTCATCGGCGTCGACTACCGCATCGTGAACGAGGGCTGGGAGACGTTGCGCGACGTCTATCTGGGATGTTTCGTCGATTCCGACGCAGGCGACCGCAGCGCGGACGGGTTCTGGACCGACGACGGCGCGGCCCTCGCGCGCATCGACACGGTCTACTTCGATCCCTCGATCGATCATCAGTGCACCGACCCGGACGGCACCTGGCATGATTGCCGTTATCCCGAACTGCATCTCGAAGTCCCCTACATGTTCGACTGGCCGGGAAGCGCGTCCGGCGGGATCGCGACCGACGACCTGGCCGAGGACCAGCGCGGGTACTTCGGCGCGTTGTGCCTGGGCCACCAGACGGATCCGCGTGGGGAGCGGGCGCCGAAGAGAGTCGGGGTCCACGGTCTCGCCTTCTTCAGCGGAAGCGGATCCTATCCGCAAGGAGATCCGGCGAACGACTTCCAGCGCTACGCCCTGCTCAGCGATTCGACGCGGGCTGACGCACCGCTGATGCGATGCGGCGATCATCGCTTCTGTTTCAGCGTCGGCCCCTTCAGCGAGTGGCATCCGGGCGACACGCTCGACTTTCAGGTGGCATTCGTGATCGGCGAGGGCCTCCACGGGCTGCGCCACAACGCGGTCCTGGCCCGGCGCATCTTCGACGGCCAGTGGCGCGACCTGGACGAGCATCCTCTGACCGGCTGCGACGGAAGAGAAACGTGTCTGCACATCGAGCCCGGGGCGGAGCCGCTCTTCTGGAAGGACCCTTGCGATCCCGACGCGCGCCTCGAGGGGCCGTTCAAGAACACCGATTGCATCGATCCTCTCGTCTGGCGCGACACCGACTGCAATTGCTGTACCCCCGCCCAGGGACATCCATGCCGGGGGACGGAGAGCCTGGTCCACTGGGTGGGCTCGATCGCCCCACCCCCGCCGCGCACGAATCTGGAGACGCCGGAGCTGCGCCAAATCGAAGACCTGACGGGCGACCGCGAAATCCATCTCGAATGGGACAACGCCTCGGAACTCGTGCCCGACCCCTTCACCGGCCGATTCCTCTTCTGTGGATACCGGATCTGGCGGGTCGAGGGCTGGCACCGTGCATCCGGCGCCATCGGGCCGGGCTATGACCAGTGGCAGCTCCTGGCAACGCTGACGGCGAGCCCTCGAGGAGGGGAACTCGATCTGGACGATTTCACCGATCACGGGATCGCGCCCATCGGATCGGTGTCCGGGCATGACGGCCTCATGCGAGAGCAATATCCGGTGGGCCGCTACTTCTTCGTCGATCGCGAAGGGCTGAAGAACGGCATGCTGTATTTCTACGATGTGGTCGCCTTCAGTTGCTGGATCGACGAGGACGGCGTTCCGCGGACGCTCGAAGCCCAGCCCTCGGCACAGGAGTCGGACGGCGTGACCCCGAGGTGGGGGAACGCAGCCGAGGAGGACTGGCGCGCACGGATGATCGTGGTCCCCAATCCCTGGAACGGCGCCCTCTGGGACATGGAGCCGACGGCCGCCGATCCGACAGGCACCAAGATCGCGTTCGCCCGCCTGCCCGACCGGGATTGCGTGGTCAGGATCTACACTCTGGCCGGCGATCTCATCCGTGAGTTGAGGAGCGAGGGGCAGGGAACCGTGTTCTGGAACATGCTGTCGCGCAACGGCCAGGACGTGGCGAGCGGAGTCTACCTCCACGTGGTCGACTGCGCGGGAGAGAGGAAGGTCGGGCGGTTCACGATCATCCGATGAAGATGCCCGCGTCGTGGATCATCGATTGCCTGGGGACTCCGCCGGAGACGTGTCGCGCCTTCTCGTTCGTCTCCCGAGAGGGTGCGGACACCGTTCTCCGAAGAATCCGCGCCGCAGCGGAGTCCGTGGGGCGGCGTGAAGGCACGGTTCAGGAAGGTAGCTAGTTTCCGGTGATGCCCCACTGGATCCGAAAGCGGCCATCTCACGCTCCCCGCATCCGCCGGATCCTCTCCATGTCCGGCGTCGTCGCCGCCTCGAACTGCTTGCGGCTCTCGCTCGAGATCTCGCCCGTCCGGCCGAACTTCTCCCCGATCGTGCGGATCATCTCGTACAGGCCCGCGAATTTCGCCTCGCCGCGATCCTCGGAGATCTCGCTCGCGAACGGCACGAGCAGATCGGCCACGAAGGCCCGGCCATAGATCTTCTTCATCATGAGCGTCAGCGCATCGAAGTTCTCTCTCTCCGGAAATCCGCACGGCGAGACGAGGACCACCCGCACGCCGTCCGGCCAGACGGGCGCGTCCTTCGGAATCCGCCCCATGGCTTTCAGGAAGGAATCGAGAAAGAGGGGCATTTGCCGGTCGATGTAGTCCTTCATCATGCCCGGCACCGTGTAGAAGTAGAGCGGGGTCGCCAGCACGAGCACCTCGGCCTTCTTCTGCCGCTCGAGGAAAGCGCGCATCGGGTCCTGCTGGACGCACTCGCCCGGCGTCTTCGACCAGCAGCTCCGGCAGCCCAGGCAATGGCGGATCTCGTGGTCGTACACGACGATCTCATCGACCGCGAACCCTGCGGCGGTCAGCCCCTTGCCGAAACTCGAGCCCAGCCGGTACGACGCCGAATGCTTGCGGCCGGGGCTGCCGTAGACGATGAGTGCCTTCATGGTGCTCCTCCCTGATCGTCACGTTCGACGCAGACTGCAGACTCCCCCAAGCGACTCGGCAGCGCCTCGGAAGTCGCGGACTTCCGGGCCCAAGCCGGGCATCGGCGCTTCGACGAATGCCTCCCTTCCTGATCCAATGGCCGGGACGGTGAAGTTGCGGGAGTATCGCGCGGCCACGGCGAATATGGAAGATGCGGGCGCGCCCCCACGCTGAAACCGCCGATCGCATCCGGCCGGCTCGGTCGGCGGCCAACGCCGGCAAGGTCCGGCGTCTTGGCCTCCGCGCTCTCGCCGGCCGGATGCGGAGAGGCTTCCACCCGGCCACCATCCGGGCGATCGGGCGGAAGCGAATGCGATTGCGAATCGGGGACTTCCGGGCCGCGACGGGGTATGCTCGTCCCCGGATGCGCACGCGCGCGCGGGCGCTCTCGAACAGGCCGAGGGGGAGACATCCTCTTCAGCGACTGGGGTAGCCCGACATGGAGGTGGGAATGGCCATCCGAACGATCCGTCGCGTCGTCCAGGCGGCGCCCACGCTGGAAGGCGCGGGCGTGCGCCTGCATCGTGCCTTCGGTTTCGGCGACTCGTCCGATTACGACCCGTTCCTCCTCTTGGACGACTTCCGCAGCGACGACCCCGAAGACTATCGGGCGGGTTTCCCCATGCACCCCCACCGCGGCATCGAAACGATCACCTACGTGCTCGCGGGCAACGTCGAGCACCGCGACAGCCTGGGCAATCACGGCGTGATCGGCCCGGGCGACGTCCAGTGGATGACCGCGGGACGGGGGATCATCCACGAAGAGATGCCGCGGGGCGACGCGCAGGGACGCATGCACGGATTCCAACTCTGGGCCAACCTGCCCGCGGCGCTGAAGATGACCGAGCCGCGCTATCAAGAGGTGAAGGCGGAGGAGATTCCCGAGGTCGCGAGCTACGACGGCGCGAGAGTGCGCATCATCTGCGGCCGCTTCCGCGAGTTGACCGGCGTCGTTCGCGGCATCGCGGCGGATCCCGTCTACCTGGACGTCTCCGTCCCTCCACGGATGCGCAGCGGCCTGCCCGTCGCGTCCGGCCGGCACGCCTTCGCGTACGTCTTCGCCGGCAGCGGGGCCTTCGGCAAGGGGGCCGCGCGCCTCGATGCCGGGGAACCGCCCGGCCTTTCCAAGACGCCGCCTTCCACCTGGGAGCGCGGTCGCGAAGACCGGTCCACCGCCGCGGCCAAACTCGAGAGCCGCTCCGCCGCATCGGCGGGCGAGCCCGAGAGCCTGCCCTTCGCACGGGCGGGCAACCGCACGCTCGTCCTCTTCGATGAAGGCGGTGAGATCCTCGTCGAAGCGGGCGACGAAGGCGTCCGCTTCCTGCTCGTCTCCGGGGTACCGCTGCGCGAGCCGGTCGCTTGGCGCGGCCCGATCGTCATGAACACGCAGGACGAGTTGCGCGCGGCGTTCGCTCAGCTTCGGGAGGGGACCTTCTTGCAGGCGCGATCCGCGGGGTGACGGGCCCATCCTCGCGCCCGGACTATCGAAATCAGATCAGGTACAGTTGACAATAAGATGGTCCTATGTTCAGCGAATTGATTTCCATTCGTCCGTCGTGGGACACTCTTGCGCTGCCCAAGCAGGGAGGTGGCGCTTCCTCGCCGACGGGGGAATCCCGGAACTCCAAGCGAAGCTGGGAGGCAGGAAGGGCACGCCGAGACGAGAACAGGCGGGACCGGTGCTCTGAGCCGGGGCCCGAGAGACTGCGGGACCGCCAGCCGCACACTAGCTTGCGGGTTTCTCTGCTGATCGAGACGGATTTCCTCTTCGCGGACGCGCAGCGGACACACTGGTAGAGGGGGCCATGGAGCCGATTCAACTCTCCATCGACGGGAGAAAGGTCACCGGGCAGAAGGGGCAGACGATTCTGGAGGTGGCCCTGGCCAACGGCATCGACATCCCCAGACTCTGTTATCACCCCTCCGTGACCAGAACCGGCGCCTGCCGCATCTGCCTGGTCCGGATCAACGGCGCCGCGATCAAGACCTCCTGCACCGAGCCGGCCGCAGAAGGCATGGTGATCGAGACCGAGGACGCGGAGATCGTGGAGGCCCGCAAGGGCACTCTCGAGATGCTCCTCGCCGAGGGAGATCACAACTGCCTCTACTGCGAGAGCAACGGGGAATGCGAGCTGCAGGCGCTCGCGCATCGCTACGACATCCAGCCCGTCGCGGGGGATTGGCCCAAGAACAGCCGCGAGGTCGACGTCGTCTCGAGCGAGGGCCTGAGGCGCAACGAGAACCGCTGTATCCTCTGCGGGCGCTGCGTCAAGGCCTGCGCCGAAATCCAGGTGTCGAACGTCTGGTGTTTCGCCGGGCGCGGCAGCCACGCCCGCCTGACGGCGGATCTCTTCCAGCCTATCGGCGAATCGACCTGCGTGCGCTGCGGCCAGTGCGCCCAGCTCTGCCCGACGGGCGCCCTTTCGCTGCAGACGGTGCTCGGCCGCGGCCAGGCGTGGGAGCTGCAGAAGGAATCGAGCATCTGCATCTACTGCGGCGTGGGCTGCAAGATCGATTTCTATACGAACGCGAAGGGGCAGCTGGTGAAGGCCATCGGCCACCCCGACGGACCCAACCAGGGCCACCTGTGCGTGAAGGGCAGGTTCGGATTCGACTTCGTCCAGAAGCCGACCCGCCTCGCCAAGCCGCTCATCCGCAAGAACGGGACTCTCGAGGAAGCGGCCTGGGATGAGGCGCTCGACCTGGTCGCGGAGAGATTCAAGACCATCAAGGCCAAACACGGCTCTGATTCCATCGCCGCGCTCTCCTCCGCCAAGTGCACGAACGAAGACAACTACCTGATGCAGAAGTTCATGCGCGCGGTGATCGGCACGAACAATGTCGATCACTGCGCTCGACTCTGACACAGCTCCACCGTCGCCGGTCTGGCGGCTGTCTTCGGTTCGGGGGCCATGACGAACTCCATCCGGGAGATCCCGCTCTCCGCGGGCTTCCTGGTGATCGGCTCGAACACAACCGAGAACCACCCGGTGATGGGGTCGATGATCAAGAACGCGGTGATCAACAAGGGCAAGAAGCTCATCGTCGCCGATCCGCGGCGGATCGAGCTGTCCCGGTACGCGGACTACTTCTTCCAGATCCGGCCGGGCACCAACGTCGCGCTGCTGAACGGCTTCATGCACGCGCTCGTCAAGGAAGACCTGTACGATCGGGAGTTCGTCGCCGCCCGGTGCGAAGGCTTCGAGGCGCTGGCGGCGACGCTCGAGAAATACACCCCCGCCCACGTGGCCGAGATCTGCGGGATCGAGAATGCGGAGGACATCGCGCGGGCCGCGCGGCTGATGGCGGGCCTCAAGCCCATGGCCCTCTACTACTCGATGGGTATCACGCAATTCGTGTCGGGCGTGGCCGGGGTCAAGTCGACCGCCAATCTGCAGATGCTCCTCGGAAACCTCGGCGTCGCGGGCGGCGGCGTCAATCCCCTGCGCGGCCAGAACAACGTCCAGGGCGCCTGCGACATGGGCGGGCTGCCCGCGACCTATCCCGCCTACCAGCCCGTCGCCAGCGAAGAGGCCAAGGCGAAGTTCGAGAGCACGTGGTGTGTCACGGGACTGTCCACGAAGACGGGGCTCACCCTCCTCGAGATGATGAACGCGGCGCATCACGGCGACGTGAAAGCGCTCTACGTCATGGGCGAGAATCCGGTCCTGACCGATCCCAACCAGCGGCACGTGATCGAGGCGCTCGAGGCGGTCGACTTTCTGGTCGTCCAGGACATCTTCCTGACCGAGACGGCGAAGTACGCGGACGTCGTTCTGCCCGCCTGCGCCTTCCTCGAGAAGGAAGGCACGGTCAGCAACACCGAGCGGCGGGTGCAGCCCATGCACCGCGTGCTCCCGCCCTGGGGCGAATCCAAGGACGATTGGTGGATCATCACCCAGATCGCCAACCGCATGGGCGCGGTCTGGCACTACCGCAAGGCCGAGGACATCTTCGCGGAGGTCCGGCGGGTGACGCCGTCGTACGCCGGCATCACCTACGAGCGGATCGAGACGGAGCTGGTGCAGTGGCCTTGCCCCACGACGGAGCATTCCGGCACGCAGTTCCTGCACAAGGACAAGTTCGCCCGGGGGAAGGGCCTCTTCACCGCCATCGAGTACACTCCCCCGGCCGAGCAGGTGGACGTGGAGTATCCGTTGATCCTGACGACGGGCCGACTGCTCGAGCATTTCCATTCGGGCACGATGACCCGGAATTCGCGCCTCCTCGATGCCATGGTGCCGGAAGGCTTCGTCGAGATCAGCCCTCGCGCGGCTCAGGAACTGAACGTCTCCGATGGAGAGACGGTCTCGGTCTCCACGCGACGCGGCAGCATCCGCATCAAGGCGCGCGTCACCGAGCGGGTCACGCCCGAGACGGTCTTCATCCCCTTCCATTTCTATGAAGCCTGTGCGAACAAGCTGACGAACGACGCGCTCGACCCGGTCTGCAAAATTCCCGAATACAAGGTCTGTTCCTGCAAGATCGAGAAGATCAACGCATAGAGGGGTGCCAGATGTTGACGAGCAGCGACGTCCAAGGCGTGGTCCAGGCCCGGGGACGGAACCGGGAACATCTCATGCTCATCCTGCGGGATCTGGAGACGCTCTCCGGGAACAACACCCTCGACGAGTCCGTGTTGCGGGCCGTCGCCGAAGAGATGAACCTCCCGTCGAGCGCGGTGGCCGGGTTTCTGAGCTTCTACACGATGTTCAGCAAGGAACCCCGCGCGCGTTATGTGATCCGCGTCTGCACCTCCGGACCGTGTCACGTAATGGGCACGAGCACCGTGCTCGCGGCGCTGGAGAAGCTCCTGGGCGTCCCCGCGGGCGAGGCGAGCGCCGACGGCCTCTTCTTCCTCGAGAAGACGGCCTGCCTCGGGATCTGTTCGGTGGCTCCCGCGATGATGGTGAACTACGCCCTGCACGGGAACCTCACCAAGGCGCGCGTCCGGAAGATCCTGGACGACTACCGCTCCAAGGAGGCCGGGCGGGGAGAGCGTGGCGGGCGCGAGGTGGCGGGACGGCGATGCGTCATCGCCGAGGCCGGCCAGGCGAAGCGGCTGCTCGAGCATGTCGGCGTGGTCCAACCGCTGAGCATCGCGAGCTACCGCAAGCACGGGGGATACGAGGGCCTGAAGAAGGCCCTCGCGATGACTCCGGGGGCCGTGATCGACACGGTGAAGGTCTCGAACCTGCGCGGAAGGGGCGGGGCCGGTTTTCCGGCCGGGGTGAAGTGGGCCTTCATGCCCAAGAACCCGAACATCCAGAAGTTCGTCATCTGCAACGCCGACGAGGGCGAGCCGGGGACTTTCAAGGACCGCATCCTGATGGAGGAGAACCCGCATCTGGTCGTCGAAGGCATGGCGATCTGCGGCTACGCCACCGGATCGACGCAGGGCTATATCTACGTGCGCGGCGAGTTCCAGCGGTCGATCGACCGGCTGGAGCGCGCCATCCACCAGGCGCGCGAGGCGCGCATCCTCGGCGAGAACGTCCTCGGATCGGGCTTCCGCTTCGACATCGAGATCAAGGAGGGCGGCGGCTCCTACGTCTGCGGTGAGGAGTCGGCGCTGATCAACTCGATGGAAGGAAAGCGCGGCTACCCGCGCTTCCGGCCGCCTTTCCCCGCGAGTGCGGGTTTCAAGCTCCTGCCTTCCAACGTGAACAACGTCGAGACCTACGCTTCGGCCCCCATGATCCTGCGTAACGGCGCGAACTGGTACAAGAGCGTGGGCACGCCGGGATGTCCGGGAACGAAGCTGTTCGGACTCTCGGGGAAGCTCGCGAGAACCGGCCTCGTCGAGCTGCCCATGGGAACGACCCTGAGGACGATCATCGACACCTACGGCCAGGGAGTGAAGGACGGCAAGAAGTTCAAGTTCGCGCAGGTCGGCGGATCGGCCGGCGGCATTCTGGGCGAGGACCTGCTCGACCTGCCGCTCGACTTCGACTGCGCGACGAGGGCGGGCGTGGCCCTGGGATCGGGCGCCGTGCTCGTCGCCGACGAGGACGTCTGCCCGGTGGACTTCCTGCTCAACGTGCTGGCCTTCTTCGAGCACGAGTCATGCGGCCAGTGCGTGCCCTGCCGGGTGGGCACGGCGCAGCTCCACCATCTCGCCCGCAAGTTCGCACGCCGGCAGGCGCAGCTGGCGGAGATCGATGTCATGATCCACAAGGCGCGGCTGATGAAGCACTCGCTTTGCGCCCTGGGGCAGTCGCCGATTCTCCCGATCACGACCATGCTCAAGTACTTCCGCAAGGATTTCGAAAGGCATTGCGCGGCGGACCACGTGTGTCCGCAGTGCGATCGGACGCTGTCCATGGTCTAGGCGGGACGGAGGAGGGCGGACGCCGGAGGAAATCCCTCCGGGTCCGGAGGAACAAAAAGAGGAGGGGGAGGTTCGATGGCCAACAAACCGGTGGAAATCGTCCTGCAGGCGGGGGACGCGGGCAAGTACAAGGGTTCACTTTGCGTGAACGCCCTGATCGTCCGCGGCTTCATGGCCGGCCTCTTCATCGCCGTCGGTGGGGCGCTGGCCACGGTCTGCTCGACGGGGCTCGAGAACACGATGGGTCCGGGGTTCAAGTCGCTCGTCGCCGGAGCGGTTTTCCCGGTCGGCCTCATCGCGATCGTGCTCACGGGGATGTCGCTCTTCACCGGCGACACGATGCTCATCCCCATGGCGGTCTTCCAGAAGAAGTGCACCTGGAAGAGGGTGTTCCATTCCTGGTTCTGGGTCTACTTCGCGAACTTCGCCGGCTCGCTCTTCTGGGCGTACCTCATGTCGGTCGGCCCGTTCAGTAAAGGCGGCTCGTCGGAGCTGACTGTGTTCGGAGAGAATGCGGTCGGAATTGCCCAGGCCAAGGTCCTGCCCTACATGGCGAACGGAAGCGCGGGCCTCTGGTCGGCCTTCATGAAGGGCATCGCCTGCAACTTGCTCGTCAACCTGGCGATCCTCCTCGCCATGTCTTCCAAGAACATGATCGGGAAGTTCTTCGGCATCTGGTTCCCGATCATGGCCTTCGTCTCGTCGGGCTTCGAGCACAGCGTCGCCAACATGTACTTCATCCCGACCGGCATCTTCCTCGGGGCGGATGTCACCTGGGGGCAGTTCATCGGCTGGAACCTGATTCCGGTGACCCTGGGCAACATCGTCGGCGGCCTCTGCTTCATCGGCGGTGTGTACTACATCGCCTTCAAGAAGGAGATCTGCGCTGCCGCGCAGTCCTAGGCTGCGGGCGGGCGCGGTTCCTGAAACTGGCGCGATTCTCTGGGCCGGCCGCGACTTTCGGCCGGCCCCGTTCTCAGATCGGCGCGGCCGACGAACGGGCCTGGCACTCGAAAGCGGCTGGCCCTCGCGGACAAGAACGACGGAAGCGCGAGGCTGACCCGCCTTCCGCCGCTCCTTGCTGGAGCGCTTCGCGCCGGCGCATCCATCTTCGTCCCCTCATTCCCGCGCTGAGCCGGGGGGCCGTGGCCTCGCCTTGGAATCAATTGCCGCGCTGCGACTTCCGTGGTCGCCCTGGCCGGAATGCCATGCGCGGAGGAGCGGTGAGCGGTCTTGCGCCGAATGTGGTTAATGGAGATGGGGCGGAGCCTGAAGGTCGCCGGGCCGGCCTTCGGTTCGTGGACCGGGATCCATCGGGCCGAAGAGTGGTACAATGGCTGCAGCGGAGGAGAGTGAGCCCTCTCATCAGGGGAGCGGCCGCATGGCCGCTTCTGGCATCAGCAACGGAGCGGGAATGACTACCTGGGCAAGGGACAGCCGTTCGAGAACTGCAATCACCGATGGAGCTTCGACGCACCGCCACGCCAGGTTCGTGCCGGCAGTACTGTGCGGGATGTGCCTTTTGCTCGCCGGCCAGGCGGGCGCCACAGCTTCAGAGATGGCTGGCTTGACCGTCTCGCATTCAGCGTTGGAGCCGTGCGCCGGATCGGTCCGTGGAGACCGGACGGAGGTGCCCCTGGTTCTCGTCTGGTGGCTCGATTCATCGACGCCGGCGGATCCGGAGTGGGTGCAGCTCCATGGCCTGGAGGGCAGCCTGATCGGCCTCCTTCCCGATGCCAGCCCGCTCCTCGCCGACCCCGCGGCCCGTCTTCTCGGTCTCTACGATTCCGCCGCTCCCTACTTCCTGATCTCGCGCGGATCTCTCGCACTTCTCCAGGCCGGTGACCTGCCGACTGCTTGGGAAGGTTTGTTGGCGCGATTCGAAAACGAGACGGCGGAAGGGACCTCCCTGCAGCCGGGGGCGGCCGCTTCGTCGACGCGCCCATCGCCCGCGCGGCCTTCGTCCGCCGAGCTTCTCGCGATCGAGCCGTTGGCCCAGGACGCGGCCCAGGCGCTGGTGCTGCTTCCCGCGTCGCTCGCATGGATCGCCGAGGAGCCGGGCTGCCGGGCACAGCGGTTGCCCGCGCCACGGATTCCCGCTGCAGGAGATGTCCATGAAGCGACCGGCGAGGCGGGCGCGTCCGAAGAGACCCGCTTGCCCGGTTTGCCGCCGGACGCCTCGTCGCTTCCGCCTCTTCAGCAAGACCGCCAGGGGGCCGAGTATTGGCAAGCGCTCGCCCAGGCGGTCTCGGGAGACCGACTTTTCGCTCACGCCGATTACCTCGCGACCACGCTGCAGACGCGCCATTCCTACACGAACCAGATGAACCTCGCCTGCGAGTACGTGCGCGACGAATTCGCCGCGTTGGGGCTCGAGACTTCCTTCGACAACTTCACCTACGCGGGCCGTTCGCTGAAGAACGTGGTGGGGATCAAGCAGGGAACGGTGACGCCGTCGAGGATCTACATCATCGGCGGCCATCTCGATTCGACCTCTCCCTCGCCGTCGACGCTCGCTCCCGGGGCCGAGGACAACGCGTCGGGCAGCATCGCGGTGCTGGAGGCCGCCCGGCTGCTCGCGCCGCTCCCGACCGACTACACGATCCACTTCATCTGCTTCTCGGCCGAGGAGCAGGGCCTGATCGGCAGCGAGCATTACGCGACGCTCGCCGATCAGCAGAACCTGGACATCTGTGGCGTGCTCATCCTCGACATGGCCGCCTACTACAGTCCCGCGGGCGCCGACTTGTGGCTCGAGGGCTTTCGCTACGGCACCTCGTCGGTGTGGCTGCTCGACCTGGTCCAGGCGAACGCGCAGGCTTACACGGACCTAGCCATCTACCGCTATTCCGGGGAAGGCTGGGGTTCCGACCACGAGCCGTTCCACGATCACGGCTTCCCCGCCATCCTCTCGATCGAGGACGACTGGGACAGCTATCCGTGCTATCACCGCACGTGCGACACCGTGAGCTACCTGAACGAGAGCCTGTGGCGAAGGATCATCGCCGCGAACGTGATCAGCCTGGGGCAGCTGGCGCAGGTTCAGGGCGGGACGGGCAAGGTCTACGGCACCGTGCTCGCGCCCTTCGGAGACCCGGGTGGCGCGACGCTGTGCCTGATCGACACCGAGTACCCGCAATTGACCAGCGACTCGGACGGCGAGTTCATCTGGCCGGAGCTCTTTCCCGGAACCTACACGCTGATCGCCGAGAAACCCGAGTGCGAGCCGGACACGCTGCAGGTAGTCGTCGAGAGCGGGAACACGCTCTCGGTCGTCGTCACGCTCCTGCCCGAGGGCTGGTCCGGGGTCGACGATGAAAGCGACTCCTCCATCTCCGGCCGCTCGATCGCTCTCTCGGTCGCACCCAATCCCGCGGTGTCCGGGGCGACGATCCTGCTCGATCTCCCCCGCCCTCAGTCGGGCAGCCTCTGGGTATACGGCCCGGACGGACGTCGCGTGGCCATGCTCCATCGCGCGGGCGCGCTGAGCGGGACGTCCCGCTTCGAGTGGAACGGCCGCGACGCTCTCGGGCACGAAGTGCCGGCGGGCATCTACTGGGTGCGGTGGCGGGGCGACGCGGGGAGCGCGAAGCGGGCGGTGGCCGTGGTGCGGTAACGCGGACGACGGCGATCGGGATGCAGATGACTGCTCCCGGGTTTGCGTCGGCCAAGCGGGTGGTCGTGCTGAAGTAATCCGCCGGAGCGCTCGTTCATTCCCGTCCGCGCTCGCGGCTCTTTCCTCCCCGCCTGCGCTCATGGAACGCGGCCGCCACCCCGGAGAGGATGAGCCCCGTCCCGACGATCGTCCACCCCGTCACTTTCTCGTTCAGCACCCACCATCCGAGAAAGACGGCAATGACGGGATTCACGTAGCTGTACGTCGTGACCAGCGTCGTGGGCAGGAGGCGCAGCGCGGTCAGGTACGAGGTGAAGGCGACGATCGAGCCGGCGACGACGAGGTAGCTCCAGGCTCCGAGGGCCGCGCTCGTCGGATGCGGCAGAGGTTCGCCCATGAAGAAGGCGACGGTCACGAACCCAGCCGCGCCGATCAGCTGCTGCCACGCGGCGCTCGCCGTCGCATCGAGCGAGACCGGCCGCCGGGCGAGGTAGAGCGAGCCGGCTCCCCAACTCAGCGGGGCGAGGATGAGCGCGACGACTTCCCGCGGCCCCGCTCCCATTCCGGTTCGCAGCACCGGCCAACTGAGCACCGCGAGACCGGCGAAACCGATGAGAAGCGCACCCAGCAACCGGATGGTCGGCCGGCGGCGGTCGATGAACGATTCCATCAGCACGACCCAGATGGGCGTAGTGCCGACGAGCAAGGCCGCATAGCCGGAATCGGCGCGTTGCTCGGCCCAGTTGACGAGGCCGTTGCCGCCGACCCAGAGCAACAGCCCGGCGGGAATGAGGATCGCCCACTCATCGGCGCATGGAACGACTCGCCGGCGGCGAAGGAGATTCCAGGCGAAGAGCAGGACCGCGGCGGCCAGCGTGCGGCTCGCGCCGAGAAAGAACGGCGTGAAGCCGCTGTCTTCGCGGACCGCGATGCGAATCGCGAGATACGTGCTGCCCCAGACGATGTAGACGACGAAGAGGTTGATCAGCCCCTTCGCGGTGACGGCCCGGTCGGCGACAACCGCCCCCCGGTCTCGCAGGCTGCCTCCCGGCACGCCCCCGCCCGCACAAGGGCCGCCCACCGGCTCCGGTGTCTTCATCGCGCCCCTCGGCCAGCGGCTTGTCCGCCCGCCCCGCCCTTGGTCTCGTCACGCATCGCTTCATGGTAGAGGATGCCTGCCAGCCGGTCGACGCAGGGGATCGCGGCCGTCGTGGCGTCGATGCTCGGAGACCGGGCGTTCGAGGTGACTTCCACGATCCGGTGCCGGCAGAGATCGGGGGTCCTGCTCGAGCGTTCCAATGCCGCTCCGGTACTGGTCGAACGACCCAAGCAGAACGTCTCGAGGCAGTTGCAACGGAGGGCCACCCAGTCTGGCGACCTCAACCGACTCCACTTCCGGTCACCTCCTGTCTCGATGCGTGCCCGCCCGCGTCCCCGGAGGGCCGGCCACGCCCACCCGCCCGCATGGGCGTCGCGGCCCTGCCCATCCCCGCCGCAGAAACGGACGCTGGCGGCCGATATCTGCCTAGGCGGATGGCTCCCTGCCCCGTACTCCGCAGCAGCCCATGAGCAGAGGCCGCATCGTATCGGGCGGCTGCCTCTTTCTTCCGAGCGCCGGAAAGGTGTACAATCTTCCG
>Ga0316622_100001245_pt1 | contig 16303 bp, 14 predicted proteins | sample OWC_Aug_OW2_C1_D_FD_207646 | JGI IMG/M metagenome (GOLD analysis project Ga0316622, IMG submission 207646) | Wetland soil microbial communities from Old Woman Creek delta, Ohio, United States - OWC_Aug_OW2_C1_D5_C | ecosystem: Environmental > Terrestrial > Soil > Wetlands | place: USA: Ohio... | reverse complement strand
TTGAACGCGACGACGGCCCAGAGGCTCCCGTGCCGTTTCCCGAGGCTCTTCGCCTTCTCCTCGTCCTCGGTCGTGACCACGAACACGGTCTCCGGGGTGGGCGCCTTGAGGTAATCCTCGAGCAACGCGCTGCGCCCCTCGCCCTGGCGCAGCTTCTCGATGTCGCGCAGGACCACGACCCGCCGCGATCCGAGAAATGGCAGGGTCCTGGCCGCGGTCAGGACCTCGGCCAGGTCGGCCTCGAACGCGTGGAACACCTGGACGTTGAAGGCGCGCGCGCCCTCGGGGACCAGCGCGACCAGCGCGTCGATCGCCCGCTGCTTGTCCAGGGTCTCCGGCCCGGTGAAAAAGTAGGCCGGCTTTGCCGCCCCCCCGGCGATCGCGCGGCGCAGCTCCTCGCGGGTCATCGGCGCCCGGAGGCTAGAAGCCCTCGAGCATCAAGCTGACGAGCTTCTGGCTCATCAGCTTCGAGGCCTCGATCAGCGCCTCGTCCTCGAGACGGTCGTTCACCTGCAGGTCGCTCTGCAGCGGATAGTCGTAGCGGATGGTCACCGCCTTCTCGCCGAACAGGGGGCGGGTGCCCTCCGTGGCCAGCAGCCTCACGTCCATGACGATCGTCAGCCGGTTCTCGAGCGGTGTTTCCTTGGAGTCGAACGTGATCGGCTCCCGCTTGTAGACGGTGACGATCCCCTCGATCAGCGCCTGCGCCTCTTCGGACCGCACGACGTGGATCTTGGCCGCGCCCTGCAGCTGCCTGATGAACGCCTCCGTCAGCACGCGGCCGATGTCCGTGCGCGAGGTGCGGTTGGCGAAAACCGGCACTTCGACCCGCGTGACCCCGCCGGGGAGCTGTCCGCCGAGTCCGACCACGCGGTACCCGCAGGCCCCGGCGAACGCTGCCGCGAACAACGCCCCGAGAGCGGCGCGCCGCACCGGCGACGCGTTCACCTCGCCCCCTGCCCAGCCGCGGCCACGACGATGTTGAGCAGACGTCCGGGGATGTAGACCACCTTGCGGATCTCGCCGCGGCCGACCCACTCCCGCACCCGGGGATCCGCGAGGGCCGCGCGGCGCACCTCGTCCTCGCCGGCGTTGGCCGGGACCGTGACGCGCCCGCGCACCTTCCCGTTGACCTGCACGCCGATCTCGAGTGTTTCCTCGCGCAGCAGCCCGGCATCGAAGTCCGGCCAGGGAGCCTCGCGCGCCTCGCCGCTGCCGCCGATGCACTCCCAGAGCTCGGCCGCGAAGTGCGGCGTGAACGGCTGGAGCAGCAGCAGGAGCCGCTCGACGGCCTCGCGCAGGGCGCCCAGACCGCCGCGTGTCGCGGCCGCTGTCCCCTCGAGCTGGTAGAGGTGGTTGACCAGCTCCATGACGGCGCTGATGGCCGTGTTGAAGTGGAAGCGCTCGATGTCCTCGGTCACCTTCTTCACGGTGCGGTGCGTGCGCCTGCGCAATTCGCGCCACGAACCGTCGGCTTGCGGCGCCTCGGCTGCCGACGCGGCGCGGATCTGCTCCGCCCGGGGTTCGATGAAGCGCCAGATCCGGTTCAGGAAGCGATGACAGCCCTCGATCCCCTCCTCGCTCCACTCCAGGTCCTTCTCCGGCGGCGCGGCGAAGAGCGAGAAGAGTCGCGTCGTGTCGGCGCCGTAGGCGCGCACCATGTCGTCGGGGCTCACGACGTTCTTCTTCGACTTGGACATCTTCTCACGGCCGCCGACCTCCACCGGCAGCCGGCAGGCGTGGCAGTGCTTCCCGCCCCCGGCGCCCGCGGCCACCTCGTCGGGGCCGAGGTAGCCGTGCTCGGCGCAGCGGTAGCTCTCCATGCAGACCATCCCCTGGGTGAGCAGGTTCGCGAACGGCTCGCCCTGCGGCACGAGGCCGAGGTCGCGCATCACGTGCGTGAAGAAGCGCGCGTAGAGCAGGTGCAGGATCGCGTGCTCGATGCCGCCGATGTACTGGTCGACCGGCATCCAGTAGGCGGCCGACGCCGCGTCCACCGGCACGTCCGCCGCGCGTGGCGAGCAGTAGCGCAGGAAGTACCAGGAGGAATCGACGAAGGTGTCCATCGTGTCCAGGTCGCGCTGCGCGGCCCCGCCGCACTTCGGGCAAGCGACGTCGCGGAACGAGGCCAGGCGGCCGAGCGGCGAGCCGCCCTTCTGCGTGATCTCGACCCCCTCGAGCGGCAGCACGACCGGCAGGTCCGTGTCCGGCACCGGCACGGTCCCGCACGCGGGGCAGTGGATCATCGGGATCGGCGTGCCCCAGTAGCGCTGGCGGGAGATCCCCCAGTCGCGCAGCCGGTAGGTCGTCTCGCGCCGCCCGCAGCCCCGCTCCTCGAGCAGCGCGATCATGCGCTCCTTGGCCGCCGGTGTCGCGAGCCCCGTGCAGGGCCCCGAGGCGACGGAGACACCGTCGCCCTCGAACGCCGCCGTCATGGTCGCGGCATCGAGCCCGCCCTCCGGCGGCTGCACGACGATGGTCACCGGCAACCCGTACCTGCGCGCGAACTCGAAGTCGCGCTGGTCGTGGGCCGGCACGGCCATCACGGCGCCGGTGCCGTACTCCATGAGGACGAAGTTCGCGGCGTAGACCGGGATCTGCGCCCCGGTGAGCGGGTTCACGGCGAACGCGCCGGTGAACACCCCCTCCTTCTCCAGCTCGCCGACCGTGCGCACGCTGCGGTCCTGGCGCGCGACGCGCTCGACGAACTCGCGCACGGCCGCCTCCTGCCCCGTCCCGCGCGGGAGTTCGGTGACGAGCGGGTGTTCGGGCGCGAGGGACATGAAGGTCGCCCCGAAGAGCGTGTCCTGACGCGTCGTGAAAACCGTCACCGCGCCGGGCCGGCCCGCGAGCGGGAAGTCCACGCGCGCCCCGTGGCTGCGGCCGATCCAGTTGCGCTGCATCGTCAGCACGCGCTCCGGCCAGGTCCGGGCGAGCGCATCGCAGCCCGCGAGCAGCTCGTCGGCGTACTGCGTGATGCGGAAGAACCAACCCTCGATGTCGCGCTGCACGACGGCGTTCGAGCAGCGCCAGCAGGCGCCGGCCTCGACCTGTTCGTTGGCGAGTACCGTCTCGCAGTCCGGGCACCAGTTGACCGACGTGCGCCGGCGGTAGACGAGCCCGCGCTCGTGCATCCTGAGGAAGAGCCACTGGTTCCAGCGATAGTACTCCGGGTCGCAGGTCGCCACCTCGCGCTCCCAGTCGTAACTCACGCCGAGCGCGCGCATCTGCTGCTTCATGTTCGCGATGTTTTCGCGCGTCCAGAGGTCCGGGTGCGTCCCGCGGGCGAGCGCGGCGTTCTCGGCGGGCAGCCCGAAGGCGTCCCAGCCCATCGGGTGGAGCACGTTGAAGCCGCGCATGGTCTTGTAGCGGGCCAGCAGGTCGCCGATGGAGTAGACCCGCATGTGCCCCATGTGCAACCTGCCCGAGGGGTACGGAAACATCTCGAGGCAGTAGTACTTCGGGCGGTCCGGACGGCGCTCGACGCGGTAGGCGCCGCTCTCCTCCCACCGGCGTTGCCACCGCGCCTCGATCTCGGCCGGCTGGTAATGTTCCTCCATCTCGCTCGCGCCCTCCCGAATCCGCAGGATGTTGGTGTGGGCGGGATTGTAGTGACCGGCCCCGGCCAATGCAACCGTCGCCGGCGCGCGTCGGCGAAACGGAAGAATTGCTTTTCCGTATCGTTCATGTCAGAATAACGGCACATTTTCGGGAAGCCCGGCGGCTGTCTGAGACGCGGGGTACGGCGTATTTTCACGAGGGAGGCAGAAGCGATGCGCGTCATTCTCCTGGGGGCTCCGGGCGCCGGCAAGGGCACCGTGGCCAAGATGCTCAATGCCCACGACGGCTCCGTCCAGATATCCACCGGCGACATCCTGCGCTCCGCCGTCGCGGCCGGCACCGCGCTCGGGGTCGAGGCGAAGGGCTACATGGACCGCGGAGAGCTCGTGCCCGACGCTCTCATCATGGGGATCATGGAGCACCGCCTCCAGGAGCCCGACGCGAAGAAGGGTTTCCTTCTCGACGGGTTCCCGCGCACCATCCCCCAGGCCGAGGCGCTCGGCAAGATGCTGGCGAAACTCGGCATCAAGCTCGACGCGGTGGTGAGCCTGGAAGTGCCCCGCGAGGTGATCCTCGACCGGCTCACCACCCGGCGGACCTGCTCGAACGGCGCCTGCCAGGAGATCTACAACGTCAAGTCCAAGCCCCCCGGCCCGGGCGACACGTGCCTCAAGTGCGGCTCGCCGGTCATCCAGCGGGCCGACGAAACCGTCGAGGCGATCACCAAGAGGCTGGACACCTACGAGTCGAAGACCGCGCCGCTGATCGACTACTACCGCGCCTCTGGCGTCTTCCTCGCGGTGCCCAACCTCGTGAGCGCCGAGGCATTCGGGGCAATCGTCAAGAGGCTCGGTCGGTGAAGCAGTTCCTCCTGCGTGCGGCCATCGCCTCCTTAGGCCTCTGGGCAGCTTCGCAGGTGGTTCCGGGGATAACGATCGACGGCGCCGGCACCCTGGCCGGCGCCGCCCTCCTCCTCGGCGTCGTCAACGCCATCGTGCGCCCGGTCCTGGTCCTCCTGACCCTGCCGATCACCATACTGACACTCGGGTTGTTCCTGTTCGTCGTCAACGCCTCGATGTTCGGCCTGGTGGCGTACCTGCTGAAGGGTTTCCACCTTGCCGGCTTCCTGCCGGCGCTCCTCGGGTCGCTGCTTGTCAGTTTCGTGAGCTGGCTCGGTTCCGCCTTCATCAAGGATTGACGCGCTTCCGCGGGGCAGGCCTGACCCGCGGCTACAGCATCCTTTTCAAAGCACGTCGCGGTTCACAGTCGTCATCATTATCACTTGAAATCAAATTTTCCTTTGCTGATAATCGTTTCCGATGCAAAACCGCAAACGAGGCATCAGGTCTGACCACTCTGCCGCTTCTGTTGCTGCATACCTGGTCGCCTTCACCCTCCTCTTCAGCGGCGGGAGTGCCGTTGCACAGACTCGGAGCCACAAGGTCTCGTTCGAGAGGGGCCGCCGGGACGTCCCCAACGTCGCCCTGACCTTCGATGGGGGCAGCGATGCCGGCCAGAGCGAGCGAATACTCGACGTCCTCGAAGAGCGGGGGGTGACCGCCACGTTCTTTCTGACCGGACGTTACATCGCCAGCAACCCGGATCTTGTACGGCGCATCGCCGCCGCCGGTCACGAGGTGGGGAACCACACCTGGTCCCACCCGCATCTGACCTCCTGGAATACCTCGAACCGCCATGACACCCTCGCCGGTCTGGATCGGGCATTCCTCCTCGGAGAACTGGGGCGGACGGCCACAGCGTACGAAGCCGTCGCCGGCCGGCGCATGACGCCGCTGTGGCGTGCCCCCTTCGGAGAGATCAACGACGATCTGCTCCGCTGGGCGGACGGCGCAGGCTGGAGCCACGTCGGGTGGACGCGGGACGACGCCGGCGGCCGGCACACCCTCGACAGCCTGGACTGGGTCGCCGAGCGCTCCTCCCGCAACTACCTGAGCTCCTCGGAGATCACCGAGAGGCTTCTCGCGTTTGGCGGGGGCGGCGACAGACTCAACGGCGGCATCGTCCTGATGCACCTGAGCACGCGCCGCGAGGACCCCGGAGTGACGCGCCTCGGCGAGTTCATCGATGCCCTGCGCCGCGACGGCTTCCGCCTCGTCACCATTTCGGAACTCCGGCGCGACGCGGTCCCCGCGGCCTCGGTCACGGCCGCGCTTTCGCGCGCCGACGACTGAGCGGGCCGGAGACCGACCGGCTCGTCCCGCCCCCTGCCGTGACAGCGCTCACAGCGGGTTGACCCCGCTCCCGTATCTTGTTAAATTGCAAAAGGTTTCATCGAAGGAGGGGTGTTTCCGAATGACGAATTGGCGGGATCGCGCGGCGCCATGATCGGGTTGTTCTCGCGAAATCGCGAGCGGCGGATGAAGCAGGCGATCTTCCGGGGCGTGCTGGAGGAGAACTTGGAGCTTCTCGGGCACACCCGGCCGTCGGGGCGCGTCCGCGGGCGTTTTCCCCGCACCGCGAGGGTGGTTCTCTTTGCGGCAACGCTCGGGCTCGGGGTCTTGTTCACCGGCACGTCGCTGTCCCCGGGGCTTTTCCCCGAGCAGCAGACTCAGGCCCGTTTCATCGCTGCGTCACCTCCCCCCGCCGCCCTCGCGCCCCCTCCCGCGGCGCCGCCCGCGCCGGGGCTCGACCCCGATCTCTTCAAAGGCGCCCGCGGCCTCCCGTTGAGCCGCGCCTTCGATCTGGGAGTGAAGACCATCCTCATCGACCCCGGCCACGGCGGCGTGGATACCGGGGCCATCGGACGCAGCGGCACCCCCGAAAAGGAGATCGCCCTCGACATCGCGCACCGGCTCAAGCGCCGGCTCCAGGCGCGCACCGCGGCAGAGGTGCTGCTGACGCGCGACGCCGACGTCACGCTCCCTCTCGTGGAGCGCGTGGCGATCGCGCATGCGAACCGCGCCGACCTGTTCGTCTCGATCCACCTCAACTTCGTCCCGAACAAGCCGATCAACATCATCGAGACCTTCTACTTCGGCCCCGCGACCGACGCCTCTTCCTCAGAGCTGGCCCGGCGCGAGAACTCCGGGCAGGGCCCGGGGATGAGCGAACTGCGCGAGATCATCGAGCGGCTGGAAACGCAGATGAGGCGCGAGGAGTCGCCGCGCCTGGCCGCCGCCATCCAGAACAGCCTCTACCGCAACAGCCGACGCGGGGACAAGGCGATCCTCGACTACGGCACCAAGCGCGGTCCCTTCGTCGTGCTCAACCAGGCGGAGGTTCCGGCGGTCCTCGCCGAGGTCTCCTGCCTGAGCAACCGGCAGGAGGAGGAGCGCCTCGGCACGCCGGAGCACCGCGAGGAGATCGCCGCCTATCTGGAGACCGGCATACTCGATTATTTGCGCAACGGGGAGACTACGCATGAGTCAAAAAAATGACCTCCTGTTCGTCGGCATCGACCTCGGCACCTCCCGCTCTTCGATCTCGGCCGGCAACGGGCAGCGCCAGTGGATCGAGAGCTACGTCGGCTGGCCGAAGGATTTCGTCGCGGCGCAGGTGGTCGGCAAGCCCGTCCTCTTCGGAAGCGAGGTTTTGGAGTACCGGCTCTCGGTCGACGTCTGCCGGCCGCTCCAGCACGGCATCATCAAGGAGGGGATCGACCGCAGCGAGGAGGCGGTCAAGGAGATCATCCGCCACCTGATCGAGCTGGCGGGACCGGACGAGGGTCGGGAGATCCATGCCGTCGTCGGCGTCCCCTCCGATTCGCTGAAGATCAACAAGCTCGCGATCCGCAGGGCGGTGGCCGAGTTCGTCGACTCGCTCGTCGTCGTCTCCGAGCCGTTCTCGGTGGCCTACAGCCTCGGGTTGCTCAACAACGCTCTCGTGATCGACATCGGGGCCGGGACGACCGACCTGTGCATCATGCACGGGACGCTGCCGGGCGAGGACGACCAGCGCACGCTGCTGCAGGCCGGGGACTACATCGACGACCAGCTGTTCTCCCACCTGCAGGAGCGCTATCCGCGCTCGACCTTCAACAAGAACATGGTCCGGCAGTGGAAGGAGCAGTTCAGCTTCGTCGGCGACCCCGCCGCCGAGATCAAGGTCATGATCCCGGTCGACGGCAAGCCGGTGCTCCACGACATCACGGCGGAGGTGAAGCGCGCCTGCGAGAGCATCCTGCCGGCGATCGTCGAGGCGACCACGCAGATGATCGCCCGCTTCGACCCGGAGTTCCAGGCCAAAATCCGCAGGAACATCGTGCTCGCCGGCGGGGGGAGCCTGATCTCCGGGATCCGGGAGTACCTCCAGGGCGCCCTCAAGGAGTACGGCCCGAGCGCCGTGAGCTGCGTCAGCGACCCGCTGTTCGCCGGCTCCGACGGCGCTCTCAAGCTCGCTCAGGAGATGCCCGCCCAGTACTGGGAGAAGCTTTGATGGCGCGACGGTCGACCTTCGCCGCCGCGGCGGCCGCGGCGCTCCTGCTGTGCGCCGCCGGGTGCAAGCCCTCCTCGCTGACCCCCCTCGGGATCGGCACCCGCGGGCCCGATGCCGCAGGCACCGGGGTGAACGGCATCTGGGAGGGAACGACCTCGTCGGGCGGGTCGGTGAGTTTTCAGGTCGGCGACGACCGGGTCACGGTTTTTGCGATTCGTGACTCAACGGGCGGATGCAGCCGCAGTCTGGATTCCGCAACCGACGCCGATATCGTCGACGGCGCCTTCTCGCTCGAGATGACCGTGACCCAGGGCCAGGCAGTCGTCACGGGCCGCTTCACCTCGCCGGACACCTGCGCCGGCAGCTATTCCTACCAGGGGCTACCCACCGAGGGCAGCTGCCCGACCAGCGGGTCGGTCTCCTTCACCGCCGGAAAGACACCCTAGGCACCTTCAGCGAAAGGAATCGCCATGATCATCGTCCTCAAGCCCGGGGCCACCCAGGCCGAGATCGACCACGTCATCGAGAAGATCCAAGCCGCGGGCTGCACGCCGCACCTCTCCCGCGGCGTCGAGCGGACCATCATCGGCGCGATCGGCGACGAGACGGCGATCCGCAACCTGCCGCTGGAGATCCTCCCGGGGGTGGACCAGGTCCTCCCGATCATGAAGCCCTACAAGCTCGTTTCGCGCGAGTTCAAGCCCGAGTCCAGCGTCATCGGCGCCGGGGGCGTCCTGCTCGGCGGGCGGCGTCTTCACGTCATGGCCGGCCCCTGCGCCGTCGAGAGCCGGGAGATGCTCATCGGCATTGCCCGGCAGGTCAAAGCCGCGGGCGCCACGGTGCTGCGCGGCGGCGCCTTCAAGCCGCGGACCTCGCCCTACGCCTTCCAGGGCCTGGAGGCCGAGGGGGTGCGCTTCCTCGCCGACGCCCGCAGGGAAACCGGGCTGCTCGTGGCCACCGAGCTGATGGACCCGCGCGATCTCGAGCTGCTCGCGAGCTCCGCGGATTTCATCCAGATCGGCACGCGCAACATGCAGAACTTCAGGCTCCTCAAGGAGGTGGGTGGCGTCAGGAACCCGGTCATCCTCAAGCGCGGGCTCGCGGCGACGATCAAGGACCTGCTGCTGTCCGCCGAGTACATCGTCGCCAACGGGAACCCGAACGTCATCCTCTGCGAGCGCGGCATCCGCACCTTCGAGGACTACACGCGCAACACGCTGGACATCGCCGCGGTGCCGGCGATCAAACAGCTCTCGCACCTGCCGGTCATCGTCGACCCGAGCCACGCCGGCGGCCGCCGCGACCTGGTGCGGCCGCTCTCCCTGGCGGCTCTGGCCGCCGGTGCCGACGGGCTGATGATCGAGGTGCACCACAATCCCGAGGAGGCGCTCTCCGACGGGCCGCAGAGCCTGCGCCCCGACGGGTTCGCGGCGCTGATGGACGAGTTGCGGCGGCTCGCCGCATTCCTCGGGAGGGAGCTCTGAGCCTGCTGGTCGTCGTCGGGCTGGGCCTGATGGGCGGCTCGCTCGCCCGCGCCGTGAAGGAGGCCGGCCTCCCGTGGCGCGTGCGAGGCGCCGACCGGGACCCCTCGACGCTGAGCCGCGCGGTCGCGGCCGGCGCGATCGACGAGGCCGCGGACGACCTCGCCACGGCGGGCCGCGGCGCCCGGCTCGTCGTCATCGCACTTCCGGTGCTGTCCGTCCCCGACGCGGTCTCCGCGCTGGCGCCGGGCCTGGAACCCGGCGCGGTGCTCACCGACGTCGGCAGCACGAAGCTCGGTCTGATCAGACGCGTCGAGGAGGTACTACCCCCGGGCGTCGCTTTCGTCGGCGGCCATCCCATCGCCGGCACCGAGGACTCCGGCTTCGAGGCCTCCTTCGCCGGACTGTACCGCGGCGCGCGCTTTCTGATCACCGGGGGAGCGCGCTCGACACCCGAGGCTGTCGACCTGGTGCGCTCCCTCTGGGAGAGCCTCGGCGCGCGTGTCGAGACGATCGACGCCGCGACGCACGACCGGGTCTTCGCGGTCATCAGCCACCTGCCCCACGTCGTGGCGTACGCGCTGGTCAACGCCGCCGCGCGGGCCGACGCCGGCCTCCCCGGGCTGCTCTCCTACACCGGCGGCGGCTTTCGCGACTTCACCCGCATCGCGGCCTCGCAGCCGGCGATGTGGCGGGACATCTGCCTCGACAACCGGGACGAGGTCCTGCCGGCCATCGACGAGTTCCTCGCCGAAACGAGGCGACTGCGCGCGCTGATCGCCGCCGGCGACGGCGCGGGTCTCGAGGCGGCTTTCGCCGCTGCCCGGGTCGTGCGCCGCGCCCTCGCCGAAGCGCCGCCGCGCGCGGAGGGGCGGGCGTGATACCCCGGGGTGCCGTGGTGCGCGCCTCGGGCCCCCTCGAGGGGTCGGTGACCGTCCCCGGCGACAAATCGATATCCCACCGGGCGCTGATCCTCGCCTCGCAGTCCCGCGGCGAATGCCGCATCAGCGGCCTGTCGCGCGGCGGCGACGTGCGCAACACCGCGCGGGCGCTGCGCCGCCTCGGCGTCGCCCTCGCCCCGTGGGACACGGAACCGCTCACCGTCGGGGGTGCCGGCCTCGGCGGCTGGCGCGAGCCGGAAGAGGTGCTGGATTTCGGCAATTCCGGCACGGGGATTCGGCTCATGGCCGGATTGCTCGCTGCCCACCCCTTTTTCTCGGTCCTCAGCGGCGACCGCTACCTGCGCCGGCGCCCGATGCGCCGGATCATCGAGCCGCTGCGGCTCATGGGTGCGCGCATCGCCGGCCGCGCCTCCGGCGCGCTCGCACCGCTGGCGATCGAGGGCACCCGCCTGTCGGGGATCGAGCACCGCTCGCCGGTGGCCTCGGCACAGGTCAAGTCCGCGCTCCTGTTCGCCGGCCTCCTCGCGGACGGCGGAACCACCGTCTCCGAGCCCGAACTCTCCCGCGACCACACCGAGCGGATGCTGCGGCACCTCGGGATCGAGGTGCGTGTCAAGGGCACCAGCGTCGGCGTCTGCAACGTCCGCGAGTGGAACGCGCGCGATCTGGCGGTCCCGGGAGACCCCTCCTCGGCGGCTTTTCTGGTGGCGGCCGCGGTGATCTCCCCGGAGGCCCGGATCACGGTGCGCAATGTCTGCGTGAATCCCACGCGCACCGGCTTCCTGGAGATCCTGAAGACCATGGGGGCCCGCGTGCGCCTCGCCCGCCGGCGCGAGGTCTGCGGCGAACCGGTGGCCGACATCACCGCCGAGACCAGCAGCCTGCGCGGCATCGACGCCCCTCCCGCGCTGGTGCCCCAGACCATCGATGAGTTTCCGATCCTCGCCGCGACAGCGCTGTTCGCCCGGGGGTCCACCAGGATCACCGGGGCCGCGGAGTTGCGCGTCAAGGAGTCGGACCGCATCCGCACGATGGCCGCGGAACTGACCAGGCTCGGCGGGCGGGTGCGCGAGCTTCCCGACGGCCTCGAGATCGAAGGCGGACATCCCCTGCACGGGGCCGCCTGCTCCAGCCACGGCGACCACCGCGTCGCCATGTCCCTGGCAATCGCCGGCGGGGCGATCCGCGGGGAGACCCGCATCGCCGACACGGCCTGTGTCGCGACGAGTTTTCCCGAGTTCTGGGCGCTGATGAGCGGTCTCGGCGCGAAGGTGGCCCTTTCTTGAAAAACCTGATCATCGCGATCGACGGTCCGGCGGCAGCCGGGAAATCCACTGCCGGCAGGGCCCTCGCCTCACGCCTCGGCTATCTCTACATCGACACCGGCGCCCTCTACCGCGCCGTGGCCTGGCTCGCCGACCGCGACGGCATCGCCGATGCGCCGCCCGGGGTCGTCGTCTCCCGGGTGCGCGCCGCCGACATCCGCCTGGAGGGCGATCCGGAGCGCCCGCGGGTCCGCGTCGACGGCCGCGATGTCTCGGGCGAGATCCGCACGGAGCACATGAGCCAGCTCTCCTCCCGCCTCTCCGCGCTCCCGGAGGTGCGCGCCGCGCTCCTGGAGCTCCAGCGGCGGATCGGCGCGGCCGGCGGCGTCGTCATGGACGGGCGCGACATCGGCACCGTGATCTTCCCCGCGGCCGATGTGAAGTTCTTCGTCTTCGCGTCTCCTGATGCCCGCGCCCGCCGACGCCACGAGGAGCTGCTGGTCGGGGGACACGACGCCGAGCTGGGCCGGGTCCGCGCCGAGATCGAGGAGCGGGACGCCCGTGACGCGGGCCGCGATCACGCCCCGCTGAAGGCGGCCGACGACGCCGTCGCCGTCGACACCACCGACCTCTCGCCGGAACAGGTCCTGAACCGTCTGCTCGCGGTGGTACAATCCCGCTTGAAGGCACAAGCCTGACCATGGCTCGGCAAACACTGGGGCGAGGCACGCTGCGGGGTCCTGTCGCCGCGGACCTCCGTCGGTGCTCGCTGGAGGCTGCGCGCCGACGGAGTCCTCCCCTCCGCGCCACCCCTTCGCTCGTGCGAAAGTTTGGCGAGAACCGGGAAGCGGGACGGAATTGACGATCATGACGTGCATGGGAAGTGTTGTTGGTTCACGCGACGGCGGGGGGGTGGCGCGAAGGGGTGGCCTCCACCGCCCGGACCGCAGGGAGGACGGTGGAGGTCCGCAGCGACAGGACCCCGCAGCCAACACGGTGACGAAGGGACTGAACGCGTGAGAATCGCCGTGCTGTACCGGGCGCTCGACCCGCGCTTCGTCAAGAATTTCGCGCAGGACGTCAGCGGCCGCGAGGACGACAGCTACCAGGAGTCGATCGTCGCGGCGCTGCGCGGGAAAGGTCACGACGCCTTCGGCTTCCGCGTCTGCGAGGACCGCCTGCAGGACCTGCAGAACCTGGACTGCGATCTGGCCTTCAACCTCGTCGACGAGGGACTCAACAACGACTCCACCCTCGAGCCGCACCTGCCCGCGATCCTCGACGTCTTCGGCATCCCCTACACCGGCGGGGATTTCCTCTCGATCGCGACGACGCTCGACAAGGCCCGGACCAAGGAGATCCTCGGCTTCCACGGGGTGGCCACTCCGGCCTTCCAGATCTTCTCCGGTGCCGACGACCGGCCGCGCGGGGACCTGTTCTTCCCGCTCATCGTCAAGCCGCTCCACGAGGACGCGAGCATCGGCGTGTTCCGCGACTCGGTCGTCGCCGACGAGCCGTCCCTCAGGCGCAAGGCGCGCCAGATCCTGCGCCGCTACCGCCAGCCCGCGATCGTCGAGGAGTACGTCGACGGGCGCGAGCTCTCCGTCGGCGTCATCGAGCAGGGCGCCCGGCGCCTCGTGACCCCGGTGAACGAGGTGGTCTTCAATCTGCCCCCCGGCGTCCCGCGCGTCTTCACCTACGTCAGCAAATGGGACCCGGAGTCCGACGAGTACCAGGCGGTCGTCCCCGATCAGTGCCCGGCGCTCGATCTGCCCGGGCCCGCCGAAGAGGAGATCCGCCGCGTGGCCCTCCAGGTCTTCGACCTGCTGCGGCTGCGTGGCTACGCGCGCGTCGACTACCGCCTGCGCGGCGACGGGAAGCTCTTCGTGCTCGAGGTCAACGCGAACCCGCTCATCGGCGAGTACTCGGTCATGGCGACGATGGCCGAGCGCATGGGCTGGCCCTTCCAGAAGTTCATCCACACGATCGCCGTCGAGGCCTACCGCCGCTTCCAGCGGGAGAATCGCGCCGTGACCCTGCGCAACCTCCCGCCCGAGGAGGTCGAAGAGGCGCGCGGGACCCCCGGGGGTCCAAAAAGTCGTTGATCTTTCTTGAAATCAACGTATTATTTCACACCTCATGGCAAAAGTGCGGACCCAATTCGCCCGGCAGGTTGAGGTCGCCCGCCATGCGGGCTTCTGCTTCGGCGTCAAGCGGGCCATCCGCATGGTCGGCGAGGCGCTCGCCTCGGGCCAGGGCCCTGTGGCCTCCCTCGGGCCGGTGATCCACAACCCGCAGGTGGTCCGCTCGCTCGAGGAGCAGGGACTGCGGCGGGCCGCGAGCATCGCCGAGGTCGCCGAGGGCGTCGTTGTCGTCCGCTCCCACGGCGCCCCCCCGCACGTCCATGCCGAGCTCCGCGAGCGCGGTCTCGCGGTCGTCGACGCCACCTGCCCGTTCGTGAAAAAAATGCACCGCCAGGCCCGGCGCCTGTTCCGGATGGGGTATCAGGTCGTCATTGTCGGCGACCGCAACCACTCGGAGATCACGAGCCTCACCGAAGACCCGTCCTTCGAGTGCCTCGTCGCCGCCGGACCGGCCGATCTCGACGGCGTGAAACTGGCCGGCCGCATCGGGTTGGCGGCGCAGACCACCCAGACCCAGGAGAACTTCCAGGCGGTCGCCAACCGCATCCTGCCGAATGTGCTCGAGCTGCGGATCTTCAACACCATCTGCGACTCGACCACCACGCGCCAGACGGAAGCCCGCGAGCTGGCGAGCCGCGTCGAGGTCATGGTCGTCATCGGCGGGCGCAACAGCGCGAACACCCGCCGCCTCGCTGAAATCTGCCGGGAGACCGGCACGAGGACGGTCTGGGTCGAGACGGCCGGGGAGCTCTCCCCCGAGCTGCTCGGAGACGCCGAGCGCATCGGCCTGACCGCGGGGGCCTCGACCCCCCAGTGGATCATCACGGATGTCATCCGGCGCCTGCAGTCCCTCCCGGCGGGGGACCTGGCGACGGGACACACCTCCCCATCGGGGGAGGAATCTCACACCACAGGAGGTAGTACCGAGCATGTCCGACGCAACTGACAACCCCACGCAGGAAGCAGCCGAAGTCAAGAAGGAGGTGAAGAAGCCGCGCCAGCAGCAAGGCAAGGCGTTCCGTCCCGAACCCGGCGAGGGCGCGGACGCGGACGCCCGCGCCGAGATGGACCGCCTCTACGACGAGACGCTGCGCCACCTCGAAGAGGGCGAGATCGTCCGCGGCCGGGTCATCAAGATCACCGAGCAGGAGGTCCTCGTCGACGTCGGGTTCAAGTCCGAGGGCGCGATCCCGATCGGTGAGTTCCGCCGCGACAACATCCCCCAGGTCGGCGAGGAGATCGAGGTCTTTCTCGAGGAGGCCGAGAACTCCGAGGGGCACCTGATCCTCTCCAAGGAGAAGGCCGACAAGGCGAAGGTCTGGGAGGAGATCACGAAGGCCTTCGAGGAGGACCGCGAGATCGAGGGCTACGTCACGGACAAGATCAAGGGCGGGCTGGCCGTCGACATCGGCGTGCGCGGCTTCCTTCCCGGCTCGCAGGTCGATCTGCGCCCGGTGCGCGACCTCGGGCACTTCGTGGGCCAGAAAATCGTGATGAAGATCCTCAAGCTCAACCGTCAGCGCGGCAACGTCGTCCTCTCGCGCCGCGCCGTGCTCGAGAAGGGGCGCGAGGAGAAGCGCCGTGAGACGCTGAAGAACCTCGTGGTCGGGATGCGGATCAAGGGCGTCGTCAAGAACATCACCGAGTACGGCGCCTTCATCGACCTCGGCGGCGTCGACGGCCTGCTCCACATCACCGACATGTCCTGGGGGCGCATCAGCCACCCCTCGGAGGTGCTCATGGTCGGCGAGGAGGTCGAGGTCGTCGTCCTCAAGTTCGACCGCGAGACCGAGCGGGTGAGCCTCGGCCTGAAGCAGAAGACCCAGGACCCGTGGACGAACCTCGGGCAGAAGTACCCGGTCGGCACGCGCGTGAAGGGCAAGGTCGTCAGCCTCACCGACTACGGCGCTTTCGTCGAACTCGAGGAGGGGGTCGAGGGGCTCGTGCACGTCTCCGAGATGTCCTGGACCAAGAAGGTCAAGCACCCTTCGAAGCTCCTCTCGGTCGGCGACCAGATCGAGTGCCAGGTGCTCAACGTGGACGAGAATGTCAAGCGCATCAGCCTCGGCATCAAGCAGATCGAGTCCAACCCCTGGGACGTCATCGAGCAGAAGTACCCGATCGGCTCGGTGATCACCGGCAAGGTGCGCAACCTCACGGAGTTCGGCGCCTTCGTCGGGCTCGACGAGGGGATCGACGGGCTCGTGCACGTCTCGGACATCTCCTGGACCAAGAAGATCAAGCACCCCTCCGAGGTCCTCAAGAAGGGCGATTCGGTCGACGCGGTGGTGCTGAACATCGACAAGGCCCGCGAGCGGCTGAGTCTCGGGATCAAGCAGGTCCAGGGCGACCCGTGGCAGGAGTTCGTCACGAAGCACGGCCTGGGCAAGCTCGTCAGCGGCGCCGTCGTCAAGGTCACCGATTTCGGGGTCTTTGTCGCGATCCCCGGCGGGATCGAGGGCCTGATCCACGTCTCGGAGCTCGGCAGCGGCAAGAGCGCCCGCCTCGAGAACTTCACGATCGGCCAGGAGATTCAGGCCAAGGTCATTCGCATC
>Ga0316622_100001244_pt1 | contig 16309 bp, 12 predicted proteins | sample OWC_Aug_OW2_C1_D_FD_207646 | JGI IMG/M metagenome (GOLD analysis project Ga0316622, IMG submission 207646) | Wetland soil microbial communities from Old Woman Creek delta, Ohio, United States - OWC_Aug_OW2_C1_D5_C | ecosystem: Environmental > Terrestrial > Soil > Wetlands | place: USA: Ohio... | reverse complement strand
TGCCGGAAGACACGGTGGTGATCACCGCCGGACGCAATGGGGTGCTCGACACGCCGCTGCGTGGCGACGACGTGGCCAACGTGGTTACCGGCTATGAGGTCAGTAAGACCTGTAATGCCAACACCCCCTTTGCCATCCTCGCCGGACAGAATTTGCTTTCCGATACGCAGGCGGAGACCGGAATCTGTACGGTAGCCTCGCCACCGCATTTCGTCGGCGAGTCCTGCTCCCGTACGGCCACCAATCCCGATGCCGGATGCGGTGTCCGGGCAGACGCGCCCACCACGACCGTGCGCGTGGCCGCGCTGGCCAATAGCACTACGTTGGAGTTGAACGATGCAACGGCCTTCCCGTCCAGCGGAATCATTACGGTCGGTACCGAGGAGACGCGCTACAGCAGCAGGAGCAGCAACGTGCTCACTATCGTGCCGCTTGCAACGCCCGTGACGGCGGGGACACGGGTAACCCTGGTGACTGGGCGCTGCACCGCCGATACCCAAGATGTTGCGCGCGGACAAGCCGTGGCGTCAGCGGATACCATCGTAGTGAGCCCGAGCACGGCGCAGTTCGTCTCCAGCGTGCCGGGCGGAGACGACGTGTTCGTCGCGCCCGGTATTTCGTGCACGCAGGATGCGGATTGCACCGTGGGCGCGAGCGCCGGACAGTGTACCGGCCCACAGAACGTGGTGCGCGCCGACCACCGGCGCAACGGCCAGTTCCGCCGCTTCTGGGCGCTGCTGCTCGAGGACGATAGCCAGTTCCAGACCGACTTCGGCGATATTCAGGTGCGCCCGGGTGATTCCATTTCCCTCGCGTTTGTCCAGGACGTCGACCGCGACGGTCTCATCGCGCAGGAAGAGTTCATCCATGGCAGCTCGGATTTCAAGAAGGACACTGACGGTGAAGGCCTCGGCGATTTCTCCGAAGTCCGGCTGGGCTGGGAAGTCGGCGCGGTCGGTCAACCCGTCCGCCGCGTCTTCCCGGATCCGCGCCTGCGCGACTCCGACGGCGACGGCCTGACCGATCGCGAGGAGCAGGATCTGCGCATCGTGCAGTGTGCCTGCGATGCGATGGGGCCGAAGTCACTGCTCGGCAGTGGCAGCCTGCTGCGCGATCCCAGTGGCGCGTTCGGCACCGAGGCCGGCGCGCAGCCGTGTCAGGCCGACAGCGATTGTCCCGGCACCGCCTGTCTCGATGCGACGCATTGCTCAGCGGTGGGTGGCCCGTGTCCGCCGTGCGGCACGGACGTCACCCTCAACCGCACCGATCCCCGCGTACGCGATACCGATACCGATGGCGTCACCGACGCGTCCGAAGCGATGGGCTATCTCACCGGCGCCGGCATCGTCGATACCAGTACCACTGCGGTCATCCTCGCCGGGGCCAACCTGCGCGCGGACACGACTGCCTGCCCGCAGAACTACTGCGTGGAAGACCTCAGTCTGCCCGCCGCGCAGCGCCAGCACTGCATGACGGATGCCGATTGCTTCAGCCACAGCTGCATCCATCCGGTGCAGTGCGACGAGGTGCAAGTCGTGCCGGTCGGCAACGGCGTGCGCGATGCGCGCACGGTCGTCGTCGCTCCGGGACCGCTCTTCGGCCTCGATACCACCCCCGCCCGCCGGGGTGGCGATGACGTCTTTGGGTTCGGCGATAGCCTGGCCCAGAGCCGGCAGCAGGGCGACGATCAACTGGTGGTCGGCCCCAGTCAGAGCGTGATTGCGAACATGCTGTGCGTGGATGGAGGCAACTTCGAGCTGTGCTCGGTGCTGAAGCCGGGACCGAACGGCCGCCTCGACAGTCTGCGCATCGGCGACGACGTCCTCATCCCTGGCGGGACGGGCCAGAAGCTCGAGGTGAGCGATCCCCTCAATCCCGATACCGACTTGGACCAGATCGCGGACGGGAACGAGCAGCTGCTTGGCTCGAGCCCCAATCTACCCGGCGACGCGATCTTCGGCGGCGATCTGGACAGCGATGGGCTGACCGACGTGCTGGAAGGATTGGGCTGGACCATCCAGGTGACCGATGCGGCCGGTATGACCAGCTCACGCCTGGTGTCCTCCGATCCGAATCTGCCCGACACCGACCTCGACGGCGTTCCCGATTTCGCCGAGGCGAACCTGTGCACGCCGCCGCAGTCATGTCCCAGCGATCCCGACGCGATCGATACCGATGGCGACGGGCTCAGCGACTACGACGAGCTGTCGGCGGAACAGTTCAGCAACTTGACGCGGTTCAACGACTTCTTCCCCGGGTTCCACATCGACGGGGCCAACTCGAAGCAGTACGGGACCGACCCGACGCGGGTAGATTCCGACGGCGACGGCCTGACCGACCGCGACGAGTTGATGGTGGGATGGACCGTGGTGCGTGACGACGGTTCGGTCGCCCAGGTCTTCTCGGACCCGACACGGGCGGACAGCGATGCGGACGGCCTGCCCGACAACCTCGAGCTGTCGAACAAGACCGATCCCACCGATCCGGACACCGATGACGACGGCCGCCTCGACGGCCTCGAGGTCAGCATCGGCACTCTCCCGCTGCAGCCCGATATCTTCGTCTCGATCACCTACTCGCTGCTGCAACTCAGCGGTCCGCGCGATGGTCCTGATGGTCTGAACGACTGGGCCTGGCGGCTCTCGGTCCAGGACTCGAACGATCGCTTCCCGGGACGAACGCTGGCCGACGAGCAGAACGATTGCTTCGGCATCGGGCAGCTGTATCCGGCCGCCTGTTTGACGAACCGGTTCAACATCTTCCTCAATCGATCGACCGCCGTCCGATTGACGCCCAACAACGGCATCGTGCTGAACGGCGTGGTGGTGGAAATCAACGATATCAATTCCGACACCCAGCCGATCGACCTCGTCCGGGTCGACAAATGCCGTATGTCCTTCATCGATCAACCGCTGACGTACGACATGCTACAGGCAGGAACTTTCATGACCCGGACCTTCAATCTCTTCGACGACAACGGCTCTGACTGTTCCGGCCTGGTCATCGCCGAGATCTCGGTCAACTGCATCGGCGAAGGCAAGGGCTATTGTCGCGTGGGCAATCCCTGTGTCGCCAATCAAGACTGCGAGACCGGCTCATGCTCGACCTGCACCGGTGCCAGCTGCAGCGGTGTCGGGGTTTGCCAATCGGTCTGCGGCAACGGGATGAGAGAGTTCAGCCCCGAGACGCTCAACCCGGGACAGCTCCTTGGCTGCGCAATTGGCCTCCCCTTTGGTTTGCCGTCGGGCTCGAACTGCGAGGCGTGCGACGACGGCAACACCTCCAACTGCGGCACGTGCAACGCCAGCTGCGGCATTCTGGGCGCCCTCGGCGCGAAGACGTGTCCCGTCGGAACCCCCTGTGTCGACGATCAGGATTGCACCGGCAGTTGCAATCTGCTGACGGGAACCTGCGCGGCGGTATGCGGCAACGGGACCGTCGAGCCCGGCGAAACCTGCGACGACGGCAACGTCGACCCATGCGGACCGTGCGACACGACCTGCAGCGGTGGCGGCACCGGGACCTGCCCGCCCGCGGCCGGCTGCAATGCCAACGCCGTCTGCACGAGCAACATGTGTGTCAGTAACGTGTGCCAGTAGCCGAATAGCCTGAGCCGACGGGAGATCGGCGAGTCCGTTGTGGCGCTGAGCCGCAGCGGACTCCTGATCTCACGAGCGGTTGCGGGCAGCGAAGGGACGCGATCTCAGCATGGCCAGCGCCGTCACCTGAAGATGGCTCCCGCGAAGAGTGAGGCATATGACGAAAAGGGGACCTCAAGGCTGGTCGGGGGCTGACGCATGAGCGCGCGACCGCTCGCCTACGCCTTCGGCGCGTGCCGGATCGACGAGCGCATGCACGTGCTCGCGCGAGACGGCACGCCCGTGCCGGTGGAGCCGCTGGTCTTCGATCTGCTCGTCTACCTGATCCGCAACCGCGGTCGTCTGGTGACGAAAGCGGAGCTGCTCCAGACGCTCTGGGAGAACCGTGCCGTGCGTGAGGACGCCTTGGCGGCCTGTGTGCGCCGCGCCCGCCGCGCTATCGGTGACATCGACCCGACGCACCGCATCATTCAGACGGTACACCGCCGCGGCTTTCGCTTCGTGCCGCCCGGATAGATTCCGCATAGCGCCTCAAGCGCCGGTGGGCCGATGGCATCGTCTACACCCGTCCCGCCCGGACACTCCATCCGCACCGAATCCTCACCGCTGTCCTGCGCGCGGCGGTTGCCTCAAGAGCGCTTCTTCTCAAGCCGTTTTACAACTGCTCCCGCTACTTCACCGAAGCTGCCGGGCGCGAGTTGTCGGCCATCAGGAACGTGGGCAGCGTCACCTCGACCTGTTGGCAACAGCGCGGGCACTTGGGCTTCATGGTGCTGCCAGTCACCCCTTGCAGGTACGAGAGCCGGGCACCGCAGTGCGGACAGGGACCAAACCATGCTGTTGACATACGACATTACCTCATTGTTGGACGCGCGGTTCTCTGGAAGTCGGCTGAGCCCGCGCGCCCGTTATCGGTTCGAGGCTTCCCCTCAGAAGCCGGAGCAGTACACTGAGATTGCTTTTCGAGCACCGCCAGAGGGGAACCAGCCAGGACAGAGAACGATATTGGCGGTATGCTTCTGGCTCGACAACCTGTGCCCTTCAGGTTAGCAGCCCCTACGCGTCAGCTCAACCCACTGCGATTCCATTCCGACCTACATTCCGCCTTCCGTGGTGTCCTCCCGCGCCGCCGTCGCTCCCGATCCGGAGCTCACTCCGTCCTCGCCTCGAGAACGTACTTGGTGCCCACACTGCTCGGAATGAAGCCGCCCGGAAAGGCGTCCGCCAGGGCATGGACGGCGCGCCACCCGGTGCAGTGGCACGGGGCGATCACCTCCGGTGCGATTTCACGCAGCGCCTCCACGGTTGGTGGAATGATGTGCTCGTAGAGCGGGCCGGCCAAATGGAGACCACCGAGGACGGCGTACACGCGATCCACACCGGTGATCTTGCGCGCGTAGCGGACTGTGTTGATCACCCCGGCGTGGCTGCAGCCGGTGATGACAACCAGACCTTTGCCGCGCACGTTGGCCACCAACGCCTGGTCGTCTCGGAGGAGGGGATCGGGTTGCCACTTCCCGTCACGGAACGCCTCGTGCACGGGAAGCCCGTGTTCGAACTCCGTCGTGCGCTCGATCTCGCCCGTGACCACGATGCCGCCGCCCAAGAGCGACGATGGCTGGCGCGCCTCGATCACCGGAAAACCAGCGGCGCGGATCTTTTCCTCGCTCACCGTGGGCAGTTCCCAGGGGTCTCGCCCCGGAATGACCACCCGCCGCCGCAGCCAGACATCGGGGTGTATGACCAGAGGTGGCAGCGGTTGGAGTTTGCCGGCGAGGCCGTTGAGCCCCATCGTGTGATCGAAGTGGCCGTGACTGAGGACGATCGCCTCTATCTCGGTCGGATCCACGTTCAGGGCACGTAGATTGTGCGCCAGGGCGTCGACGGACGAGCCCGTGTCGAAGAGCAGGGTCCTGCGCGTCTCCCCAGAGGTGACGGAAATCAGGAAGGATAGGCCGTGCTCGGCAACTGGCGGATCCATGCACTCGCCCGACTCCAGCAGCGGCGCTCCGACAACGGGCAGCCGCAGCCCCTCCGAGGTGCCCGGGCCGAGTCGCCTGGCGACATCGGTGCTCGTGAGGAGCAAGTCGAAGACGTTGTCGACGACACTCACAATCTCGACGCGGTCAGCAGGAGTTGGCAGGATTGGTCCGATCATCAGTTGTCGGGTAACCCGAGCTTCTCCAAAACCCACATCATCGGACACCACTTGCTGAACGCTGATTGCAAGAGGTTCAGCCCGACGAAGGCGGTGAACAAGAGCCACGCCGGGTGGACCCAGTAGCCCAGCGCGACGCTCAGCAACACGAACGCGCCCGCGATCATTCGCAAGGCTTCATTGATGGTCATGTCACGCTCCTCCCTGTTTCGTTCATTTGGCTGCCGGCGGCGCGATCTGCCTCCTCCTTACGGGCGACCTTGGCCTTGCCACGCCGGTACGCCGTCGTCGTTGCGTAGATTGAGTGATTGGTCTCCCATCTTGATGTCCGCGTTCTGGATTTCTCTCGTCCCGTCAAGGCTGAGTATCCGACTTGATCTCGACCGGCTGAGTGGGTGGACGCCCCCCGTTCTGCAGCATCTTCTCGATCACCGGTCGGCAGCGCGTGGCGCCGCAGTCGCCGGTCCCGCTACCGGTGGCACGGTTGACCTGCTGAACGGTGGTCGCACCGGCCCTGATGGCATCACTGATCTTTCCCAGCTTGACTGCCTTGCAAATGCACACGACCCGAAGGCGGGCGCGGATCTCTTCGTCGGTCGGTTTGTCAAACGTCCCCATCCTTTCGACTCTTCGCGGAATCAGTCGTGCAAGGCAACCCCTGTCCCCTTGCCTGTCCCCCTTGCTCAGGCCGTTCCGCTGCGCGACCTCACGATTGAACCTGTCCCGTCTTCGCTGTGGCGGCGCGGATGGGCCGGATCAGGGCTTCCTGCGAGACCGTCGCGACGTGGCGGCCGGCGCGGTCGAAGATGGATCCGACCGACAAGCCCCGCGTGCCGACGAGGCCGCGACAGGTGAAGTCGTGGAGGTGCCACTCGTCCGACCGGGTCACGCGGTGGAACCAGATGGCGTGGTCGAGGCTGGCGTTCCAGAACCTCCGCTCCGCGGCGTCGCGCGGCGGGCGGTTCGGGTGGCGCGCCACCACGGCGTCGGTTGGCAGATCGTCGGAGAGGTAGGCCAACGCACAGGCGTTCAGGATCGGATCGTCGCCGAGATCCTCGGCGAGTCGCATCCAGGCGCCGATGCGGCCCGGCGCGATGTCCTCGCGCAGCAAGCGCCGCTCCATGAGCGGGCTCCAGCTGTCGTGACGCAGCTCCTCGGGCGCTGGCACGTGCGGCATGTTCTCGGTCTGCACCTCGGAACCCGGCTCCGGCACGTGGAACGATGAGGACATGTTGAGGATGGCGCCGACGGACTGGCGCGCGACGACGCGCCGCGTGAGAAAGCTGCGGCCGTTGCGAATGCGATCGACCTCGAGCCGGATGGGCTCCGCGGCGTCGCCGAGGCGGATGAAGTAGGCGTGCAGCGAGTGCAGCCGGTAGGTCGGATCGACGGTGAACGCGGCGGCGCGCAGCGCCTGCGCGATGATCTGGCCGCCGTAGAGTCCGCCCCAGGGATAGCGCGGGCCGGTGCCGATGAACGTATCCGGGCCGTGTGGCTCGAGGGTCATCATGCTGCGGAAGTCCGGGTCGGTCATCTCTGGTTCTCGCCTTCGTGGGAGTTCCGCTGCCGTGGATCGGCCGCGGATCGCGATGGAGCGACGACGGTCGTGATGTGCATGGCGACGATCGTACCAGGCGCCGCAGTCACGGCAAGCGAGCGGCAGTCTGCGCATTCGGGGGATTCTCAAATTTGTGGGTACGACAGCTAAAGGGGTGGGGTCGAAAGAAGAAGGAGGCGCTGATCGATGGGGATTGGGCGCAGCTGCGCCTGCTCGCACAGCGGCGCTCACCGTCCGCATGATCGCAGTGCTGTGCCCGGCGGGCGCTCACCCTTCGAAAGCCTCAGGGTGAGCGGTTTGAGCTGGTGGGGGAACCCACAAATTTGACGCACGCCCGATCGAGGGGCGCACCCGTGGCCAAGCTTCGCGTGTCATGGTAGGCGAACTCCATCATGTTCGACCCAACACTTACCGAGGAACAAGAGCAGCTGGTCCAGACGGCCCGGCGTTTCGCCGCCGACCGCCTCATCCCCAACGCGACCGAATGGGACCGCCGGGAGGAGTTTCCGACCGCGGTGTTCGAGGAGGCGTGGAAGCTCGGTCTCATGAACGTCGAGCTGCCCGAAGCATACGGCGGTGTTGGCCTCCACACGTTCGACGGATGCCTCGTCTCCGAGGAGCTGGCCTACGGCTGCGCGGCGATCGCGACCAGCATCATGTGCAATCACCTGGGGATGCTTCCGCTGTTCATCGCCGGCAGCGATGCGCAGAAGCAGGAGTGGCTCACCCGCCTCGGCCAGTCGTGCTGCTTCGTCAGCTACGCCTGCAGCGAGCCCGACGCCGGGTCGGACGTGGCCGGCATGAAGACGCGCATCGTCCGCGACGGTGACGGTTGGCGCCTCACCGGGCAGAAGCGGTGGATCACGAATGCGGGCTACGCCAGCTTCTTCACCGGTTTCGCGACGATGGATCCCGCGCAGCGGCACAAGGGCATCACGGCGTTCGTCGTCGCGGCGGATGCCCCCGGCGTCTCGATCGGACGCAAAGAGGACAAGCTCGGCCAGCGCGCCAGCGACACGCGCGACGTCATCTTCGATGAGGTGCGCGTGACCAGCGACCAGATCCTCGGCCAGCCGGGCGAGGGGTTCTCGATCGCGATGGAGACCTTCGACCGCTCGCGGCCGATGATCGCGGCCCTCGCCGCCGGCATCATCCGCCGCTGCGCCGAGGAGTCGCGGACGTACGCACTCGAGCGAAAAACCTTCGGCCAGCCGATCGCCCAGCACCAGGCGATCCAGTTTCTGATCGCCGAGATGGTCATGGCCTACGAGGCGGTACGACTCCTGTGGCAGAAGGCCGCCTGGGAGGTCGACCACGGGGTCAAGCGCACGAGCACGTCGGCCATTGCCAAGGCGTGGGGTGGCGATCTGGCGATGAAGGCGGCGACCGACGCCGTGCAGGTTTTCGGCGGCTACGGGTACACCAAGGAGTACCCGGTCGAGAAGCTCATGCGCGACGCGAAGCTGCTGCAAATCTACGAGGGAACGTCGCAGGTGCAGCGCATGGTGATCGCCCGGAACTTCCTTCTCCGCTCCTGAGACGTCTCATGCAAACCGGGCCCACAGTGATCGACGACTGCCTCTCCGTTCGGAACGGCCGCCTCTTCGTGGAAGGGCGTGACGCGGTCGGGCTCATCGAGGAATTCGGCTCGCCGCTCTTCGTGATTTCGGAGGACCAGCTCCGCCGCAACGTCCGCCGCTTCCAGGTCGCCTTCCAGGCGGGGTGGCCCGATGGCCCGGTGCGCGTGATGCCCGCGGCCAAGGCCAACTGGATCACCGCCGTGCAGCGCATCCTCGCTGACGAGGGCTGCGGCGCCGACGTCTACTCCGCGGGCGAACTGTCGGTCGCGCTCGCCGCCGGCTTCGATCCCGCGACGATTTCCGTCAACGGTGTCCCCAAGCATGAGGCCCACGTACGACGTACGGTGGAAGCCGGCGCGCGGCTCACGATCGACAGCGCCGAGGAGGTGGATGCGCTCGAGCGGGTCCTGCGGGAGACGGGGGCCACGGCGCAGGTGCGACTGCGCGTGCGGCCCGTGGTGTCCGGGTTCACCGACCGCAGCGACTTTGCCGCCGAAGGCCTCGTTCCCGCCGACGTCGCCGCGCAACTCTACAAGGGCGGGCTCTCGACCGACGAAGTGATCCCGCTCGGCCGCCGCCTCAGTCGGATGCCTGGGGTGCAGCTGGTCGGGATCCACCAGCATCACGGACGCCATCACGCGTCGACGCGCTGGTGGGAGGAGCAGATGAAAGCGTTTGCGGTCGAGGTCGGCCGTGTGTGTGCGGCCCTGGCGGGTTGGCGACCCCGCGAGCTCGACATCGGCGGCGGCTTCGCGGTGCCGCGCGATCCGTTCAACGCCGCCACCGACTACACCGCCCCGCTGCAGCTCGGCGTGCTCTTCGGATTGTCGAAGCTCATGGCCCGTGTCTGGCCCGAGCGCCGCTACGGGCTGATTGCGCAGCTGCTGGCGCGCGTCGAGGGCCGCCCGAAGCAGACGCCGGCGCCGTCGATCGAGGCCTACGCCGATGCGTGCACCCGGACATTGCGCGCCGAATTGCCGCGTCACGGCATCGATCCCCGGGGGATCGAGTTGCAGATCGAGCCCGGGCGCAGCCTCCATGGCAACGCCGGGATTCACCTCGCCACGGTACAGGCCGTGAAGCGCCGCACCGCGCCGCTGCCGTTCACCCTCGTCGTGTGCGACACGACCGAGTTCTGGATGACCGGCGGCCGCTTCGAGCACCACCTGCACGACTACCGGGTGGCGAACAAGGCCAACGCGCCGCGCACAGTGAAGGCCGACGTCATCGGCCGCAGTTGTTACGGCGACCGCATCCTGCCGATGGTGCGCCTCCCCGAGGTCGAGCCGGGTGATGTGCTGGCCTTTCTCGATACCGGCGCGTACCAGGAGGTGTCGTGCAGTAACTTCAACGCGATGCCGCGGCCGGCGACGGTCCTGGTGACGGACGAGCGCGCCGCAGTGATCCGCCGAGGGGAAACCGAAGAGGACGTCTTCCGCCGCGACGAGGTTCCGGAGCATCTGCAGCGGGAGGCCACTCGCGAACGCGTCGCGGCGCGCGCGGGCACCCGAGGGTGAGTCGAATCCGGTGCAGGAGCTAAGTACTTGCGGACAGAATCATTGCAGCGTACCGGACCCCGCTCACCCTGAGGTTCTCGAAGGGTGAGCGCTCGTCCTTCGAGAGCCTCAGGACGAGCGAAATACGTTGCCATACTCCCAGACCATTAAGATGTGGCTCCTTCGTTGCGATGCGCGCATCCGCGGTGCCAGAGGGTTCCTCCGGGTCACGTCCTGCCAAGACGCGACTCGCACAGGTCGATGGCCTTCTCGACCAGGCCCAGGAGCTCCTCGCACTCGTCGCGGTTGATGAGAATTCCGGGCTTGAACTGCAGGACCGATCGCTGGAAGCCTGCGAAGAAGGCCCACAGGCCAACTTCGTAGCCGGCGGCGGTCATCATCGGGCCGCCGATCTCGTGATCGAAGCGCAGGCCCATCACGAGACCGTTGCGGCGGATCTCCACGAGGAGCGGATGACGCTCGCGGATGGCCTCGAGGCCGGCGCCCAGCAGCTCGGACATGGCCTTCGCGTTGTCGATCACGCCCGGACGCTCGAGAATCTCGAGGACCTTCAACGACACGTGGCAGCCGATCTCCGAACCGCCGAAGGTGGAGACGTGTCCCCAGCCGTTCTCTTCCAGCCAACCGCCCACGCGCTCGCCGAGAATCGCAGCCGCCATGGGGTACACGCCGCCCGAGAGTCCCTTGCCGGTGACGAGGATGTCGGGCACGACGCCGTAGCCCTCCACCGCCCACATCGCTCCCGTGCGGCCGAGGCCGGTCTGGACTTCGTCGGCGATATAGAGCGTGCCAAACTCCTCGCACAGGGCCTTCACTCCGGACAGGTAACCGGGTGGCGGCAGCGGGAAGCCGTAGGTGGCGGGGATCGTCTCGATGATCACCGCCGCGACGTCGCCCGCCGCGAGGGCCGCCCGCATCGCGTCGAGGTCGTTGAACGGCACCTGAACGAACTCGGTCCGCGGCCCCTCGCTCAGAAAGTACTCGGCGTTCTGCACGTCGCCGGCCGCTAGGCAGAGCCCGGTGTGACCGTGATAGCTGCCGACGAGCGAGACGATCTTGCGGCGCCCGGTGGCCTTGCGCGCCGTCTTGATGGCGGCGTCGTTCGCCTCGCTGCCGCTGGCGGCGAAGACGGTATAGCGCAGGTCGCCCGGCGTGAGCCGAGCGAGCGCCTGCGCCAACTGCGCGCGCGGCCCGCTGGCGAAGTGATGATTGCCGATGTCGTAGCGATCGGCGGCCTCGTGCAGTGCGGCGACGATCTCCGGATTGCGGTGACCCAAGTTGAACGTGCCGCCGTTGATGTGCACATCGAAGAGCCTGCGGCCGTCGAGGTCCCAGAAGTAATGGCCCTCCCGTCGCCCCATCACCGGCTGGGTGCCGAGTAGCTTGAAGGTGTTGACGCGACCGGGGCAGACGTAGCGGGCGGCGAGGTCGAGGATGGCCTCCTTCTCCGCGCTCGGCAACCTGCTCTCGGACATGATGAACTCCTCCTCTTCCGGCGACTCGTTGCGACTATCTCATCTGCTTCAGGCGATCTGGGCGCGTCGAGGTCCACTCAGCTCAGGCGGGGTCGATCGGCGTCTGCGGGAAAGCCAAGCCGGGCCGTTGGTGATTGCGGAAGAATTCCCACACGGCATCGGTGGCGTCGAACGCGCCGGATGGGTCCGTTAGCCCTCCTGGCCAAACGTGACTGATGCCGGACACCGCGCACAGAGCCGTCGGTCCGTTGGCGCATTCATAGGCCTCGCAGGCAGCATTGTCGGCGGGATTGCTCGGCGACGGGTCGCCAACGCAAGCGTTCAGGCCGCGCCAGATCTCAAAGGAGACGGTTGCCAGGCGGAAGTTGACGATGGGGTCGGCGACGCCATTGATGATCAGCAAGGGGATCGCTGCCGATGGGGCGCAGGGATACGCGGCCAGGGCTCCGCCGACGGGGGCGACGGCGGCAAACAGGTCTGGTGCCTCGCACGCGAGCCGGTACACCATGGCGCCGCCGTTCGAGAATCCGGTGGCATAGACACGGGACTCGTCGATGTTGAACTCCGCCTGCAGTGCGGCAATGAGGTCCCGGGTCAGGCCCACGTCGTCGACGTTCCGGGCCTGCGCCGTCCCGCAGCACAGACCGGCGTTCCACGAGCGGTCGACGCCTTGCGGCGCGGCTGTGATGAACCCCTCCGCCTGCGCCTTCTCGGGCATGCGGGTCACGGCCTGGATGGTCTCCGAGGTGGCGGTGACGCCGTGGAAGTTGAGGACCAGCGGCGCGGGGACTTCCGGATCGAGGGATTCCGGCACCGTCACCAGCACTCGGCGCTCGAGTCCACCGGACGATATCGAGATATCGAACGTCCCGCGGCGTGGCCACGGACAGCCGTTCAACGCGAAAGACACGCTCGTGACCAGCTCGTCGATGTTGACGTGGTTGTCCGTGTTCCGGTCGAACGGAAGGCAGGCGCTGGTCGCTTTCTCGCCGAGCGAGATGGCGACGCCGAGGATCAGCTCCGCGACCGACACTTTGCGGTCACCGTCGCAGTCGCCGACGCAGTCCTGCGCACCAGCCGACGCAACGGACAGCACTGCGACGAGCGCCGCGGCACTGAGCGTCAGTCGAGAACGTCCGCTGGAATTTGGTGGAGGCTGCACGGCGGAATCGCTTCTTGCCGTGGCGGCTCGTAGGCGGTCTGGCGCAGGCCGGCCGCCGTCTGGTTGTGCATCGCGTTGACGATGCGAATCGTGGCACGCGTGAGCGGCGCCAAACTGTCCTCGTGGATCTTGTCGATCGTGTCCTGCTCGTCGAACAGGTACATGGGTGCGCTGAGGAAGTTCACGATTGGCGTGTGCGGGTGGAAGAAGGCGCCGTCGGTGGGCGGGTTGCGACTGCCGGGAGGGAATCCCTCCACGGGCATCATGAGCGAGCGGCCGAGGTTCTCCGCGCAGATGGCATCCGCCACCGCCTGCTCGAGCGGGGGCGCGAAGCTGGTGAACCACCAGCGCACCTCGGGCGCGTCCGTTGCCACGAGGCGACCGTCTTCCCCGCGCGCCGCGCGTGCCGCGTGCTCGAGGTGGATCTCGACGACGACGTCACGCTCGATGAACTCGCGCCTGGTCTCGACGATGTGCTTGAGCCCCGCGCCGCCGGACATGTGGCCGCCGTTGAGCAGGAAGAGCAGATTGTGCGGCCGCTCGGTCCGCGGGACCTGCGACCAGTAGCGCGCCTGGGCCAGCACGAGCGAGATGCCGGAGGCGTCCTCGACCGCCGACGCCCACGGGCCATCGTGGTGCGAGCCGATGATGACCCACTCGTTGGAGGCGCCCGGGAGCACGCCCATGACGTTGTGGGAGGTGGTCGTCACCAGCTCGCGCTCGAGCTCGATGCGCGCGTGCGCCGCGCCAGTGCGGAGGAACTCGATCAGTCGGTCGCCATTCGCCTCGCTCAGCCACACCCCGGGGATCGGCCGCTCCTCCGCGTCGTAGGGAACGAAGTAGCGGTCGGTCTCCCACGGCAAGCCGCGCAGGATTCCGACGAAGCCGGCCGCCCCGGCGGCGATCTCGGGCTCCATGACGCGCTGGAAACGGGTTCCGAAGGGAAGGAGCTGGACCAGTGTGTCGAACTCCCCGTCGGGATCGTGCGCCCAGGTCGCCAAGGCGCGCGCCACAGTCTGCGGCAGGGCGAGAAACCGGTTCTCGAACACGGCGATCTTCCCGGTCAGATCTTGCGGGGGGTTTCCCGTCGAGACGGCCAAGGCTCCCTCGAGGCCGGAAGCCGCGGCGGAGAAGGGAATCGGGTAGCACGGGATGCGCTCTGTCCGATCGGGGGTCTCTTCGTGCCAGACCGTGAGCGACCAGTTCCGTGGCTCCCAGCGCTCGACGTCGATCGGATCGAGCGTGACGTCCTGAAGACCGAACTCGACGAACCGGTCGCGGATCCAGCTCTCGGCCCATTGGTCGGCCGGGTAGCCCGGGCGGCGGATCCCCTGCGCGACGATCTCGGCGATCCACTCTTGCATCACCTCGGTCGTCGGCAGCAGCCGATCCCGGATCCCCGACCCGGGTCGTGCGGCCGTGGCGTCGTCGTCGCCACACCCCGAGCCGGCGAGCACCGCGCACAGAGTGGCTGCGGCCAGGCGTGGAAGTTTCATCCGGTCGAGGCCCCCCCGCTCAACCTGCGGTCGCGAGTCGCTGCTGCGTCTGATTCGCTTCAAGGTCCTTCCTTTGAACGCCGCGGATGCCTGGCTGCGTCCCCTCAGGCGCGGAGCGATCGGCACCCCAGCGCCCATCTTCTTTGTTGGCCCTCAAACCGTGCGAGCAAACATGCCCGGGGATTCCGCAACGGCCGCATATTGGGCGATGTGCTCTCGATTTACAAGGTCAGGGCTCGCCTGGGAAATTGAAGTGCGCGGGTTGACCTTTGTGTCCGGAGCTAGTATCGGGAGCCGCTGCGACGTCGGTGCGGCAAGGTGAGATGGGCTTCAGAGGAGCACAGGACCTCTCCGCATGGCGTTGAAACAACAGTAAACAACATCCGCAAAGGAGATCTGAAATGAAGCGCATCGTTACCATCCTGCTCGTCGTCGCCTTCGCGAGCGCCGCCTACGCTGATGGCGCCGCCACCTACGCCGCCAAATGCAAGGTCTGCCACGGCGCCGCGGGCGAGGGCTCGAAGTTGGCCCCCGAGGCGATCAAGGGCAAAGCCGAGGCCGACGTGCTCAAGGCCATCAACGAGGGCAAGGGCAAGATGAAGCCGGTCAAGATCGACGACGCCGCCGCGGTGGCGAAGTTCGTCGCCGGCCTCAAATAGCGACAATCGAGTACGTTCGAGAAGGGCCGCGGGGACGAATCCTCGCGGCCCTTCCGCATGCATCGCCGTCGCGGCGACCGGCACCGCAGCGGCCTCAGCGCGGTCCGCTTCGGAACAGAGGCGACCTGCCCGGCGCGGGCGGACTCCGTGCTTTGCGGGCTCAAGCAAGAGCGCGCGCGCGTACGATGGGCGCTTGGCGGTGCATCGCTCTCCGTCTCAAGGTGACAAACCGCATGAGCTAACCCGGAGCGCAAGCCCCCACTCAGTCTCGATGAGCTCGAACTGGTGCGCCTGTGGATCGAGTACGGCGCTACACGCGACGGAGTGGTCCCCGGCACGGGTGAGCTCTTCAACGCCTGCCTGCCGCCGCCGAAGCCCCTCAAGGTCGAGACACTCGCCCCGCCGCCGCCGGGAGTCGGTGTGCAGCTGCGCGCGCCGCATCAGGTGCTGCCGCCCAGCAGCGAGCGCGAGGCGTGCTCTGTCAGCTACTACGACCTGGCCGATCAGGTTTCGCCAGAGGCTCGGGGTCCCGACGGCACCACGTTTCGTTACAAACGCGTCGCTGCACCGGGGCCGCCGCGGCCGCTTGTCCGTTGGTGATGAGGACGTTGAGCCTCTTACTGTACTCCGATTCTGCGAACTAAACGACAACCGAACGACCCGCAGCCGAAGGTGATGCATGCTGTTACTCCTGCTACTCCGATGCGTGCCGTGTGCGCTTTCGGCCACACGGAAAGGCCCGCGGACAGAAATCTCTTCCCGCAGCAGATCGAGACCGACCACGCGCTGCCCACCCAGGCGGTCGGTGGCGAAGACCGGGCCCGCGCCGTCCCGCAACAGCCGCTTTAACCCTGCCTGGTGACCGAGGTGCCGCCACCACGTGCGTGTGGGCTACTTCATTGCGATCCCGTGCGGTCGCGCGGGGTGTTCGAATGCGGTGTTAAAGTCCAGCTCGAAGCGGGTATCGAGCGTGAGGGTATCTTGTGTGACTTGAATCACGTGGACCTTGTGATCCGCCTCGAAGTGGATCTTGCCGAAGCGCCACAGGCGAGGACGTTCTTGTCGGCGGAAAGATGACAATGGTGCGGCTCGTTGCCCACGTTGC
>Ga0316622_100001242_pt1 | contig 16323 bp, 12 predicted proteins | sample OWC_Aug_OW2_C1_D_FD_207646 | JGI IMG/M metagenome (GOLD analysis project Ga0316622, IMG submission 207646) | Wetland soil microbial communities from Old Woman Creek delta, Ohio, United States - OWC_Aug_OW2_C1_D5_C | ecosystem: Environmental > Terrestrial > Soil > Wetlands | place: USA: Ohio... | reverse complement strand
TGGACTTCCATGCCCTGGAAGGCCTGCAATGCATGATCGAGCGGCGCAAGGGCGGCGAGACCGGAGTGAAAGCCGTGCAGATGATCGAAGGTGATGCCGTCTGGAAAGCCGGCGAGGAGGGGCGCTGGTCGAAAGAACTGCTGACCGCAGCGCTCTCTCGCAGCGATTCCCCGCAGGGCTGGACTGTCGCCGACGGGCGGACACAAGACCTGGTCGGCAACAACGAGCTCCCAAAGCTGGTGAAGAATCCGGCCGCTTACTTCATCGAGCACCGCGACGGGCTGCGGACCACGTTGCTCATGCTGAACGGAGCAGTGCAGGATTTCACCTTCGCCGCGCGGGTGAAGGGGATGTCGGGCATTCAGTCCACGCAGTTCTTCCTGACCCCCACACCCAACGTGACTTACTCAGCCTGCCTGGTAAGCAAGATCGAAGAAATGTTCGAGACCGGCCGGGCGCCCTACCCGGTCGAGCGAACCCTCCTTGTCAGCGGGGTCCTGGAGAGTATCCTCACCTCCCGGATCCAGGAGCACGAGCGCTTGCAAACCCCTCACCTCGGCGTCCAATATCAAGCCCCGAGCCGGTCCCAATACCCTCGTGCCTGAAGCGGGACCGTGTGCTCGCTTGACCTCCGGACAGCGCCACTGACGGCTGACTGCCGGAGAGCGCTTGCGCTGAATCAAAGCTGCAAGCAGATTTGCACCGGATATTTTGGGCTACTCGGATAAGTGACGCCTTCTCAACTCCCTCGAGAAGCATTAGGGAAAGCTTGCCTGGTTCCCCGCCTTCAAAGCCTCTGAAAGATTCTCAACGGGAAGCCGGCAAATGTTCGGCAAATGTGGGCGGGAGACGAAGGGGAGGAAAGGGCTGGAGTGACCGTAAACCGTTGATTCTATTGGTGGAGCTGAGGGGGATCGAACCCCTGACCTCCTGACTGCCAGAGTGAATAAGAGTATTACCCCGCCATCCTCAGAAGCACCGGGACGCTGTAAAAATGCGGTGTCGAGTACACTCAGGTATCTCCGGGTGTGTCCTGCGGCGGGGCATTTTGCCACCAAGACTGCCACCAAGAAAAACGGGTGGTGTGCCGATGTCCTGGGGGCGCGATCGGCGGGGGAGTCTTCACGCAGAGCCGGGAGGGGGTACTACCCAGGTCTGGGCGGGGTGCCCTCCCCCCCTTTTCGATGTAGGGACCCAAGCCGCAGACACTTTGTGAGGAACGAAAATGACAACCTACTCTCCTGCTGAAGCCGCCACGATCCTGCACGTGAAGGAAAAGACCGTGAGGCGCTGGCTGAAGAAGGGGATGATCCCAGGGGCGAAGATCGGTAGGCTCTGGATTATCGAGGAGGATGCCTTGCGCCGATGCCTTGCTCCCCCCAGGGACATTCCGGGTAATCCTCAAAGAGGCCACAGGTACATTACTGACCTTGGCGAAAGTGACATTTATGCAGGCAAACGAGACGCACAAAGTACCTGATTCCTGGGACTGACCCCTCACGGAAGAGGAGGTGGATGATGCGGAAGAGGAAGAACGAAATGACCCCCTCAACGCCCGAGCCGCCTAAGCCAAAGGTGAGGGCTATCGACTGGTACACGGCGAAACTGTCAGCAGCGGTATAAAAGGAGTCCAAGATCAGCGGAATAGAATGGTACCAGCTCCGAAGATAGGATCTGCGGGGAGGCGGTAAAAAGACTCTATAGATAGATTCTATATATAGACCTGGGGGCAGCACGGATCACACAGTATGGCCGTATTCCTCGGATCCGGCTGCCTCGGCCTCGCTGGCGAAGTTCACGTGTCTACGCCCTTCGGCCGCCTATCCTGAGGGCCGTCATCTTTTTCCCAGTTCGCAGGCGGCTACCCAAGAGGCGGCAGAGTGTGCCAGATTGGCTTGGGTGTTGCTTAAGGATCAGTTTCCCACATTGCCGTATCTGGACAACCGACTAGTCTGTGAGAGCCCGAAATTCCTCCATGTGGTGCAGATTCAGCTACATGTGGCTATGCCGGCCCGATATGAAAATGGCGGCAATTCCCGGGTGTCTGAATTAGGAGCGCGCGCATTGCCTGCGTATCGCCAAGACTCCCTGAGCCTGCAAACTCATGTAGCTAAGGCGTACGCCGGGTCAAAGCCCTATAGTATATATTCGGGGCTATGACTCCGCTTCTAAGCCAGCTTTCCGACCTTCCTTAGCGCCTTCTTCCGTTCCTGTTACGACCGCGGCCTTGGTATCCTTGTCCTACGTCAACAACTGGGCGTTCTCAAGCGAAAACATCCTCTCCCTCTGTTATGATTCCAGGACTGGATGTTTTGGATTCCGCTCCGTCGCCTTTGGCCTGTCGCATGGAGCAATGTCTTGGTCATCCTAAACTAGAGGCAGGCGACCAGTGAGAAACACCACGGTGAAACTGAGCCGACTCGTCGTCATTTGTCCGCGGTCTTCTTGGACCGGGGCGGTGCGTTCTTCACGTACTTGTCGAACCAAGCGATCGACTCTGCGAGCACGTGCTCATTCGATTCCATGGCGGAATAGCCGTGCGACTCGAAGGGGAGCATCACTAGCCGCGCCGTCCCGCCGTTGCCGCGGATCGCTTCATAGAGAAGCTCGGATTGCAGCGGCACCGTTCCCGGATTCACATCGACTTCACCATGAATGAGAAGTACCGGGAGCTTCAGCTTGTCGACATGGAAGAAGGGCGAGACCTTCACATACACATCTGTCGCCTCCCAAAGCGTGCGCCGCTCGTTCTGGAATCCGAATGCGGTGAGCGACCGGTTGTAGGCGCCGCTCCGCGCGACCCCTGTGCGAAAAAGATCCGAGTGTGTGAGCAGGTTCACGGTCATCAGCCCGCCGTGGCTGTGCCCCATCACACCTATATGGTCGCGATCCACGACGCCGAGCTCGACCGCCTTGTCAACCGCGGCCTTCGCGCCCGCGATGAGCTGTTCCAAATACGTGTCGTAGATCCTGTTGCTGTCGCCGACCACCGGGAGCGACGGGTTGTCGATGACGGCGTATCCTTCCAGGAGGAAGAAAAGCTGATGCTGCCACCCGAAGGTGGTGAATTGCTTCGTCGAACCCGAAACCTGCCCGGCCATCTTGGAGTCGGTGTAGTCGAGCGGATACGCGTTCAATACGGCCGGCAGGGCCGTGCCTTCTTTATAGCCCGGCGGCAAATAGAGCGTGAACGAGAGGTCGACTCCGTCCGCGCGCTTGTAAGTAACGAGCTTTTGGGTGATTGATCGCAGCTGCGGCGTCGGATCGCTGAGATGGGTGACTTGGCGAATGGACGTGTTCGTCCAAAGGGCTTCGCCCTCGTGGACATGGGCCTGTTGCTCGCCCAGCGATCGAACGAAGTAATTCGGCGGCTCGGCTGGGCTCTCGTGGTGGATGAGGAACTGCCCTCTGGAGCGATCGATCCACCCCGTGAAGGACTCGTAGGCGGTCTTATCGCATCGCCAGAGCCTCTCGGAAGTCAGCGTCTTCAGGTCGAACTTGTCGAGGAACGGTCGATCTCCCTCGGGCGAGGCCCCTTGCCCGCGTAGCCAGATCGCTTGGCCCTCCTGCCCCACGACCCAGAATCCGTTCGGCAGGACGCGCCAGACGGGATAGCCAGGATTCTTGTAGAGCTCGTCGCTGCTATGCTCCCAGACTTTCCGCGACGCCGATCCGGCCGTGTCGAAATCGACGAGCTGGAGGCGCGTCCAATGTTTGATCGCATCATATTCGGTCACAAACGCGATGCCCGGCGCCTCGCTCCACCATAATACGTCGCAGCGCATCTCGGTGCGAAGAACCTCGACGGGTTCACCCTCGAACGGAGCCTTCCACGCCATCACTCGGTCGCGGTAGGGCACCTTTGTGTTCCAGTCGCCTCCGTCCTGCGCCTCGAGCCAGAAGAGCGTGGCGCTCGAGGTCGCGCGCCATTGGAACTCGCGGGGACCGGTGGTGACTCCCCATATTGGAACGGACTCGGCCAGGGGCAGAGAGGCAACGTGTTTCACCGGTTTCCCGCCGCCATCCCACACATCGACCTCGCGCGGAAACCGATCGTAGGTTGTAACGCGAGAATACGGCCGGTGGATCGTCTCCACGAGCAGATGACCGTCGGGCGATGCACTGACGCGGGTATATAACCCGGGCTTACCGATGGGGGTCACCTTGCCGCTCGCGATATCCACGAGCGCGAGCTGCGTCGACCCATAGTAATCGAAGTTCGCCTCATCGTGCTCCGAGGTGAGCACGTCGCGCACCTCGTAGGTGCTCGAGGCTCTTCCGCCCGTGGTCTCCTTCACGTCTGGGCCCGCGGGAACCGAAGGAGCGGCGGGCGCCTTTCCCTGATCCTTCGGGACCATCTTCACGATCAGTGTCTTCTGGTCCGGCATCCACTGGATCTCCGAACCGAAAAACGGATTGAGGCTCACGCCCTCGATCTTTTTCACGCCGCTCTTGCCCGCCTCGCCGACCCACATCTCGACCGAGTCAGGTGTGATCACATTGAAGACGTATCGCTTGCCGTCCGCCGAGAAGTCGGGGGACCCGACCTTTGCGCCGGCGGGCACTGCAACGTGAATCACCGATCCGTCTGCCACCGTCACCAGATCGATTGCTGTCCAGTACGACGAGTCGTAGAGGCTCCGGTTTCGTATGACGACGCGCGTGCCCGCAAGTTTGAGAAATGGCTGCGCGAGGTCGGCGATGGGAGGGAATTGCACCGGTGTCGCAAGCACTATTGTGGTGTGTGTGGGATCGAGGGACGGATCAGGCAACGGCGGCGCGTGCAGGACGTCGAGCACAGCTTTAGGAGGCTTCTGGTAAGTCGAGTCCGCGGCGGGTCCGAGGCTAGCGAAAAGGCTTAGGCTGATCATAATCGGAACGAAGGAGAGATCGCGGATCATTCTCAACTCCCGAGCAGGAGCGCGATGGAAGCCACCAAGGCTGCGGCGAGACAGCGAAACCATGCACGTCAGATGCTTTGGATTCGATCGGCGAAGCAGACTGGTTCGCGGCAGGGATGATCTACGGCAAAATGAAGGTACGACCGATGTGGGCTGCATAGGCAATATCCTAAGATACGGCATTGAAAACGTGTCACCGAGTTGATTGATAGCAGAATACCTCTTGGGGTTTTCATGATATCGCGACTATAGCTCACCTGTGGGCATTTTGTCTGTGACTTCCAGGCGCAGCATCTCTTGAAGGCGACGGACGACTGCGCGAGTCGTGGTGGTGGACGACATAGCGGGCAATATGCCGCCGCAGGGAGGACTCATTCGCGACGATCGGACTTTCAATTTCCCCAATTGCCGTATATTGGGAGCGTGCAAGTCCCTAGTGGCCACCCCACGGAGCTACTGCGGATCAAGTCACCAGGGGCCAGACTGAGCCGACTACAATCGCAGCAGCCAGTTTACGTGAGAGCTACAAGTCGGAAGTTGGGGATCTGCCACGAGTAGCCTGTAGCGCACAACTATAGCTTGTTCCAACTGCCGCATCCGATTGCGTCGGTTCTCTCCGGACTGGTAGAATCGGTTAAAAAGCCGGCGATTCTATTCGGCCATCACTGAGGTGCCTGGCTATGTTCAAGCGTTTTATTTCTTACGGCCTGTCGGCGGGCCTAGGCCTTGCCTTCGCTGGCGCCAACCCTGCCGGCCTGATCTATCGAAATCCACGTCCGTTCAACGTGACCTACACCTTCGAACTGGAACCTGAGGCAGCGGAGATCGACCGCGCTAAAGATCTGAAGGTGTGGCTGCCTCTGCCCCGGGAGTGGGAGACGCAAAAGGCGGTCAAGATTCTCTCCGTCACGCCATCCCCGGATGCAACCATTGAAGACCCGGAATTCGGAAATCGCATGGCCTTCTGGGATTTCGGACGCGGTCCGCAGAGGCCCATTTACAAGGCGCAGGTCCGTTTCCGTCTGGAGGCTTACAGTGTGGAGGCCGACGTGGACCCGGCGAAGGTGGGACATTACGACAAATCGAGTGCGGAATACCGCCTGTATACCCGCAGCGAGCGAACGATCAGCATTACCCCCAGAGTGCGCGAGCTGGCCAATGAGGCGATTGGGGATGAAACCAATCCTTATTTGCAGGCGCGGCGCATTGCCAGATTTGCGTATCGAAAAGTTCGCTATAAATTTCTGGACTTCGAGCGCGGGCGCGGCATTCACTGCCTTCTGGACCATCCCGAAAAGGACCCCAAGACCCGGGAAGTGTATTACGAGGGCTGCTGCGTTCAACGGAGTGCATTGATCGTAGCCATGTGCCGGGCTGTTGGAATACCTGCACGATGTGTAATGGGATTCGCCGGATGGTACCCTTGGCTGCCACATAAGGCTCGCTACGACTTTGAAACGAGATTACGGTCCGGCAAGCTGGCCGCTGCTCAGTATTTTGGTCAGCCCATGACTCACATGTGGACTGAATTCCGGATTCCGGGCTACGGCTGGATCCCCGACGACTATATCAAGCTGCCTTACAACGAACGGCTGGCTTTGGCCAAGGGCCGCGACATCAGGGTCAGTCCGAATCTCCCGCAAGAAGCGAGCGATGGGTATGGGACTCAGTGGGTATTGCTGGATGGGGGCCGAGCCGACACGATCGGCTATGCGGTGTGGAACATCGCCAAGATCCAAAAGGCTCGGGTTAATCTGGTAATTGAGCCAGATCCATTCCCGGCCGAGGAGTTTGCTGAGTACATATCGCTCCTTTGGCCGGCAGCCGACTCACAGTCACGGATCAAGGCTTGGCGAGGCGGCGTTCTGGGGGAGGTTTATCGGACCACAAGAGATCAACGCGACCCTGAAGCAGCCCTCGCCGCTGAATTCAAAAAGAGTGACTTGGTGTACCAATGCGGAGCGTACGTTCTCGACATGCTGCGTAAACAAGTTGGAGGAGATAAGTTTCTCAAAATCTACCAGGACTTTCTACACTTGCGGCTAAAGTCTGAGGCGCCGGTCCCCACGGCGAAGTTTCAAGAATTGGCTGAGCAAGTTTATGGGAAGCCGTTGGATTCTTTTTTCCGGCAGTGGGTCACGTTAACGAACCTGCCGGTGCTCAAACTGACCAGTGTGACAGCGACCAAGCAAGGCTCAGCCTGGCGCATTCGCGGACATCTGCTACAAGTAGCGAACAATCCCTTTCGCGTATCGGTCCCTCTTCTGCTTCGGACGGAACACGGCGTCGAGCGGAAGGAGATATCGTTGAAGGCACGCGCTTCCCAATTTGAGTTTCAGACCACCCACCAGCCAAAACGGTTACTGGTGGATCCAGATTGCGAGGTATTGAAAGTCCAGAAAACACCGCCACGTGCCGTGCAGATCTGGAATTTCTATCCCAATCTCTTGCTGATCTACGGAACACTGGCTGAAGCGGCGGTCAACAAAGCCGCAGCGGAGCGGTTCAATGAGGATTACCTCGCGTTGGATTCCGTGAAGATCAGAGCAGACAAGGATGTGACCGAGGACGATCTCAAGACCCCGTGCCTCTGCCTTTTCGGGCGGATCAACACCAATGCGATCGCCCAGCGGTTCATAAACGATTTCCCGATCCAAATTGGGGATGATCATTTCATGTGGCAGGGAACGACATACACCCGGCCTACGCAAGGAGTGGTGGAGGCTATTGAGCCTTCCGGGGGAGCTAACCGACTGATCGTGCTATATGCCGGGCTTGGCGCGGAGGCGGTGAAAGCGCTGGGCGACACGTACCTCTATGACGCGGATGGTTCTTATGTCATTTTTGACGGGGACAAGCAGGTACTCTCGGGCGATTGGGAAGGAGCGGAGCCGAACTTGGTCTGGGACTTTCCCTCCGAAGTAATTCCGCTGAGACCGTAGACGCGTCCAACCCTGGCTACCAGACGAAATCTCTCGAATGCCCTCTAGGGCTGACGGGCATGAAGGAACTGGCTAAGCCAATCGCGCTACTTGGAAGGGCGAAATCTCCCCTGACTCCCCCGAAGTTCTAGCCTTCTGTTCCCCGTCCGAACCGCAGAACGAGTCGCTGAGTTGACCGAGGACGGATCCGAAGTCGTGGAACGTAACGCCGTATCTTGGGAGTTACCCCACTGGCGATCTGCCAAATGGCTCATAGCATTGGTGTTATGTCAAGCCGCTCAGCTGATTGCACGCGCAGAGAACGTCGCCCAGAGGAATGCGATTGGTGTCGGTGACATCCGCGTTTAAGGCCTCAGGCGCGTTCTGAGGTACATGTTGCATTAATGAGAGATGTGCCCAGGGTCAGCAAAAAGCCGCGTCCGGCAACTCGGTTCGCATGTAAACTGGGGTCGCAACCAAGGGTGCCGGCGTGGGAGTCAACATATCACCCGTCATCAGCACCTGACAGACGGCGGGCAGTGAGGCACGTCAGCGGCCGGATCAGGCGCACTGTCAAGCGTCGCCTGCATCCGGCTGGTTAGAAAGACAGGACCTTCACCTACTCTTCGGCACCGAAGTAGAGCTTTCTGTCCAGCACCTGCTCCTGCTTGGTTTCATCAACGTGGGAAGAAACCACTTCACCAATGAAAAGAGTATGGTCTCCCACTGCCCATTCTCGAATCTTCTTACACTCAATGACTGCCTTGCAACCCGCAACTATTGGGATATCCGAGATGCCCGGTTTGCACTCCACATTCTCGAATTTGTCCGTGTTCCAGCCGTGAGTTGTCCCGAAGAATTTTCCCAGAGCAACCTGGTTTTCTGCTAGCACATGGACGATGAAGTAGTTGCCATCCGAAAGTATCTTATGGCTATTCCACTTTTGATGCGCCGAGATAGCTACAAGTGCGGGGTCACGGAGCTGCGGATCGAGCGTCGACGAGAGTCTTCGCACAACAATATGCTGCGCGAGACCGTCTGAGCGGCGACAAAGGACGTGCGATCAGGCTGCACGTTGCTCTTAACGATGGTCAAGCCCGCCACTTTTGCCGGGACGAAGGCTGGCAACGCAATCCTGTAAGGGCAACAACTTCAGCCTGCACCGGGACTTCAGAGGCAAACCGCTTTTTCAATTCCACTGTAACCCAATCTGAGCATATTGACGACATACTTTGCTGGAGCGTGATGAATCAGCAGCGATAGGCATTGGACAGCAAGGCTGACTCCTCCCGTTGTGGATTCGTTCATGTCAGCTGCCTCGTGGAGCCAGGTGAAGGTTCCGGCCAAGCGCAATGGTGTCCAGGAGAGTACAACATCGGTCAGGCCTATCCGGTTTGCTTGGAGTTAAATGCCATCGCCAATCTCTGTCCCGAACCAGGCCAGCATACCTGTGAGTCCCGAAACCCTTTTCCCATCCGGTTCGATGAGTGCGAGCCAAACGTTCCACATATATGTCCGGAGGCAAGCTCTATGCGGTCAGCAATTCAACCGGGTGAATTTTCATCGCCACTGATACAGTGCACAATCCTCGCGGGACTGCTTCTTGCCTCGTGCTGTCTGGTCGACGGTGCCTTTGCGCAGAACCAGTACTACCTGCCGCAGATTGCAGACGGGAATTGTGGCGCAGGCACCTACAGGACGACGTTCGTTCTGATCAACAACACGAACGCCAAAGTCACTGCCACCCTCGATCTGTCGGACGACGGCGGACGCCCACTGACACTTGCGATCGACGGCGATACCGACAACCGTTTTGCAGTTCAGCTGCCCGGCGGTGCCACTCGTTTGCTCCAGACCGACGGCAAGGGAAGCCTCGTGAGCGGAGCTGCAGAGGTGACATCGACAGGGCCCATCGGGGTTTCGGCGATCTTAAGCGTCTTTGATGCCAATGGGCGATACCTGGCCGAAACAGGGATCGGTACCTCAGAGCCGATGTCCACCACCATTCTGCCCGTGGATACCACGGGGTATTTTAATACCGGTCTGGCACTGTTCAACGTCACCGACGCGAGTGTCGCGGTGACGATGAGTCTGCGAGACTCTTCCGGCCGCCAGGTCGGGGTACCGGTAGCACTGAATCTGGGGGCGCGCAACCACATCGCCCGTTTCATTCACGGACCGGGGCAGCTCTTTCCCGAGGTCAGCAATTTCCAGGGCACCCTGCTCGTCGAATGTTCAGCGCCGATTGCATCCATGGTGTTGAGGCAAAACGCTGCGCCGCTTTCCTACACATCTTTGTCTGGGGTATCGACTACTTCTAGCCAACAGACAGTGAAGCTCGCGCAAGTGGCAAACGGTTCTTACGGGAGCGGAAGCTACAGGACTTCGTTCCTCATATATAACATTTCTGCGGCACCGGCCAGTGTAAACTTGAAGTTGACCGACGATGGCGGAAGACCACTGATCGTGTCGATCGTGGGTTGGGGGGAAAACAGCAATTTCGCTTTTCCGGATCTTGCTCCGGGTGGCTCGCTCTTCCTGCAGACAGACGGGAGAGGTGATCTGTCTACCGGTGCAGCCACGATATCGGCCAATGTCCCGATCGGCGCGTCAGGCGTCTATACGCTGTTGGACTCCCTGGGAGCCTTCAAGTCTGAGACCGGCGTGGCTTGTTCCTCTGTACTGACATCGTTGACGCTGCCGGTCGACATAACGGGTACCTTTGACACGGGAGTCGCCCTTTTGGGGGCAGCTGGTTCGAGTTCCATATTGACCCTCCGGTTGTTGGATGCAAGCGGAACAGCCGTCGGCTCCAGTACTACGAGGGTCGTGTTGGCGAATGGTCATCTCGGTATATTCGTCTCCCAACTCTTTCCGGGAATCAGCAATTTCAGAGGGTCGCTCTCGGTCTCATCCACCGCTGGTGTGGCGGCGCTGACATTACGCGTGAACACTTCGCCTCTTTCCTTCACGACCTTCCCTGTCAGTGCTGGTGCCGCGATACCGGGTGGCGGTGCCAGATTCACCATCGCTGACACGATTTCCGATCAGGCCCAGAAGACGACGTTGGCCTTCTCCGGCCTTGCAATGATTACCGGTAACCTGGAGGCCCAGTCCTTCTTCCCTCCTGGCAAGGTGGCCGATTACACAGGTGTCCAGTACCTGCGTGATAACGACCCTGACAACATGGGCCACAATACCAGCTTCCTGACACGGATCGCCAACAACGTCATCTACGTCCTGAACGAAAGTCAGTTCACTCGACTCAGAACACTGGCCGTCAGCCAGCTCGACCAGATCAACCTTTACGGCTACAAGCGTTTTCCCTTGATGAAGGCCTTCCGTCGTCTCCTTGATGGCAACATCCCTTCCGGATCGTCAGGCCTGAACCTCAGCGCCGTCCGGAAAGCATCCAGGGAACTTTACCTCCTGGACGGCCAGATCAGCTTTGACCGGGCCGTGCTCTACGCAAGTATCATCAAGTCCCTGGACAGCGCCCAGAAGGCCTACCTGGATGCCATGAAAGGAAAAGGCTGGAATTCCTGGCCCAACATAACGGACCAACAGATCAGAAGCAAAATGCAGGGGCTGCCCCAGGGGACGGCTGTGGCTGTTATGACTTACGCCAGCGACCTGTTCAGCTGGTATGCCGGTTCTGTGGATGCCGATGTCTACTTTTGCCCCGAACGCCAGGGGACCTACTACGGCTCATTCTACATCAAGGACGCCCCCGCCATAGGGCATGAAGGATATGGAATCAATGAGCAACTCACTGCCACGGCCGGAGCCGCGTTGAGTGACAGCACGAAAGGCTATGTTACGGCGGTTCAGGCGGCGGTGATGACAAGCCTGGTGGACAGACAGAGAAACAATCTCTATGCGTCGCCCGTATCGAATATCGTCCAGGTTCGGACGGAAATCGCCACGCTGCTGCGCAGCCTACTGACAGAAACAGTATCAGCGGAAAGCGTCAAAGCCCAGGTGCTGTCGCTGTCGGAAACATACGGCGACCTGGACGGTGAGAACAACTACTACTATGCCACCGGCTACGCCCAGGTTTACGCGACACTTACCGCCGATCAAAAGACCAGACTGGCGGCCCTGCGAAAATCCATCATGTCAGGCACCTATTCGGACGGCACACCCTTCGACTACTCCGTATGCACGACGCCCTTCCTGTACTCCAGCATCATCACCGACACAAGTGTGCTGGTGCCATACCTGGATAACACGGATTACCTGTTCTTCGGACCCTGAGGGGAGGTGCTTCAGCACGTAGTTGTTAACGTAAGCTGGCTGATGTAATCCTTTCAGGACCTTTTTCGGACAATAGGGTTATGAAGGCCGCAACGGCAGTCCTGGATTCAGGAGAATCGAGAGCACCCGTAATGCCGGTCGATTTCGGAGATTGGATGGTAGCGGAGCAAAGGCGGATCTATCTGCTATGTCTCCGCATGCTCCGGCACCGCGATGAGGCTGACTCGGCTACCCAGGATGTTTTCGTAGAAGCGTATCGGGCATTGGATCGATCCAACGAGCGGGCGATTCAGGATCCCGCGAAATGGCTTACCCGGGTCGCGTTGAACACCTGCTACGACCGCCTGCGATCAAAGCGCTGGATGTTCTGGCAGAGACGGATTTCGGCTGATGACCAGGAATCCTTCCTGCACATGATGCCTGCCGTTAGCCCGAACCCGGAGGACGCATTGATTGCCCGGGAGATCACCAGGAGAATTGGAGATTCGCTGCATAGACTTTCCGTGAGGCAGCGATTGGTGTTTCTTTTGCGGTTTGACGAGGATTACAGCCTGGCGGAGATCGCAGAGACACTGAATCTCGATCTGGGGACGGTAAAGGCTCACATGGCGCGTGCACTGAAGAAACTGCGCAATGAACTGAGGGAGCTCTATGTCCGGCAAACACTATAGTGATGATGAACTGGTGGCCCGGCTCTTTGGGCTCGGACCGGCGGACGCACACCTCGACAGTTGCGAACTCTGTTCCCGACGCTGGAATCAGATCCGCGACAGAGATCAATTTCGCCGTCGCGCGGAAATCGAGGTGCCGGCGGAACTGCTCACGGCTCAAAGGCGCGCGATATACGCGCGGGTAGAACGGAATCCTCGAAAGTGGCGTTTGAATCGCTTGCCGTTGCCAGTCGCCGCCGTGTTGCTGCTGTTATTGGCGTTCGTCTTGTTCAGGCCGACCCCGCAAGAACAACCAGCAGATGTTATCTCGGAGGATCAAGCACTGCAGGACGTATTCACGGTCGCATCAAGAATCGACCCGGCTGGTCTCAAGCCGGTCCAATCTTTGTTTGAGGTACAAAAATGAAATCCCGCATCGTCTTTTTACTGCCGCTATGCGCGTTCATGCTGCCCATGATCGTGCTGGCGCAAGGTAAGGCAAAAGGCCCCGAGATGTCTCGGTGGTGGGAACGGCCTGTCGTGCGCGACCTTGGACTGACCGAGGAGCAGAATAAGCAGGTTCGCGCCATTGTGCGCGAATCACGAGACCGGCTGATACAGCTGCGCGGGGCCGTGGATTCCGCCGAATCCGCTTTATCGGACGAGATGAGCGAGGAAAAGGTAGATTCCAAGAGAGCTGAGGCTGCAATCGAAAGGGTTATCACGGCCCGCAGCGAACTCATGCGCGCGATCGCTCAAATGAGCCTCAGGCTTCGGCTGATCCTGACCTCCGCGCAGTGGCAGGAACTGGAGAGGCGCGAGGCAGAGCAGCCACCGCCACCCCCACAACCGGAGCCGCCGAGAAGAAAATCAGACCGGGGAGACAACTCTGGCGCTCTGTCCCCTCCAGCCGACGAAGAAAGGCATGAATCCTGAACAAGGATGTCCACCCATGCGGATGCAGTCTTCGTGAAGGACACCAGGGGATGCATCCAAAGTGCTATCAAGCACTGATCCAAAGTGCCATTGACTGGCGCCGCCAGAGTGCTATTGATTGGTTGTCGCCAATTGAAGTGCAGGAATGGGCATTCTCCTGCGGGCTGTAACGTAAAGCTCTAGCCCAATTTGACTACGGTCCGTCTCAGGTGGCTTGGATCCTGGCAGGCGACAAGGCACAGGATATCAACGCAATCTTTCTATCATCAAAGCAGGTGGAGAAGCGTGCTTCCATTCTCTAGCAAGAGCGCGACAACCGCTCAAAACCATCAGGGGAGTACTGGCAATGCGGGAGCATACTAGCATTCGCTTCAACCGGGGAGTTATCTTTCCTCGCATTACATGGCTGTTTCTATGTCTTGCCCTGGCAGGGTCGTGTCCAGAACACGCTTTTGCCCAAACGCAAGGCAACGTCAATTTCATCGCGACCGAATTGCTGGGTCGCCCCACGGACACCTCCATAACGGTAAACGCTGTTGCCGAAGTAGGTGTCGAAGCCTTCATAGAATATGGAACGGCATCTGGAGGGTATGTTAGTCAGACACCGCAAGCCTTTTACCCAGACGGTATTCCTATCGAAATCGTAATTGATGGGCTCAAGGCCGATACTCAATACTACTACCGATTGAACTATAGGTCGTCTATCGCACTCCCCTTCACCCTTGGAGACGAGCATTCTTTCCGCACCAAGCCATCGCCGGGCAGCAGCTTCATCTTCACGGTCCAGGCTGATTCCCACCTCTATGATCCGAAATGTGTCGATCAAATCTACGAGCTGACACTGCAAAACGAGCTCCGGGATGCCCCGGATTTCTTCCTCGAGCTGGGGGACACGTTCGGCGCCGACAAGTTTCTTCCGCCTGATTACCAGACGATTGTACAGTTGCACCTCGACCAGAGGCCCTACCTGGGTATCGTCGGGCATTCCGCACCCTTGTTCTTTGTCCTCGGAAATCATGAAGGGGAAATGGGATACGCGCTGAATGGAGCCGCCGACAATATCGTTGTGTATGCCGCAAGAGCGCGAACGCTTTACTATCCAAACCCTGTTCCCGACAGATTTTACACAGGCAATTCAACCGCAGAGGCCTACGTCGGGCTTCCTCAAGACTATTATGCGTGGGAATGGGGAGACGCTCTGTTCGTAGTGCTCGATCCCTACCGGTACACCACGACGAACCCCAAGGCGAGCGGAGACGAATGGGACTGGACCCTTGGCCAGGATCAATATAACTGGCTCAAGCAGACCCTCGAAGGCAGCCATGCAAAATTCAAATTCATTTTCTCTCATCACCTTCTCGGTGATGTCCGCGGTGGGGTCCGATGGGCTGACAAATATGAATGGGGCGGCTATAACAAGAGCGGGATATGGGAATTCAGCCAAAGGCGGCCAGGATGGGACACGCCGATCCACCAATTGATGGTCGCAAACGGTGTCACCATATTCTTCCAAGGTCATGACCATCTCTTTGCCAAGGAGGAACTCGACGGGATCGTATATCAGACAGTGCCACACCCTTCCTTCCCGACGGGCACTATGCCCAACGCCGAGTATTATTCCGGCGACGTCTTGCCTGCCTCAGGCTATCTCCGAGTGAGCGTGTCGGGATCAGCCGTAAAGGTTGACTATGTCCGGACATATCTCCCTGGAGAAGGCACCAACAGAGAGGTAGCCTACACCTATACCATTCCTTCTACCGCGGCTCCGAATCCCGAAATCCAGGTTCTCGAAGGTTCGACCGATCTTCCCGATGGCACCGGAAAGGTTAATTTCGGCAGTACAGATGCAGGGACGGCCGTCGTAAAGACTTTCACAGTCAAGAATCTGGGGGATGGCAACCTGACCCTGGCTTCGTCAATCAGTGTCCCGGCTGGATTCACGGTGTCCTCAGGCTTCGGGGCGACCACAGTGCCCGCCGGGGGCAGCACAACTTTCACCGTTCGACTTGACGCAAAGGTCGCGGGTAGTTACAACGGCACGCTCTCGTTCTCAAACAACGACAAGGACGAAAACCCCTACAACATAACTGTCTCCGGGACCGTCAGAATGGCATCAGGGCCGCCCCTCCCGCCTACTAATGTTTCGGCCAGCGATGGAACATACAGAGATAGAGTGCAGGTCACCTGGACATCCTCTTTAGGAGCAACGTCTTACACGGTTTACCGCGCTGCTTCGACCACCACTCGGTCGAAGAAACTGGGAACGACGTCAAGTACATCCCTTAGTGACACCACTGCTTCAAAAGGAGGCACATACTACTATTACGTGACGGCATCTAACTCATATGGGACAAGCGGCTTGAGCGCCTACGACACAGGCTACCGGAGGTAGATCGTCGTTTCGGATGTGCCTGCAATGTAATGCCTGGTATCCCTTCCTCAACGATTCTGCTGGCGTGTCATTTGTCCAAAAGTAGCGTTGTGTTCCCTTACGAATCTCCTCGTACGGTGAAGTCCTGATCTCCTCGAATGCCGTATCTGAGGAACGTGCCGGTTTCCGCTGGCCGGCTCACTTGCGCAAGTGCCGCGAATTCAACTACCGAGGGCCGAACCGAGTCGACTATAATCGCAAAATTTCAGGTCGCGGGGCACGGAGGG
>Ga0316622_100001241_pt1 | contig 16332 bp, 12 predicted proteins | sample OWC_Aug_OW2_C1_D_FD_207646 | JGI IMG/M metagenome (GOLD analysis project Ga0316622, IMG submission 207646) | Wetland soil microbial communities from Old Woman Creek delta, Ohio, United States - OWC_Aug_OW2_C1_D5_C | ecosystem: Environmental > Terrestrial > Soil > Wetlands | place: USA: Ohio... | reverse complement strand
CGCCGGCTTTGGCGACTTTGGCGTTAACCGCCGTCGTTAGCGTGCTGTCGCCTGCATCGACGTATTGCTTAGTCGCGGCACCAAATGGAATGGCGGGATCATTGGCCAGAGTGAGAGCGCCAGTCAGAGCCCCTCCGCCTAGGGACAGTTTGTTATCAAGTTGAGTTTGGACACTAGATGTCACGCCTGTGAGCCGCGACAGCTCCGTGGCTGTCACGGCGCTTTCAGTTACGCCCCCGGCGGTAGAAATGACGGCTTGAGCCCCGACAAGAGAGCCGAGGTAATTATCGACTTTCTGCCATTGGCTCGTGCCGCCATTCCACCGAAAGGTCGAGTTGGTATCTAGGACTAGCTTCACTTCCCCATCGACGGCACCGATTCCCAAACTTGCGAAAGTGGGGACTGCATCGCCCCAATAGGCCGAGCCGCCGCCCCCACCACCGCCGCCGCCGCCGCCATTTTCCACGGGTAATTGAATGTAGGTCGTCATAAGTATCTCCTATGGCTCGGCTATGGGAGGAATGGGATTAGGCACGTCCGGCAAACTTGGGCTCGGAATGACAGGGCTAGGAATGGGCAATTTCATTTTATGAACACCTTTCCGGCAATATTGGAGGAGTGAGTTAGAATGACGTCGCCATTCGCTGAAATTTTGATTTCGCTGATAGCAACGTGTACAAAATCGGAGCCGCTGGTTTGCAAGACTTGCACGAGGGGATATAACCCTTTCAAATGCGTGCCCACCGCAATAGTCATTGTGTAGGGGCCGCTTCCGCTCCAATTCAAATTTGCCTGATAAGTGTCGATCTGACTCTTGTTAACTGCATCGGTCGCAGCGGTCCCAGCGCTTAATCCCACAATCTTTGATGACGTGGCGTCAATTTCCCGCGCCTTGAGACTAATTTTACCTCGGACACCCGTGCCCGATACCGCCGCCGTTTCTAGCTCGATGTTTCCGCCATTGACATTGGCCTGCAAACCATAGCCGTCCGACTGAATAAAAATGTTGCGGCCCACCGAATCCCCAGCCGGGTCATAGGCCGCCATCACAGAGGTTAGATACAGATCCGTTCCAGATGAAGCCCAAACGTAGGCAAAGGCAAACATCCATTGCTTGCCCCAATCGCCAAAGTTTGTGGTGTTCGTGTTCGCAGGAATAATGGGCTGATTTACAGCGGTCGGAAAAGTCAAATTGCTAAGAGACGAATTGACTCCAGAGGCATTAAGATAAACGACATTGCCGCCGTTTGAGATTGTCGGCCCGCTGGCTGGTACGCTATCGGATGTCATGTCAGCATAAGAGCTGGGCCCGTTAATGGTTACTGTGTTCATGTAAAACGACCGGGCGAACAAAGCGCATCGGCGGTTGAAATCATTAACCGTCGTAGTTGCTGTAAAGCCGGTAGTGGTCCCACCTGTGGCGACTAGAATTGTCGCCATGCCGCCGTTGGGGTGTTGATTTAATGCAATGGAGCCAAAATTGACGTTGTTCGTATAAACGCCCACATTGATCCCGGAAATGGTCATGTTTCCGCTGATAACGCACGAATCGAATTGGGCCTGAGCAATGGCGTTATTGTAACCATTCAAATTTAAAGTCGAGCTGAACAATGTTTGCGCAAAATATAATTTACCAGCGCCAGAAGTAACAGCGTTCCAATCAAAATTTGCTGCGCCAATAATAGAGCACCTTGTAAAACCGCTGCGATTATCAGCCGTGCCTGAAAAGCTAGAATGTAAATTTGCGGTTGTCACAACAATTCGCGTTGATTCTTTTGATTCGCCGATAACAAACACATTGGCTTTCAGTGATAACGTAGCGCCTTCATCGTAATTGCCGGGAGCAACACAAACCGCATACCTCTTTGTTGGCGTTGCGTCCGTGATGCTCGCTAGAGCCGCTGTAATTGTGAGAAAAGGCTTTTCCTGACTACCGTTACCAGTTAAGTCATTGCCATTTTTAGTGACGTATTTGGCCTGTTCAGTCACGAAACTAAATTCCTGCCAAGTCAAGTCACCGCGCAAAAACTGACTCGATGTCCCGCCAGTCATGGACACAGTTTGCGTGGGAGCATCATAGGCCAAAGGCGACGTTGCCGCGACAACTCCAGGCTCTCCTTGCGGGCCCGGATCACCTTGAGGGCCTTGTGGACCGGGTTCGCCTTGTGGTCCAGGCTCACCTTGCGGCCCCGGATCTCCTTGCGGTCCTGGAGGTCCAGGCTCACCTTGCGGACCTTGCGGGCCTTCTGGACCCACCTGTCCCTCTCCGTATTCAGTGACAACTCCATCAGCGTCTTTGCCCGCCAATTTTTTGGTTACTGAATCGACATAAAGGACACTATTTCCGTTAGAAGGTGTTGGCACCCCGCCAGCGACTTCATTCGCTATTTTGATAACCGCCATTAGATAAACCTCAGTATTGCATTGCCTTCTAACGTCACTGTGACGCCAGGACCAAAGTATGTCGTTTCTCTTAACCAAGTCGTATCGGTGGGCACCGTAACATCAGAAAGGACATTGTGATTTTGCCAGCCTTGGGAATATTGCAATTTTCGCAGCGCAACACTTAACGAATCAGGAGATTGAATATATCCATATTCAATTGCTCCACCGATGTATGCAATATCATCGCTATCTAAAACGACCGCGCCAACCTGTCCGTTAACGCTATCAACCGCGCCGCCGCCTGCGCCAAAAACGACCACGCTACCGTCGTCGCGCTTCATTTTGAAATTTGAATCAGTCACGTCACAGTACAGCATGACTCGATCATTTGGCGGGGTCACTGGCTCGGCATTTTTGTAAATGCGAATCATTCAAGGCTCCACAATTAACTGGCCGTCCACAAATATTGTACCGTCACAATTGAATTGGCCAAAGCATACCATTTGCTTATAGAGCACTACAACAATCAAGGAAAACAACGGGATATAATAGTACCCACAATGAAAATCAGTGCCTTGAGTTGTGGAGGCAATAATTGTCATTAACTAATTTCCTCAACCGTTATGGTCGGGCTTCCGGCCTGTGCTTTTGCATACAAAATAATTGAATCCGTAATGTCGTAAAAGCGTTCTTGCCCAACACCTATGGTGATACCGACGTACCCTAACGGTAATGGCTCAAAACTCTCGTAATTCGTCTTGATCTCGATGTTGCTTTGATTTTGCACACAAATTGCGTTGCGTTGCGACAGAGCGACAGGAGGTAATGCGGTCCAAGTTGTCGACGAGACGACAACTTCGGTCACTTTGCCGCCGCGCTGCAATCCCTTGGGCGATATCTCGCCTTGGGAAATTGTTGGCTGTGTGATGCACTCACTCATGGATTATTGGCCCGCCGTCTCTTCATGTAAGATATGGCTGTCATGCTTCCACCGCTACCGCTACGCGCTTCAAAGTGAAGACGCGCATACTTAAATTCAACGTTTTGCATGGTGTACATAATACACCCAGATGCATCGGAGATCTTTTTTGTCGCTGAATCAGGATATACACGACACCAATGCACTTTATCATTCGAGGCTTCGACGTTCACTCGGGCTGGGTTCAAGACGCTCGGTGATGTCCCCGACCACCAAGCCTGAATCGAGCCCATATCAAAGACGCCGACGAATATTGCAGGACTATAAAAGTCTGCTCCCATACTCGCCTCTTCTACCAAAAACAATTCTTCGGTGCCGTCGTTTAGTGCCACGCTCAATCCTTCAAATAGATGAGGGCTTTGATATTGCCGGTCCCTGAACTGTAGGCCCACTTGATACGGATGTATCGATAACCTGCGCCCGTGACATTCCAGATATGGCCAGCCGAGGACGTGACCGATTGGTCCGAATCAAGGACTTTCACCCAGCCCAGAGCCGGATCAACCGCCGCCTCAAGGGTCAAGACGCCTGCAACGTCGGATCCCGTGAAAGACACTTGGATAGCAAAATCGATCTTGCCGCCAAGGTCATAATAGGCGCTCGTCGCGTTTGCACTAGCGGCTTGGGAAGGAATCAACTCGACTGCGTTCATCGCTGTCTCTCCTGAAAGTATGCGCGGTATTGCGGATCATTATTCATCAGCATGTGGTGATACAGGACCATCCCTCGGACTTCACCTTTAGCGACTCGATTAAACATTTTACCGTATTTTGCAGCAAATTTAGGATCATTTTGCAGCAAATAAAGCACTTGGTCGATACTTCCTTTGGTAGCTTGCCCTACATCGATCCCCATTCGAAGGCCAGGACCGCCAAATCGGTCGGCGAGATACCCGAAAGCGCGCCCGCCAGGAATGGAGCTAAAAGCCTGGACGTTACGACTACCCGCCGTGGCGTCTTTATTGAAAGATTCGTACACATTTTTGTCGCGCATCATCTGGCTGATCGGAGCCCGGTTTTCTCTCATGCGGGCAGGACTTAACGGAATTAAACCCTCTTTGGCGTATTGCTCTAATTTTTCAATAGCTCGTCGATCCGCTATAGAGGAATTGGGCCCACCAAAGCGTTTGACAACGGCCTGCGTTTTATCAGTGTCCGGGTTGAGCCTGCGAATGGGAGCATAAAGACGCTCGTACATTTGTTGCTCATTGATGGCCTCTTGCAATTTCTGGACGTCCTCGGGAAACACGTCCGGCGCAACGTCCTGGCCCCGTTGGATGCGCTCTAAAAGATTGCGATCCGCTTCGTATTTGTTCAGGGCTTCGGTAATGTCGGGAGTATTGAATAGCTCGGCATTTTGCCTAAGCACTCCCTCTTTTACTTGTGCAACGTCGCTAGCTCCTTTTCTGATGCCTTGCAAGGTCGCGCTGGTTTTTTCTGGCGTGCCAAAGTATTTCCGCATTTCGGCAAGGCTTTTAGCACGAGGCGCAGCTTGCTCCATAATTGCGGCATAGTCAGGGACGTCCTGTTTTAGTATGTCGCTTGCTCTTTCGGAAAAGGCCATTCTCATACGATCCAAGTCTTCGTTATAAGCCCCTGCCTGATCGAGGTAATTAGTGTCTTGGCGAATTTGCCGAAACATCTTTCTCAAAGTGCTGCCATCAATGTTTTTCTTGCCGCTGGCGATACGCTCGCGGTAGGTATAAAACTTCTTTAAGGCGTCGGTAATTTGGTCGCCTACTAAAACATCGCCCGCTTCCTTGCCAATCTTATCCATAAGAGCAAGGATGTCTTTGCGCTTATATGAAGCGTTACTTTGGCCCAAAATGTCCTCGGCCTGGGCGCTTAAATCATTTAACACTTTCTTTTGCGCTTCCATGGAAGCATGGATTTCATCGGCAATTTTTGGCGCTTCTGTCCCGCGCTGCAAATCAAAGCGTTTTTCTCGCATTTTGTCGCGTAACATTTCCGCTAGTTTTTGCCTTTTGTCTCTTGAACCCTCCAAATTCTTACGAAAAGCAAGCACGTCTTCGTCAATATAGTCTTTAAGATCTTCGTAGGATTTCGTCTTGCCAATGTTTTTAATGCGAAGTCGGTTTTTCATGTACTCGCGTGTGATCTCAGGCTGAACGCGAGCGAAAACTTTGCCAACATAAGGCGTCACAAATTCTGCCGTTTTGCCAATACCCTTGCTGGCCAATTGAGCGCCTTTTAAAACGCCTTTTGCCGCTGGGACGACAGGTAAAAAATTTAAAGGGTCCGCAACGGCCTCGCCGACACCGCCCGCAATACCGGCAGGGGACAATTTCAAAGTTTCATTAGTGAACGGATTGAGTATCAAACCCGTATTATATCTGTCTTCACCGCTGAGACCTTGCTCCATGGCAATGTCTTTGCCGCTCGGCGCTTTGCTGGGATCCTCGCCAAATTGCGCGCCCATGGCCGGTAATACTTTGCCAAACTCACCACGCGCCGCTTGCTGAACGCCAGACCTAAAGGGAGCGCCAATATACTTATCGACGGTATTGAAAGCACCGCCCATGCCCGATACGACTCCTGCGCCGACACTTTGAATTGCGGGCGTCACGTATTCATTCAAAAAATCATCGACGTTCGAGGATTGACGTTGACCAATTGGCACGTCTTGCCAATCCTCTTTCTTGCCTTTGATTGGTACATCAACCCAATCATCGCCCTGCGCCATGGCTTACCTCACTCGGTAGTGTTACCGTTTTCTTCTACTGTTAGACCGTCCGAGTATGTTTTACGGGTTTTATTCAAACTAGGACTATATTGCTGTTTTACGAGCGTTCGTCCTGTGGGGCCCGCTGTTTTTTGTGCGCTTTCGTCTAATTCCAGCCCTGCCGTATTGTACCCTTGGGCCTTCAGTGCTGCCACGTTGTCCTTGTGCTTTTGGACCAATTCACGGCGCAAGAGATCCAACTTGTATTGGGCAGTCTCGATAGTATCGGACGTGTTCGGTAACATGCGCTCATACTTTTCCACGTCCTCGGCTCGCAAGACGCCGCCCTCTTTGTATTTGCCGATAGTTTGGCGGGCGTTTTCCAATTCGCTTCGCAATTGCGTAAATGGATCGTCCCACAAATTTAACTTGCGAGTACGACCCTCAATTGGTCCAAACATCCTTTTCGATTTTTCTAGGGCTTCCTGCAATTGGTCAGTAATGCGCGTCATGTAACGGCCTTCACCGTATTTCAATAGCTCATCGGGCGACAAGCGTTTAGGTTGCAGGCCCTTTTCCTGTTCAGCTTGAATCTTTCCAGCGTCAATACCTTCTTTGGCGCGATTAGCTCGCTTGCTCTCTTCTAATTTTTGAACGTCAAGGTCATAACCCTGGCGCTTAAAGTCGGCGTCCATTTGCTCTTTGCGGGCTCGCCGTTGGTCATCCATCATCTTTTGATACAGGGCTTGGCGCTTCAATTCATAGTTTTCGTCTTGCCCGCGCATTTGTAATTCATTGACTACGGGGGCCGTATCTCTTGCATACAAAGCGTCATCAAGACGGCTAAAATCGGTGACGTCCGACCGCTTACCCTGCAAGGTGCCCATCTTGGAGGCGCTTTGATTGAGGACCGAGCCCAACTCCCGCATGGCGCGCAAATCAGCCGCTTCGTTCATTTGGCCCATCATCCGAGCGTTATCCGCTTGCCGATTACGCAAAGAGCCGTAAAGCCTCTCTCTCGGATCGGCCATCATCTCATCATCGGCGTCATAGATCCGGCTTTGCTTGCCCAACGTGGCAGTCGGTGGGGCGACAGGTGCCTCCTCGACGCTACCCTTGGTTTTAAACTTCTTGGGCAAAGCAGGGTTATTGGCCGGATCAACCATGCCCGCCTTTTGTTGTATTTTTTTGAGGTATTCTTCGCTGTAAGGGGACATCAAATCCATATCAATACCCTTTCCGGCGCATGTATTCGTCGAATGAGAAATCATCATCAGAGTAGGCGGGGCTCATGTTTTGCGTGCCATAATTTGGCTGAATGTTGCCCTGCGTTGGCTGTGGACGTCCGGCATATTTCGCGCCAGCCATTAAACCTTCGCCAATCCCCTGCACGGCCTGATTGCGGTCTCGTGTCGCCTGATTCATGTAATCGATCATGTTTTGCTGAACGCCAGCTCTTGCGCCCGTGTGTTGCATTTGATTGGCGTAGTTTTGCTGCATGAGTTGTTCTTTGCGGGCCTGTATTGCCAACTTATCAGCGCGCGCTTTGTTTTCCATGTTGTACTTTTGAGCCATGAGATCATTGTAACGCGACTGGTTATCAACCGCGAATTTGTTGCGCTGCGCGACGTTTGCATCGGCAATCCTCTGATCCCGATCTAAGTTGTACACCTGCGCTTGATTCGCCATGTTGGCGCGCTGGTTCACGTAATTCTGATAGTTGGCGCTCGTGCGTTGATTGAAGTCGTTAATGATCCCAGCGTTGCGGGCCGCCTCACCCATCTCGCTTTGGCGAATGTCACCACCTAGGCCCGCGCTGCGATCGAGAGCCATCAGTTGGTTTTTATAGGCTTCCGCCGCCGCCGCCTGACTTGTGAGAGCGCCCCTTGTCATGGCATCTGACTGGCCTTGGAGCTGCGCGGCAAGTTGAACACCGCTATCGAGAGCGCCTCGGCGTTGGGCATCCTGTAATGCGGCACCCATGCGCCCTTGCGCCTCGATGCGGGATCGGTCGCTAGCCTCTTGCATCTTTTGCTGGAATAGCGGATCGGTTTGCCCCGCTGCAATATCGCGGTAGCGACGTAGGGCCTCTAGCTGTGCTCCCCGTCCCTCTTGCGCCGCCGCCGAGGCTTCCACTACTTGTGGGGCGACTTCGCGCACAAACTCGGCGACTTCTGGGACGTACTGGCCTACCGAGGCGAAAGATTCGGGCGTAATGCGCGAGTAGTCAAATGCCGCTGGCGGTATCGTCTTAACTAGCTCGGGATCATCGTATACTGAGATGTTGTACTCAGGAGGTACAATCTCATTGAACATCTTTTCGATTTGCTGCAAGCGTTGCTTAGTCGCGCCACGTTCACGTTCTGAGTTGTATAGCTGAATTAGACCGGAGGCCGCGCCAATTGCTGCCATGCCGATGCCTATAGTCACGGGATCCATTATCGGCCTCCTTATTTATAATCTGATAATTTTTTAATTTTTTTCAAAGATTCTAAGTTATCATCAAACTTCAAATTATTTTTATTTCGCATAATTGCTTCGTACAAATTTTTTCGAGCTATTTGAAAAGCGTTATGCGGATCCTGAACTTTCAAATTATTGAACACTTTGCCGGTCGTTCCTTGTTGTGCAATAGATCCCCATGGGACTTCTTTGGCAAGCATTTCAACTTCTGCATACGCTTTTGCAATCTCAGGATTATGCAAGTTTGTCTGTGCTACTTCATCAAGAACATCGGTTGGAAAGTCCCAACCTCTTTTTTTCCCAAAAATTTCATTAAATCCTTTACCAGCTATATTTCTTGCATCTTGTTTATTTTTTGCGGCCCTAGAGGAAACCTGTTCGACTTCTTGACGGTATTTTTGTTTTTTGTATTCTTTGTTTAATCTATTAAATTCTTTTGAATCAGGTAGTTTTGCAATATCAACATCATCCGCTGACATTTTTTCTAATAAATTAGCGGCTTGATCGGTTTTGAATTGCTTATTAACTTCCCTGGCTTTTTTTCCTAACCGAATCCCTTTCATTGGAATGATTGGACCTTGCATTTCTGCTTTTGATCCGGGAAGGATTGCCTCAGCCGCTGTGCTCGGGATTGTGGCGAGAATTGCACCAATATTCTCAAATCCCGCTTTTGCAAATGGATTGACCACATTCTCGGTCAAGTAATCGTCCAAGCCAGATTTGAATTTCTCGACTTGCGGAATGGGCTCATTCATTTGACGCAAATAATCAGACCTACTCTTGTCGAGTAATTCTTGATCGTGATTTGGCTCTACCATGCCTCCATCAGCATAACCGCGCTTGACCATGCCGCCACAGTTGTACTGATCTTGGACCTTTCCTCCGCAAGCGTACTTGTTTTTTAGGAGCTCGCGCGTCTTGGAAAAAGGCATGTTGTCTATAAATTCCTTGGCGCTTTCCTTGTCGCCCGCTGCACTTCGCGGGATCACAATCTCACCCGGCGATAGCTTGGCGTCCACAACGTCATTCGCCGGACTGTCGCCCATCGTAGGCGCTTCGCCGGGGACGCGCCCGCCGTGGCTGTATCCGATATTCAGCGTGCCGGGCATGATGTTACCCATGTACGGGCTCTGCACTTCAGGCATGGGGCTATAGGCGTAATCCATAGGATTCACGTAGGGCATGTCCGTAGGGATTGCGAGCGTCCCCGCGACAGGATTAGGCATAGCCGGGGGAGGCAAAGGAGCAAGGGGAGGTCCGGCATTATAGGCATCTGTACCCGCAAAAGGACTTGGGGCGTTGGCCCTGGCAAAAGCGTCGTTCAAGACTTTGTTGCGGAAAGCCTGCTTATCAAATTGCAGGGCTTCGGATCCGGGACCTTTCTGGCCTGCAAGGCGTCCTTTGGCTGCGACTTTACCCTCACGGCCCAAGGCTGCCATGATGCGGTTGAAATTTGCCGCTTGCTCACCCGTGATGAAATCCTCGGCCTTAGTGCTCTCGCCAGTCAGCGGGTTAAAGAATTGGTCATATTCTGCGCCAATGCCGCTTCCTAAATATGGCCTCAGATTTTCCGGGCCCGTGTTGTATAGGTCTTGGATCTCAGCACGCGCTAAGGCGTTGCGATCAAGAGAGCCAAATCCACGGTCGTATGCCGTTTCTTCTTCTTGCGCCGCCTTCTCAAGCGCAGCGGCCTCTTCTTCTAAAGTGCTGGTAATGCCTTGCCGGTACTTACTCGCAGCGTCGAGCTGTGCTTTGCGGGCTTCCGCTTGGGCGTTGGCCTCGATGTTGCCCTTAGTGTTAATAAGGTCTTCGTAATCTTTTAAAGTCTGTTCGCGGTTAATATTGAATTGGGGATCCGCGTTCAGGATACTAAAGTCGATTGCGGCCTCGCCGCTTCGGGTTTCCGGATCATTGGGATCCCGCAAAAAATTCCTGACTCCTGCGTTTGTCTTGAGCGCATTGACGGGAGCAAAGCTAGTTTGAGCTGTGCTTGTGAAAGCCCCAGGTCCAGTCGGCGTGCCTTGCTGAAAGCGACTCAGCCAATCCGGTTGACCGCTCGGCGCTTGGCCTCTTGCATACTGGCGCACCTGCTCTTGTTGCTGCGTCCCGTATTGATAGGGAGTCACCGCATTTTGCATATACGTGTTGTATTCAGACTGCACTTGGCCCTTAGACCCAGCCAGGGCTTGGCGCGTCTTGTCGAATTGGAAGGGATTGCCGCTCTTGTTGAGATTGCGGTTGAGCACCTGCGAGGTACTTAAGGCGGGCGACCGCGCCATGTCTTTGGGTCGATCACTAGAGCCGCTAACCGACCCTTCGGCCATTTCGGCACCCAGATCCCCCGTGGCATTGGTGAGCATGGTGGCATCTTGCTTCTGCTCATCCTGCTTTTGCACGTTATCGGTCTCTTGGGACCCTTGATATAGGTATGCCATTATCAGCGCCTCCCTAGCATGTCATCAGCGGGCTGTGCTACTTCAGGCGTGGGCAGTGCCACGGCCTCACTTGTCTCGCTTGGCGGGCCTTCTGGCTGTCCACCTTCGGGCGGCGCGCCTTCCATGCCCATCTCGGCCCCAGGTGGAGGCATCATACCGCCAGGAGCCATGGGAGGCATTTGGCCAGTTTGCACCATTGCCATAAGAACGGGATCCGTGGTCTTGGCTAGCTCCAAGTGTTGCAAGATGTGATTGAGGATGAGCTGCACCCTTTGGCCGTCACTCCTGACAATCGGATCATTAAGTAACGTGCTGTGCATCATGATGTGTTTTGGATGATTGTCGGTCGAGAGCACAATAGTCTCTTTGCCGTCCATCATCGCGTCATTCTCGGCCTGCACAAGATCCGACTGGCTGGCCTGGGGCTGGAATAGCTTAGTCAGGGGCTCGCCATCGAGGATTGAAACGTACTCTTGGATGTTGGTCACAAGCCCGCGATCAATCGCTTTATCGGCAATCTCGACACGTCCCGCCATGGTTTGCATGAGGGGGTTGATATTCTGAATCTTGACGCCAACGATGGGATCAAGGTCCTGGGCGTTAAACTTGCGACTGAATGACTGGTAGTTCTTACCAGTCATCCTAACGAGCCGCTCTGAGGTAGCAAAGGCACGGTAACAGATTACCGCCGTATACATCGATTGCTCAAGGCAGTTAATCATACTCTTGGTGTAGCTGGTCAAAAACTCCAGGGCGTTCGTCGTCAACGTCGCAATAGCCACGCCCGAAGACGACTGGGGCACTTCGCCCCTGACCGCTGCATTGATGTTACTGATTTGCTGCATGTTGCTGAGTAGTGCTTCCGCAAATTTGAGGGAGTTCGGACTATCTTGCAACAAATTTAAGGCTTCGGGCTTCCCACCGCCTGGGATGTCTTGAGGCGTGTAGAAAATGTAGTTCATGCCGCCCAAGGCTTCCACGTTGATATCGGAGCCGCGAGCCGCCGTGACGTTCTGGACACCCAGGGCGCTATGGTTCGTCGCGACCGACGAAAACTCATGGTCATACATCTCTTGGGCAGGCAAGAGATTGGACAGCATGGGATAGCCAAAGTTGAGGCCCTTAATGGGCTCTGGCTTGTATTGCTCAATAGGGATGCGCCCATACTTGTTCACGTCATCAAAGAGGACGCAATTCTTGTCGCCGTAAATCAGCATACGACCGCGAGGCAGGCTTGGAGTCGGTCGGTGATACACTTCATAAATGTATACCGTGTCATTGTCATCGAAGCCCATGTACGACCGGGACCTAAGTTCGGTCGAGACCGCTGGCAGTTTCATGAGCTGTTCGGCTAGCTCGGGATGTTGAGCAATGAGTGTCCACCGATTACGGCGCACCCTGACTTGCACCCAATCGAGGTCTTCCCACCTGGGGATCTGGAAGTTATAGAGCATGTCCATGATGTGGGGGACTGTGATCTCGATGTCCCCTTCGTATATGACCCTTTCGTTCTCGTCTACCGCGAGGGGCTGGCCTACGTCCGTTCGCCACGTCGTTTTGAGAAAGCCCGTACCTGTGACAAGCCCGTCCTCGACAAGCATTTCCGCCAGGAGGTCTAACTTGGTCTTTTCAACCGTTTCCTCACAAATGGCGTTGCAGATCCGGACATTCTCTGTGACTTCTGCGCCATCGGTCTTGGCGATCCCGTGGAAGGCCAATTTTTGCTTGGTGACAAGCGTGACTAGCTGGCGAATCAGAGACCGCGCCTGGGGCACGCCCATCTTGACTAGCTCGCCTTGCTCGCCGACGAATTGCAAGGCCGTAAACCATGATTGGGCATCCAAAACCGTCGAGTAGTAGGCGTATGTATTGCGCTGCCACATTTGCCAAATAGGATTGAATGACGCGCCGTAAAAGCGTTGATTCATCCCGATCAACTTTGCCGCCAATTCCTCGGCTTCCCAGGTCATGAAATAATCGCGGGAGTTCATGGTCATTTGCTTACTCGCTCTCTGTATGCGCGGATTGCCCAGCTAATGGTTTGGATGTCCATCGACTCCGCCGCTTCTTGATGATTCATGACCGCCTGTATGAAGGTATTTCGTTGTTGGAATAATGGGACATAAATGCGAACAATCGGAGCCGGTTCAGTGACTACTTTAGCGTCTAATAGATCCGCCTGTCCCCAAGAGAAGAAGCCCCAAGGTGCAAGTCCCCAGCCTCCGCTTGTCAAGACCCTTGTATCAAGCCATTCAGATTCTTCGGAGCCGCCAAAGTATGCTCCTCGAAACGTCAATTTGATGCGGGAAATGTTGTTGCTCCGAGTGTGTAATTGGATCTGAGCAAATTGCTTGCCCAGACCCACCGTCCCACCGTGGTAAGGAGCCATCACCATCGCTGATGGAATGTTAGCATACAATTGGACAGTTAGCGTGGGCGTCAAATTGGTCACTTTTGCAAAGGTCAGAAGAAATTGCCCACTTCCTGCGTTTTCGACTTTGCGGATTCTATTAATGACGTCCTGATACACAAGCACGTCGCCCACTTCTGGCGTGCGCCCGACGATCGAGATTACGGCCTGCAATCCCGACGGCGTGACCGAGTTCACCGTGCAAGAATAATTCTGTCCGGTAAATTCCAGCCTATTTCCGTATTTTCGCTCCTTGAGCACCCGGTTACTTGAGACAAGGAATAGCTTGTTACTAGGCCCGACCACGCCCGCTGTAAAGAGGTAGTCCGAGGAGGTCCAAGTGTCGTTCAGCGAGTTATAAATGTACGTGATGTTTTTAACCGGCGAGTTGTACCCCAGGGTACTGATCCGGTAGGTCCGGTCTGACTCATAAGCGACCGCCGCTGTCTCAGCGTTCAGGTTTGCTTGGCCTAGAATGGGCTCGATGAAGTTTTCGATCCGACGACTGAGAATCTCGACACTCGAATCAGTCGCCGAGCAAATGCCCTGCGTGCCGAGAAAGTAGACTTTGTTGTTCAGCAAGGCCCCGCTGTTTTCAGCCAGGACTATGACTGTAGTATCAAGAGGCGTGACACTAAAATTAGCAATACTATTGCCAGTAATTTTAAATATTCCATCTTCTTTTAATAATATGACGCTATCGCGCAAGGCAAAGATGCGTTTGATTGCCTTATTCTTGGAGCCTACCAGGAGGTAGTTGACGACCGGGACGGCTTCGGGCTCGCTGACTTTACTGATAAAGACAGCGTTCTTTTGGATGTTGTTTTTACTAAAGACTTGATTGCCGCTCGCAAACGACTGGGGCAAGACTTGGCTAAAAGCTTCGCAAAGGCCAGGGCTACTGCCCCGCATAAATATCGTGCCAGTGAAGTCCTCGGCACTGATTCTAATCTTTCCAGGTGTGTCGTCGATTGCTGAGACGTAATTGCCGTATACTAAAGAAGGCAAATCCCGATTGATAGCTTTAATCAACCCTTGGGCGGTACGTCGTAATTGCGTACCGACGCTCGCGCTTGTCTTGTCGTATTGCCAGATCGGATAGGTCCCGTTCGTCACGCCCTGGAAGTATAGGTAAGTTACGGCGCTATACGGTACTGGAGTCGCCCCACTTAATAACTGAAAGGCATCTGCCGTCAAACCAAGGGAGTTAACTGTATAGGTGCCGACTGCAAGAGATCCCCCGCTTACGAAGCTAACAAAAACTGTATCGCCAGCGAGGAGCCCATGAGCCGTGTAATTTATGCTCAAATTACTAGTAGCATTGGAGACACTCTGAGACTGGACAGTCTGATTACCAACCCCACTCCGCGCAACGTATCGCCTCGTCGTCGCGTCTACCTTTATCTCGATATAGTCGTTATCAGCGATGCTATCGGTGTCAATTATGTCAATGTTCAAAACATGGCGAGCAATGCAGTTAGCGTAGAAAACGTAATTTTGAAACAGGGCAATATCAGTACAATAAGGCGGGCGCAAATTCGCCTGAAGCTCGCCCTCACGCGAGTTGGGGTTTGTATAGAGTTCAGTAGCGTTGGTCAGGAGAACACTGTCAGTTGTATCTTGGTACGAGAAAACACGGTTAGTCAGAGCGACACTATCAAGCGTGATCTGTTCAACTAGCTTAAAGTCGGCACTTGGACTTGCCGTTTCGCTGTTACTCTCTGTAGTGCGATAGATTTGGATAAAATAGTTTTGTGAGACGAGATTGATATCGTCCGGTATCGATGCCTCTATCAAAGCGGTGCGAGAGGCTTTCCATGACAATGTGTTACTCAGATCTACACTGTTACTGTCGGTACTAGAGATTGTAAATACGCTTGGAGAAACAACTGTAACGGTATACGAACCAACCGCAACAGGATGTTGCCCAAGGCACTGAGTAATAGTGATCTGCATACCAGTCACAAGATTATGACCGGCACTATTTACTGTGACAACATTTGAAGCCCGACTCCATGTAATTAATGACCCATCACTCTGGCGTGTCTGTATGGCATTGGTCAGCGGCACGATATCCGAAGGCGCACCGAGGATAAGATTGCCATTTGAATCCTCGCGACCAAAGCACACTCGATAGGCAATTTGACTGTCCCCAGGTATCGGCCCATTAAGAGGCAAGAAAGAGCCACGGCAATCAAGACCGCCAGGACTTCCAGCTTGGAATACCGTCCCATTGTACGCATCCAATTTGAGCACGCCCGTATCGCTCGTAAAGTACAGATTGCCGTTTTGCTCGACCGACCGCGACACAAGAGGCGCTGTCACTGCGACAGGATGACCCGATAGCGTCGTAGCCGTGCCGATAGTATTCGGCTCGCTCCCGATGTCCGAGAAGTACACAATCTTGTCGTTAAAGACACCAATTAGGCGCGACTGGTACGTGAATAGGCTGTTCAGCGTGCTCGCGCCGCTCGGATAGTACGAATAGAAGCCCCGAATCTTTTGCAGGATGTTGTCATCATTAATGACCACATTGCGAGCCTCTTCCATGGCCCCATCAGGGAGCGAAAAAGTATTAGGCTGTGCAAATAAGCCGCGAAACGCCTTGATTTCCGGGTAAGCGTAAGTCACCAGTAATATCCCCCGCGAACGCGCCAGTAGTTATAGCCTCGTCCGCGTAGTAAGCCGTTGCGGTTGATGATCTTGGTCTGTTCGCCCTCAATCCGGGGCTCGATGATCTTTAATAGATTGCGCTCCTGGACCACGGCGTCCTTTTGCAGGGCTTGCGAGCCCTCATAGTCGCCAATGGCGTAAAGCACCCGGTCTGCGACACACGTTTCCAGTAATTGCTGCGCCTCGTCCGGTAGCTGCATGACCGGCGACTCTTGGGCCAAGGCAATATAGTCGCCCGCTGCCAAGTCGGTCGGTACTGTCCCCGTGGCAAAGACTAATTGAGTCGAGGAGGCGCTACCTATGGC
>Ga0316622_100001240_pt1 | contig 16335 bp, 13 predicted proteins | sample OWC_Aug_OW2_C1_D_FD_207646 | JGI IMG/M metagenome (GOLD analysis project Ga0316622, IMG submission 207646) | Wetland soil microbial communities from Old Woman Creek delta, Ohio, United States - OWC_Aug_OW2_C1_D5_C | ecosystem: Environmental > Terrestrial > Soil > Wetlands | place: USA: Ohio... | reverse complement strand
GGATTACCCAATCCCACAACGGCTCAAACTTTTTCCAACCGCCGGCATAAGCAAGGTGGCGTAAGCGGCCTGCCACTTCCGATTTACTCCGGGCTGCCTGGAAGATCGAGCTCCACTGGTAGAACTCGCGGTAAGCGCGCCAGTATCCCGCCTCGAGCTGCTCAGCGCTCATCCGTTGGGGGGCGAATACGGCATGGCGGGTATCGTAAAGATCCCAGTCGTTATTGGTGATGCGTCCCTCTGCCACCATCCGCTTATGCAGCTGCGTGCCCGGATATGGCGTGAGAATGTGAAAGGTAGCAGTCTCGACCCCCTGCGAGATCGCCCATTCGACGGTACGATCGAACACCCCCTCGTCATCACCATCCATACCAAAAACGAAGCTGGCGTTTACCATCACCCCCAAACCATGCAGGCGTTGGATGGCAGCCTGGTAGGGGTTTGTTTCCAGTAAGCTCCTGCGCCCCAGATTCTGGAATTTATGATGCACCCGCAGGTTTTCTGCGCTCAAGGTCTCGAAGCCGACAAACAGGCTGCGCAACCCGCTGGCAACCGCTTTTTCCAGCAAGGCGGGCTGTAAAACCGAATGAACTGTACCGGCTGCCTGCCACAAGCGGCCCATGCCATGCATCCCTTCAAACAGCGCCGCAGCGAAGCGCGGGTCGCCAAACAGGTGGTCATCCAGGAAATACAGGTGGCGACCAGGCAGGCGCTCAATCTCGGCCAGCGCAACGTCAACCGCCTGGGTGTAGAATGATTTACCACCCTGGTAAAACGAGTCCTTGTAACAAAAGTCACAGTGGTGCGGGCAGCCGCGTGAGACAACCAATGAGTTCGGCACCAGATACAGGTGGCGCTTGATAAGATCGCGGCGCACCGGCGGCGCTCCGATCAGCGTGCGCTGATGTGACTGGTACACACGGTAGGGTATCCAGGTGCGAAGATCAGCCAGGAAAGCCGGCCAGGTATCCTCTCCCGGTCCGATGAAGATGGTATCAGCGTGTCCCGCAGCCTCCTCCGGCAGCGCGGTGACATGCAGCCCACCCAGGCAGACATACGCGCCTTTCTCCCGGTAATGGTCGGCGATCTGGTAGGCGCGCCTAGCGGAGGTGATGTACACCTGGATCACCACCAGGTCGGGTTCATCATCCAGGTGCAAGGTTTCGACATGCTCATCGACAATGGTTACATCATCTTCGGGGTTGAGATAAGCAGCCAGGGTGGCTAAACCCAATGGCGGGAAGAGCGAATACTTGATCGGACGCCAGAAAGGACTTTTAGCTTCTGTCAGAGCGGGCAGGATCATCTTGACTTTCATCAGGCGTTCTCCCAGGGTCAAATTATGAGATAATTTAGCTAATGTCATTGTAGACAAGCTCAGCCGACCTTTCCACCTCTTGAGTCCGGCGGTTTAAGCACCTGAGTGCTTGAAATAGTTCCTGCACTTAGGTATGCTGAGAACGAGGGGAATAACACCATTGGGTTATTTCACGGAGGGCATATATGGCATATATCCAGGAAATTTCACAGTATCGGAACCAGCCAGAGCAACTGGAGGCCTTATACCAATCTGCCAGGCGAGAGCGCCAGGTCGACCAGTTCTCAGCCAGCCTGAGCGATTGCTATCAACGAGAGCCTGACAACCTGCTCTACGCCGCCTGGTACTACCGGCTGCAGAGCGCCCCAGAAGAAGTGAAGAAAAAAGCCGAAGCTGGCGCGAACTGGAAACTGGCTATCCCGCTGGCAATCGCCAACGGTTTGATCTTTTGGGGTTTGTCAGATCCCGATCTGATGTTTCGCGACCATCTGCCAGTACTCGCCTTGCTGGGGGCGCCGATCGTTGCACTTTTTGTAATGGGGTTCCTGGCCCTGACCGCTCACAAGCACTTCCGGCGCAGCCTGGTTTTGGGCGCGGTGCTATCCCTGGTGGTGGCTCTGGCATTGATCCTGGCGTACGTAGTGGTGCGTATTCATTACACATATTATCTCGATCTGATGGTGCCGCACCTTGCATTGCTATCCTGGGCAGCAGTGGGCGCGCTTCTGACCGGCCTTAAATCCAGCCCGGGCAACCGTCACGCTTTCCTGATCAAATCGATTGAGGTGTTCATCACCGGCGGTTTGTACCTGATCGCCGGCGTTGCCTTCGGAATGATCACCCTGGGCATGTTTGCGGCATTGAGCATCACCCTGCCAGACGTGCTCATGCGCCTGATCGTTGCGGGTGGAGTGGGGCTAATCCCGGTTATCGCCGTGGTAACCATCTATGATCCGACAGCCGAACCCGAAGCGCAGGATTTCAAACAGGGCTTGAGCCGTTTCATTGCCACCATGATGCGCTTGCTGTTGCCGCTCACTCTGGGTGTGCTGGTCATTTACATCCTGATCATCCCATTCAATTTCCTGGAGCCCTTCCAAAACCGGGATGTGCTGATCGTCTACAACATCATGTTGTTCGCCATCATGGGCCTGCTGGTCGGAGCTACGCCCATCGAGTTGCCAGACCTCTCCCCAAAGCTGCAGGCAGCACTGCGCAGCGGCATCCTGGCTGTGGCAGGGCTGGCAGTCCTGGTCAGCCTGTATGCCCTTTCGGCGTTGATCTACCGCACAGTCGACGGTGGGATCACCATCAACCGTCTGACGATGCTCGGCTGGAATGTGATCAACATCTCCCTGCTTGTGTTGCTGCTCACCACCCAGTTGCGAACCGATCAACGCTCATGGAACGAGCGCCTCAAGTGGGTATTCAACCTGGGAGCATACGCCTACATTGGTTGGACGTTATTCGTCATCCTGATCACACCATTCATCTTCCGCTAAGGTATGTTGAAGCTGTTGATCGTGGAAGATAATTCCCGGTTGCGCTCGGCGCTGAAGAGTGGCCTGGCAGCTACCGGGATCGTACAAGTGAACGCCACCTGCCCCAGCGGTGAAGAGGCGCTGGAGGCCTGCCTGGAGGTACCCCCGGACGCCATCCTGATGGATGTTCAGCTATCCGGTGTGATGAACGGCATCCAGGCAGCGGTCGCTATCCGGCGCGAGTTCCCCCGCATGCCGGTAGTATTCTACTCAATTCAAGACGATGACCGCTACTTTCGCGACTTCCGCCAATCGGGCATCCTGAGCCATTATGCCTACGTGCGCAAATCCAACTACCTGCTACCTGGGATGATCTTACCGCTGATCAAAGATGCGGTGAAAGGTCGCAGTTTCATCGACCCGGAGATTGAAGCGCGCGTCCAGGAAGTACGCCGCAAGGACGAGCAGGACCCGTTTGCCTTGCTTGAGCCGAACGAGCAGATGGTCGCCCGGCTGCTGGCTCAAGGGTTGACCAACGAACAGATCGCATCCCGCCTCGGCTTCCGCGATAAGCGCACCATCAGCCGCACCAACGGACAGGTGTATGTAGCTTGGGGCCTAGCCCAGAGCACAACCGACGAGAAAGTCGCCCGAACGCGCGCCGTAATCATCGCCCAGACCGGAAGGTTAATCGACTGGGATGAAGACGGCAATTCACGCGTGATGGATGAAAATGGCAACTGGATCGAGTGGATGGTTGGGGATGAGCGGTAATCCATCTCTCGATTGGGCCACCATGGCTGTCTCGTTGTTTAATACCATCCTCCTGCTCTGGCTGGGGATGACGGTGCTTTTGAACGCCGAACGCCGCACACCTGGAATTTGGATCGCCGGGATCATGCTGCTGACGGGGAGCGTCTTCTTTCTCAGCCATACCATCATCCTGGCAAGCGGGTTAGACGAGATCAGCCAGAGCCTGAACTTCTGGTGGCATCTGGGTTGGTTTCCCGTGGTCATCCTGCCATACGCCTGGTATGGCGTCATGCTGTGGTACACAGGCTTGTGGAGCGAGAAAGACACCCCGCTGCGCCGGCGTCACCTGCCCTGGTTTTACCTGATGAGCGGGGGGGCAGCTCTGGTGATTGGCATGTTATTTTTCGCCAATCCCCTGCCTTCCTTCTTTCAGGTCATCCAGCTCAACCTCACAAAGACCCCATCCTTGTTCGGCGCACCCTTGTTAATCCTGGTATATCCGGTTTACACCCTGCTTTGCCTGGGGCTCTCGCTGGATATCCTGCGCCACCCGGCTCCTACCCGGCGCCTGATGGGTAACCTGGCGCGCCAGCGCGCCCGTCCGTGGCTGACAGCAGCCACCGACGTCCAAATCCTGGTCAGCCTGCTGGTAGGCTGGGCGATGTTTTGGGTGATCAATCAGACCCGGCTACAGGTCTACTCCCCCGGGATGGTCTCCACAATTGCCCTCTTTGACCTAGCGATCAGCAGCTTGATCGCCATAGCAGGACTCCTTGTGGGACAGGCGATCATCTCCTACGAGGCCTTCACCGGAAAATCACTCCCCCGCCGCGGCCTGAGCCGCTACTGGCGCAGCCTGATCGTCCTGGCAGCGGCGTATTCGCTACTGGCAAGCTGGAGCCTGGCACTCAACCTGCCGGGGGTGTATATCCTGCTGCTCAGCGCCGCCTTGATGACTGCTATCTATGCCCTGCTGAGCTGGCGTGCATTCACAGAAAGAGAGATCTACCTAGAACAACTGCGACCGTTCGTAACCAGCCAGGAGCTATACGAGCAGCTATTGACCTCCTCCCCCAACACCCAATTGAACCTTCAGCCAACGCAAGCTTTCTACGCCCTATGCCACGATCTGTTGGCCGCACGGCTGGCGACCCTGGCGCCCTGGGGACCGCTGGCTCCACTGGCTGGAGCGCCGTTGCACTACCCACCCGACCAAGTATCCACCTTCCCCTCGGCGGGAGAGGTGCTGGCCCGGGTGGATAATCTGCACTCCCTGTGTATCCCACTTGAACCGCCTGAAGACCAGCGAGCGGGCTGGGCAATCCCATTATGGAGCCCGCGCGGGCTGATCGGTGTGCTGTTCCTGGGGAGCAAGCAGGATGGCGGGCTATACACCCAAGAAGAGATCGAGATCGCCCGCACGGTTTGCGAACGGCTGGTGGACCTGAAAGCCAGCAGCGAGATGGCCCGGCGGTTGATGGCTTTGCAGCGGCAGCGCCTGGCAGAAAGCCAGGTATTGGACCAACGCACCCGCCGCGTCCTGCACGACGAGGTGCTCCCTCAGATTCACGCCATTTTACTTTCCCTGGATGCTGCACAAACGACCGGCAATGGTAACACTCTTACAGCGCTTGAAGAACTCCACCATCTGGTCTCCGACCTGGTGAGGGAGCTTCCTGCATCATCCGTGCCGGAAGTGAGCCGCATGGGGCTGACCGGGGCGCTGCAACAAGCGGTCCAGGTGGAATACAAAGACGCCTTCGAACGGGTGACGTGGGATATCACACCCGCAGCCGAGGCGAGAATCGGTGCGCTGCCACCCCTGTCTGTTGAGGTGCTGTACTATGCCTCCCGCGAAGCGATCCGCAATGCCGCCCGCCACGCTCGCGGCGATAAATCACTCAGCCCCTTGCACCTGCTCATCCAGGCAGACTGCCAGAATGGTTTGGAGATCAAGATCGAAGATAACGGTGTTGGGATAAAAACCGATGAAAATCCAGGTGATGGGCAGGGGTTGGCGTTGCACGGCACGCTGATGGCAGTGTTAGGCGGCGCGCTGGTCGTGGAGAGCATACCGAATACCTCCACTCGTGTGATCCTCACCCTTCCGGAAGCATCAGTATAAGGTTCCGATTACAAACTCATGCCGTCCGGAACGAGGCGGTGATCGCATTGAGCGCCCGGATGAAGACATCTACCATGCTCTCGATGTTGGCTTCATCTCGGACGATACGATGCGACTCAGCCCCCATCCGCCTCAAGCGAGGTGCATCTTTGAGGGCATTTTGCAGGGTGACCACCAGGGCATCCTGGTCGCCGGGTGGTACACGCCAGCCATTTTCGGGCCGCACCAAATCTTCCTGTGTGCCGTCGCCTTCAGCGACGATCACCGGCAGTCCCTGCGCCATGGCTTCTTGCACCGCCAGGCCTCCCGTGCCCGGTAGGACGAACAAGTCTGCCCCCATGAAATAAGGCAACAGGTCTGCGCCATGCCGGGCGCCAAAGAATTCCGCTGCCGGGTATTCCTGTTGAGCCATGGCTTGCAGCTCAGCGCGCACCGGGCCGTCGCCCACAATCCACAGGCGCGGTTGGATGTCCGTGGGCAGCGCAGCACAGGCGCGCATCAGGTAATCCACCCGCTTGCGGGCTTGCAACCGCCCGATAAACAACACGACAGGTCTCCCGGCATACCCCTCCGCTCGCTGCGGCGGCGGGCCTGCCGGTCGCGAAGCGGCAGCGTTGAGCGCTACAAACACCCTCTCGGGCGGGAAACCTAACAGGCGATACTGCTCCGCGCCGCGCTGGCTGTAAGCGAGCATGCCATCAAACTGGCGCAGAAATCTCCGCCGCCCTGCCAGGCGCAAGGCACCCACCCCGCTACCCGCAACGCCGAGACCCCAGCCCAGGACAGGCAGGTGACGGGCATGCATCCAGCGCACCGCTCGCGGCGTGCTCAGGTAACGTGGGTTGGCTTCCACAATCAGGGCGTCCGGCTGCCATTCTCCGAGCCAGCGCCGCAAACCGCTCTGCCAGCAGAGGTAATAAGGCGAGCCGGCCTGGAGAAAGTGCCGGTTGCGGGCCGGGTAATACTCCGCCACGCGCAGATTGTCTCCGGCAGCGATCGATTCCTCAGGAGGCGGCTGACCGGTGAAAAGGCACAAGCCACCTTCGCAGGCAGCTGCCAGGGAGTCGAATAAGGGAATCCGGTAAGCAGGCAATACCCGCTGCTGAATTGCCAGGCGACCGGCAAAGTTATTCTTCACATCCTGCGCATTGGGCTGCATTTCACGATCCAATTCAACTCAGCGGGAATCCCACCAGGTACGCCTTCCAATCCAAAGCCTGTAGCGATGGCACCGCTGGGAAGCCAGTTACCATTCGCGAGATCTCGTAGCCGCTCCCCAGGAGAACCTCCCAGGCAACCTGGGAAGCCTGCGGGCCATGCAGCTCCAGGAAGACAACAGGGCGCGCCTCTGCCAGCACGCGGCGCATGCCGGGCAAAGCCAGCACCTCGCCGCCCTCAATATCGATCTTGACCACATGGGGAGGTGGGTTGCCGTCCCGGTAGACAAACTCATCCAGGATGATGCCGGGCACCGTGATCTCGCTCGCATAGTCTAATTCCTGGCGCCCCGCAGACCCAGCTACCTTCCCTGTGCCACCCGAGGGACCGACGAGGAAATGCACTGGCTGAGAAGAATCACCCACTGCGCCGGACACCACAACCACCCGGTCCTCTAACCCATTCAAGGCAAGGTTGAAGCGCAGACGCTCCAGGTTACCCGGCAGCGCCTCGAAGGCGTAGACCAGCCCAAGCTCGCCCACCCGGCGCGCCAGCAGCAGCGAGATATAGCCGATGTTAGCCCCCAGGTCGTAGGCCACGCTACCTGGCTGAACCAGCTGCCCGATCGCGGCCTGGAGCTCAGGCTCGTAGGTGCCCAGCCAGTAATCCTTCTCGGACTGCAAATCGAGGGACAGGCGCATACCAGCCAGACCGCCAGCAGCCACAGTGACCTCAGCAGAGCCTTGCGGGGCGGCGCGGTTCAATCCCCGGCGGATCAGGCGCGCCAGCCTGGGAGAGCGGTACACGGCGCGCTTGACATGCATGGGAAGCAGGCGCGCCGCCAAAGAAGCCAGCGATAAGACTAAAGCGGAAGGGGTGCTGTGCCGAGGGGACGATTTCATACTCACTATTCTACCTGCGCTGTGAAGGCGAAATCAGCCTGCCAGTAAGGCTTGCAAATAGCCATCTACCATCACATCCAGGCTGAACGCCGCTTCAGCCCGCCTGCGGGCTGCATGGCGATAAACCTCCTGAGCTGCCAGCATCTCCAGGGCAGCCTCAGCGAGCGACTCCACGTCGGGTGAATCCAAGCGCCAGGGATCGCCGCCATAGGGCACGACGATGCCAGCGCCATCGGTCACCAGCTCGGGCAGCGAACCGGTATCGAACGCCACCACCGGCAAGCCACAGGCCATGGCCTCGATCACCGAATTGGGGCAGGCTGCGTTCAGATCTGCCGAATAAAGCAGGTGAGCAGAGCGGTCGATCTCCGGGATGCGCTCTGGCGGCACCTGGCCTACCCAGTGCAGTGGCAGGCGTGCTCTGCCCTGCCAGCGGTCGCTGACCTGTTGGGCGACGCGCCCCACAACCACCAGCTCCACCTGACGCCCGTTTTTCTTAAGCCGTTCGGCCAGCATGGCTCCCATGGCTTCTGCCACTTCCAGGCCCAGCTCGTAGCCGCCCATCAGGCTGCCCTCCACCAACAGCACCCGGTATCGCTCATCTGGGCGCTGGTGGGGACCCTGTGGATTGAATAGCGCCAGATCGATCCCGTTGTAGACGACAACGCTGGGGGCGGGGCTGGGGCCGTGCACCCTTTCCCACCAGCCGCGGGCAAACTCGCTCTGGTAGACGATGCGGTCTGCCAGCCTGGAGCGGATAAGGGTTAATAAGGTGTTACCGTATTCAGCGCGCACACTGTGGCGCAGACCGGTGGCTTGCAGCTTGTGCAGCCAGTTCATCCCGTCCAACCTCTGGACGATAGGCACGCTGCGCCGCTTCGCGCGCCACAACCCACTCAGCTGGCGTGTGCCGCCAACCACCAGGATAGCCGCATAGGGGGTATCGGCCAGGTCATAGCTCACTTCCACGCCGCGGCGTTCCAGGTCAGCAGCCAGGCGCTGCTGGAAAGATACCATGCCGCCCACACCGCTCAGGCGGGGCAGAATACAGATGCGTTTGGGGGTGACAGCCGTCATGGTTCCAACCGCTCAACCGATTGATGATCATCTGCCGGCGCTTCGTTTGATCCTCCCCGCATGCCCACACAACGTGCTGGCAGTCCGGCCCAGATCTCGAATTCACCGGTCGATTGGAGCAAAACCGCGTTAGCGCCCACCACGCTGCCGCGGCCCACGCGCAGGACACCTTCTTTGCAAAGCACCTTGGCTCCCGTAGCCAGGACAACCTCATCTTCGATGAGGATGCCCTCAAAGCGCGATTCGTCCATTGGCCGGTGGATGTCCGCACGCCCCACGCCGACCCCCGGGTAAATCTTCACCCGCGCGCCGATCCTCGTGCGAGGATGGATGACCACGCCAAAGCCACCGTGCGCCAGCTCAAAATCCGGGCCTATGGTCACCGCGCGGGGGATTTCCACCCCGAGCAGCTTGAGGGCGTAGTACGCAAGCTTACCGGCAAGCGGCCAATTTCGGGCGTAAACCAGGAAAGTAGGTAGATCGCGACTCATTGTCAGGTGGAGAGAACTCCGTCCAACCCATCTGCTATCGGGGTCTTCCAGGGATCAGCGATCAATGCCCATACTCCAGGATGGCTTTGACGATGCGCGGGGCAGCGTGACCATCGCCGTAAGGATTGGCTGCGTTTGCCATGGCGGCGTGGGCTGCCGGGTCCTCCAGCAGGCGGCGTGTCTCGGCGATGATCTGTCCCGTATCGGTGCCCACCAGGCGTACGGTGCCCGCTTCTACCCCTTCGGGGCGCTCGGTGACCCGGCGCAAGACCAACACCGGCACGCCTAACCCGGGGGCCTCCTCCTGCAATCCGCCAGAATCGGTGAGCATCAACGTGGCTCGCTTGATCAGGTGCACCCAGGGGAGGTAATCCAATGGCGGCAGCAGGGTGATATTCGGCTGGTTACCCAATATGCCGTATACCGGCTTCTGGACATTTGGGTTGAGATGCACCGGATAGATAAAATGCACCTTGGGGTCATACAATTTAGCCAGCTGGAGCAGCGCCTGGCAGATATCTTCCATCGGCTGGCCAAAATTCTCCCGCCGGTGAGCAGTGATCAGCACCAGACGTGGTCCGGCCATGCCCGGGCTTTCCCCAGGAGCAGAGGCATCCGCTACGCCCAGCTTTTGTAAGAGGGCCTGAATTTCTATCGGGACAGGGAGATTGACAACAGAATGCAGTGCATCGATCACCGGGTTGCCTGTGACCAGCACATGATCGGCAGGAACACTCTCATGCAGGAGATTTTGCCGCGCCCATTCCGTGGGAGCGAAGTGCAGGTCGGTCACCACTGTGGCTACCCGCCGGTTGATCTCTTCTGGGAAGGGCTGCCACTTGTCGCTGGTGCGCAGGCCGGCTTCGACGTGCCCCACGCGGATTTGATGATAATAAGCCAGGATGGCTGCCGCCATCACGGTGGTCGTGTCGCCCTGGATCAGCACCCAATCGGGCTTGACCCGCGCCAGGACGGGATCCAGGTGGGTGAAGACAGCAGCAGTGAGTTGAGCGAGCGACTGGTCAGGGCGCATCAAATCCAGATCGATGTCTGGGACTATTCCAAAGAGATTCAACACCTGGTCGAGCATCTGGCGGTGCTGGGCCGTCACGCAGACCAGAGGCTCCACTCCCGGTGTTTGCGCCAGCGCCTGGACGACCGGGGCCATTTTGATCGCTTCCGGGCGGGTGCCAAAAACCGATAAAACTCGAAGTGGCGACATCGACCGCTTTCCCTAACCGCGCTGCTGAGAACCGTCGCCCAGCCGGAAGACCCGGAAACCCACCTGCTCCCATGCTGGTGACGACCAGCCGTTGATCGCGTCCACCACGGTCCGGGCGGTGGTCATCGCGGCGACGGCTGAGGGGTCCAGCTTCAGGAAATCGGAGTGGGCGACCAACAAGACGATCAGCGCAACGCCCTCCAATGCCGCTTCCAGGCTGGCAGCGCACTCCAGCCCGGCAATTTGCGCGCCTGTTTTGTTGGGCTCATAGGCAACCACCTCGGCGCCAGAGGCTGCCAGCGACTGAGCGATCTCGATGGCCGGGCTTTCCCGCAGATCATCCACGTCGGGTTTGTAGGACAGTCCCAGGATAGCGATGCGCACCCCCTTCAAGTCTCCACAGACGCTGTGCACCAGACCCGCCACGTAGTCAGGCTGGGTGCTGTTCACATTGCGCGCCGCCTGGATCAGGGGTGTCTGATGGGGAGCCGCCTCGACCAGGAACCAGGGGTCGACGCTGATGCAGTGACCGCCCACACCGGGCCCGGGTTTCAGGATGTTCACCCGCGGGTGGCGGTTAGCAAGAGCAATCGCTTCCCAGACGTTCACCTGGAAACGATCCGCCAGGCGGGCAAACTCATTGGCAATGGCGATGTTCACATCGCGGTAGGTATTCTCCATCAGCTTGACCATCTCGGCTGTGGTGGCGTCGGTGAGCACGATCTCACCCCGTACAAAGATGGCATAGAGATCTCGCCCGGCGGCAGCGCAAGACGGCGTGACTCCACCGATCACGCGGGCGTTTTCGATCATCTCGCGCAGGATCTGCCCGGGGAGCACCCGCTCCGGCGAATACACCAGGTAGAAATCATCACCCGCCTGCAGACCGGAGCGCTCCAGGATGGGCGCCAGCAGCTCCAGGGTAGTGCGGGGCGGCGAGGTCGACTCGAGCACCACCAGGTTGCCGGGCCGCAGGTAGGGCAGGATCGCCTCCGCAGCTGCGGTCACCGCCCGCATGTCTGCCCGTTTATCAGCATAAAAGGGAGTCGGGACAGCGATAATGAAGACATCGGCGGGTTGGGGATGGTCGCTGATCTCCAGGTTGCCCGAGCTGAGGGCAGCCTGGACCAGGGTGCGCAGCCCCGGCTCATGGATATGCAGCCCCCCGTTCTGCAAGGTCTCGACCACCTGGGGATTGACATCCACCCCGATCACCTTCAATCCCTGGGTGGCGAACGTGCTGGCAGTGGGCAGGCCGATGTATCCCAGGCCTAACACGCAAATGCGGCTAAATTTCAATAGTCACTCCATAACAAACGGGTTGCGTAACCATCGTGGATCAACCACAGGGGGATTGTACCGCATTCTCAGGGCAGTTTGGGTACAGAGTGATCAGAGAGCAGTGCAAATGCGGTCTCCTGTCAATTGACGAAATCAGCGCAGCGCAGTATAATATTTTAATATTAAACCGACGGTCGGTTTAAGAAAGAGCGCAACGATGGTCAGAATTATCAAAGAAGAGAATTACGCTGCCAGGCGCAACGAGATCCTGGATGTCGCCTACCGCCTGATATACACCAAGGGCTATGAGCAGATGACGATCCAGGACATCCTGCAAGCTTTGCAGATCTCCAAGGGCGCGTTCTACCATTACTTCGACTCGAAGCAGGCATTACTGGAAGCTCTTTGTGATCGTTTACTGGATGAATCCGAGCAACTCTTGCTGCCGGTTGTGCAAGATGAGCGCCTGCCCGCGGTTAATAAGCTTAATTCTTATTTTTCCACGGCCGTTGGTTGGAAAACCACGCACAAGACCTATTTGATGAGGCTTCTGTATACCTGGTACACCGATGACAACGCCATCGTCCGCCAGAAGGTGTCTGCAAAGGCATTCGAGCGCATCACCCCATTGCTCTCGACGATCATCCAGCAGGGCATCCATGAAGGCGTCATGACCACCCCCTATCCTGATCGTGCCGGTGATGTCATCCTTTCCTTGTTCCAGAGTCTGGGCGACACTTTTGCTAGATTGATCTTGGCTTCCGAAGAAAATAGCGCCAGTCTGGAACATGCCAAAGTTACAATCGCCGTTTATACTCATGCGCTGGAGCGGGTCCTGGGTGCTCCAAACGGCTCGTTACATCTGATGGACGCAGCGGAGGTGGAGGAGTGGTTCTCCCCTAAAGATTCAGAAGCGGTCGTTGCAAGTGACGGATTGGCCGGCAGAATGGGAATTGCGGAAGCTCAGGAGAATTAAATATAGCATGTGCAGGTTATTTAGAAAGGAAGGCCGAAGATGAGATTATATCTACGTATGGCGTGGCGCAATCTCTGGCGCCACCGGCGGCGCACTTTGATTGTCGTCCTGGCGATCGGCTTGACGATGGCGATGATGATGATGTACGACGGCCTGATGGCGGGGTTCGAGCAAGCCATATACGGCAACGCCATCAAAGTGCTGGGTGGGAATATCCAAATTTACGCCGAGGGATACCACGATAAGCCCAACCAGACCCCGCTCCTGCCGCTGCCAGATGAAATGCAGGTAGTGAGCGCTGCAGAATCCGCACCGCAGGCGGTGATGGCGTCGCGGCGGATCAACACCAGCGGGCTTGCCAGCAACCGCGAAGGCGCTTTCGGAGTCTCGATCATCGGCATCGAGCCGGATAAAGAGCAGCCTATTTCGGTCATCGCCCAGAATATCGCAGCAGGTCGCTACCTGACCGCGGATGACCTGGATGTGCTCTTTATTGGCAAGGGGCTGGCAGAGGCGATGGACATCGGGGTCGGCGACCGCATCACCCTGGTAGGGAGATCTACCCATAACCAGACACGCCAGCGCACCATGACAATTGCAGGAATTTTTGATATCGGCATGCCCGATATCGAGAAACGCACGGTTTATATGTCGTTAAACGAGGCGGAAAATCTCTATGATATGAACGGCGCAGCCAGCGAAGTGATGCTGATCCTGAAACAGATCGGGCAGGAAAGGCGGGTGATCAAAGCGCTGAAAGCCAGCCTTCCGGGTTATGTGATCGATTCGTGGCAGACCAGTTTCCCCGACCTGGAGTCTGCTGTTGGTCGCAAAAACTCAGTCATGAACATTTTCAGCATCATCATCCTGGTCATTGCCGGGATCGGCATTCTCAATCTGCTGCTCATGGCAGTTTACGAGCGGACTCGCGAGATCGGATTGTTAGGCGCCCTTGGGTTAAAGCCGCGCCAGATAACCACCCTGTTTTTGCTGGAAGGGACGTTGATGGGGCTGGTTGGAGTCGTATTCGGGGTCGCCCTTGGCCTGGCGATCAATGCATTGCTCAGCCGGGTTGGTTTCGATTACTCCCAGTTTTCCTCGCTGACCGAATACACCGCCCTGATCAGCGGAAAGGTTTACTCAACCCTGGGGCTGGAAAGAATCGTCCAGCGCACCGTGACGGTGCTGATTATCGCCACGCTGGCTGCCTTGTACCCCGCCCGCGAGGCGGCTAAAAAGGAACCCGCCGAAGCCCTGCATTACGTGTGAGGTCAATCATGATCCAACTTTACAAAATGGCTTATCGTGACCTGGGGCGCAACCGGCGCCGCTCTTTCTTCTCCGCCCTGGCGCTGGCGATGGGGCTGGCGCTGCTGCTGTTGATCGCTTCCGTGGTAGAAGGAGAGATGCGCGGTGCAATGGAATCGAACATCAGGCTGAACAGCGGGCACCTGCAGGTGCGCGCCGCTTCCTACAACGAAGACAAGACCAGCCTGAAATGGGAAGACCTGATCGAAAACCCCGGCGAAATGGCAGCCGAGATCGTTGCCCTAGAGCCAGTGAAGGTTGCCACGCCGCGCTTGTTTGCCAGCGGGATCATTTCTTCCAACGATAACACCGTGGGAGTGCGCATCATCGGCATCGATCCCGCCTCGGAAGCCAATGCGCCCTTCCGCGAAGGCATGATCAGCGGTGATTTTCTGACTGCCGACGACCGCCAGGGCATTTTGCTCGGACAGCCCTTAGCCGAGAAGTTAAACCTGAAGGCCGGGGATACCGTCCAACTGCTGGCAAACACCTCCAACGGTGATGTGGACGAGCAGCCGTTTGCCGTCCGCGGGGTTTACTCCACCCACATACCGGGATTCGACGAGAACACGGTTTTCATGCCATTACTGAAAGCACAGGCTATCACCAAAACCGAAAACCACGCCAGCGCCCTGTTCATCCTGCTGAAAGACCGGGCAGATGCCGCAGCCGTCGCCGCCGCGCTGCCAACCAGCCAGTACCAGGTGAAAACCTGGGAGCAGATGAACGAGCTAATTGTGCAGTTCGAGCAGTTTGCCAGCGCGTACATGAAACTGATCTACCTGATCATCCTGGCGATCACTGCCACGGTCATCGTAAATACCCTGATTATGTCGGTCTATGAGCGCACACGCGAAATCGGAATTCTGGCCGCGATCGGCATGAAAGGCAGCCGTATCATGGCAATGTTTTTCGCCGAATCAAGCTTGCTGGCTGTGGGTGGTATCCTCATGGGGCTGGTGATCGGCGGAGTGCTGGTTTATTATGCCACCAACACTGGCTTTTACTTCGGAAATTTGGGGATAACCGGGATAATGATCGGCGAGCGGATCTACGCATCCCTGACGTTGAGCGACATGATCACCCTGACCATTCTAACCTTCATTGTCGCGCTGCTGGCGGCGCTTTACCCGGCGCTGCTGGCTGCCCGCATGGAACCCGTCGAGGCGCTGCACAGCGGGCAATGATCTGAATTATCGGAGATCCGGATAGCAGGTACTCCGAACAAGGAGAACAAAATGGAAGTCACAAAAACAGAAAATGTCACTCGGAATTTCAAGGTTGGCAAAGTCGAGACCCAGGCATTGCGCGGTGTAAACCTGTCGATCGAAAATGGTGAATTTACCGCCCTGGTAGGTCCCTCCGGCTCAGGCAAGACCACCCTGCTACAGCTGATCGGCTGCCTGGACCAGCCAACCAGCGGTCATGTGTACATTAATGGTAAAGATGTCAGCACGCTTAACCGCAACCAGCGAGCGAATATGCGGCGCGGGTCGATTGGTTTCATTTTCCAGTTCTTTGCCCTGATCCCGACTCTGACGGCATACGAGAACATCGAGATCCCGTTGCTCCTGGTCGGTCAGGGCGCTGCTGAGCGCCACGAACGCATCACAAAGTTACTGGAAGCTGTGGACCTGGCTGACCGGGCACACCACCGTCCCGACCAGCTAAGCGGCGGAGAGCAGCAGCGGGTGGCGATTGCTCGCGCCCTGGCGACTCAGCCGACGCTGATCCTGGCGGACGAACCCACCGCCAACCTCGATACCGCCAATGGCAAGCAGGTAATGGAAATCATGACACGCCTCAACCAGGACACCGGGGTCACCTTCATATTCGCCACACACGACCCACGCGTGATCCAGTACGCCCGGAGGGTGATCACTCTGCAGGATGGCTTAATCGTTGGGAACGGCAGCGGGGAGAAAGCCAACCCGGGAGAAAAAAATGAAATATAACGTATGTGCCCTTTTACTGGTTGCATTCCTACTGGCTGGCTGCTCTGCTTTCACTCAGAATACACCACAACCTTTGCCGACCATCGTCCTGGATAACACCACGAACCCTGCCCAGCCTTCTGCACCGGGCGTCAGCGGTGGGGTAACCGCTTCCGGGAATGTTGCATCTGCTCAAGAAGCTCAAATGGCATTTCCATCGGGTGGGATCGTTGATGCAGTGAACGTCGCTGTGGGCGATCCGGTCGAGGCGGGTCAGGTACTGGTGAGGTTAGCAGGGAGTGAAAATCT
>Ga0316622_100001239_pt1 | contig 16343 bp, 14 predicted proteins | sample OWC_Aug_OW2_C1_D_FD_207646 | JGI IMG/M metagenome (GOLD analysis project Ga0316622, IMG submission 207646) | Wetland soil microbial communities from Old Woman Creek delta, Ohio, United States - OWC_Aug_OW2_C1_D5_C | ecosystem: Environmental > Terrestrial > Soil > Wetlands | place: USA: Ohio... | reverse complement strand
AAGCCGCACTGGATCGCGCCCGCCTCGATGAACGCGGCCTGGATCGGATGGAGCGTGCCCTCCGGAGAGGCGAGGCCCTCGATGGTGAGGATCTCCCCCGATCCGATCGCCTCCACGGGAACGCGGCAGGACTGCCGCGGGCGGCCGTCGATCAGCACCGTGCAGGTTCCGCAGACCCCGATGTCGCAGCCGCGCTTCGTCCCCGTGAGCCCGAGATGATCGCGGAGGACATCGAGCAGGGTCGTGCCCGGGCGCGCCTGCACCTCATGCATGCGGCCGTTCACGCGCAACCCGAAGACCGTGAGGCCCCTGTTCTCGTCAGGATTCATGCGCGCGGTTTCCTGGGTGCGGAGACCCGCCGTTGCGTTGGGACAATCCCGCGAGGATCGCCGCGGGGCGAATCGGCAGGGTGCGGATGCGCACGCCCGTGGCGTGGAAGACCGCGTTGGCGATCGCCGGCGCGGCCAGCTCGTTGACCGGCTCGCCGATCGACTTGCCGCCCCAAGGTCCCGCGGGATCGGGGTTCTCGACGATCAGCGCCTCGAGCACCGGAACCTGATCGGCGCGCAGGAGGCGGTAGCCGTCGAGGTTGACCGGCACCCCGACGCCCCCCTCGACGCGATAGCTTTCCTGCAGGGCGAATCCCATGCCCATCACCAGGCCGCCGTAGATCTGTCCCGCGACCATCTGGGGGTTGATCGCGCGACCGGGATCGTGCGCGCCGAGAAGTCTCAGCACGCGGACTTCCCCCGTGGCCGCGGCGACGCGGACCTCGGCGATGTTGCAGCCATACACGTAGGTGAAGTAGGCGTTGCCCTGGCCGCGCTCCTCGTCCCAGGAAACGCGCGGCCCCACCCACGAACCGAGCGCCTTCAAGGGGATGCCCCGCTCGCCGCAGCCGCGGACGGCCTCAGCGAAGGCGACCTCGCGCCCGCTCACCGGATGGCGCACGCGTTCATCCGCGAAGGTGAAGCCCTCGGGGGATGGACCGAGGAGATCGGCGAGGACCGGGGCCATCTTCTCCTTCAGCTCGCGCACGGCCGCGAGGAGCGCGTTGCCCCCCACGAGAGTGCCGCGCGAGGCAACCGTCGGCCCGCCGTCGGGGATCCGGCTGGTGTCGGTGTCGAGGAAGCGGAAGCGCGCCGCGGGGATCCCCAGCTCGCCGGAAGCGATCCGGGTCATGGCGGTCTTCAGGCCCGACCCGTTCTCGCTCACGCTCACCTGCAGTTCCACGGTTCCGTCCGGGCGCACCTCGAGGGTCGCCGAGCAGAAATCCGCGCCCTCGGCGCCGAGCGACACCCCGCGATAGCTGCAGGCGAGCCCGACGCCGTAGAACTCGCCGCCGGCTCCGACCCGGCCGCGGCTGGCGCGGGCGAACTTCTCCTCCCAGCCGAAGCGCGCGAGGGCGGCGTCCATGACCGCCGCGATCGAGACCACGTGGTTGTCCAGACGCTGGCCGGTGTGCGTGGTGCACCCCTGGGTGAAGAAATTGCGCCGGCGGAACTCGACCGGGTCGAGCCCGCAGGCGTGGGCCATCTCGTCGGCGAGCGATTCGGAAGCGAAATCGAACTGGGGCGAGCCGAAGCCGCGCATCGCGCCGGTCAGGGGATTGTTCGTGTAGACCGCGCGCGAATCGCAGCGCACCGCCCCGATGCGATAGGGGCCGGTGCACTGCACCGTCGGGCGCCAGATGACGAAGGGGGAGGAGGTGCAGTAGGGACCGCCGTCCGCGGTCAAGTCGATCTCGAGCGCCTGCAGGCGGCCTTGCGCGTCCGCGCCCAGCCGCGCGCGCACGACGACGGGATGGCGCTTGTAGCTCTCGCGCAGCGATTCCTCGCGGGTGTAGGTCGACTTGACCGGGCGGCCGGTGCGCAGCGCGAGCAGCGCCGCCCGGGCGCAGATCAAGTTGATCGTCTCGTCCTTGCCGCCGAAGCTGCCGCCCAGGGTGGCCTGGACGACGCGCACCCGCTCGAGCGCGAGCCCGCACGCCTGCGCCACGAATCTCCGCGCGTTGAAGGGGAGCTGGACCGACCCGCGGATCCACACCCCGCCGTCCGCTTCGGGGATCGCCAGGGCGGATTCGGGCTCGAGGTAGGCGTGCTCGACGTGCCCGGTGCGGTACTCCCGCGTGATCACGTGCGCGCAGCGCGCGAAGGCCTCCGCGGGATCGCCGTGGCGCACGCGGTAGGCGGCGATCACGTTGGTGCCCTGCTCCTCGTGGACCAGCGGGGCCCCGGGCGCCAAGGCGGCGTCGGGATCGGTGAGCGGCGGCAGGGGCTCATACTCGACGCGGATCGCGGACACGCCCAGGCGGGCGGCCGCGTCGCTCTCGGCCGCGACCACCGCGACGACATCGCCCTGATAGCGCGTGCGATCCTCGGCGAGGATGTACTGATCGGCGACGATCGTGCCCACGCGCCGCGCCGCGGGCAGATCGCGGGCCGTCAGGATCTCGACCACTCCGGGCACGGCGCGGGCGGCGGAGAGATCGATCGCGCGGATGCGCGCATGGGGATGCGCCGCGTGGAGCGGCCGGGCGAAGAGCATCCCCGCGACCATGATGTCGTCGGCGTAGACCGCCCGGCCGGTGACCTTGTCGGCGGCGTCGACGCGCGCGATCACGGCCGCTCCTCCCAGGCGGCGAGCAACTGGCGCGCCGCCGCGTTCCCCGGCTCCATGCTCAGCAGCGTGCGCAACTCCCCGCGGGCCTCGTCGCTCTGGCCCACCGCGTGAAGCGCGCGGGCGAGGGCCAGCCGCGCCGAGATCTGCCGCGGATCTCTAGCCAGCGCGCGTTGCGCCTGCTCGATCGCTCCGGGGTTGTCTCCGCTCTCCTGCAGCGCGTTGGCCAGGGCCGCCATGATCGGGACCTGATCGGGAGCCAGGGCGAGCGCCTGCCGGTAGGCGGCAATCGCCGGGGCGAGATCTCCCTGGCGGGCGTAGGCGTTGGCGAGATAGTAGGGAATGTCGGCCTCGTTGGGAAAGCGGGCCTGCGCCTCCTCGAGCGCCGCGATCAGCTCCGGGGTCCTCCCCTGCGCGCGCAGCGCCGTCCAGAGGTTGCGGTAGGCCTGCGCGTTCAGCGGCTGCAGGCGGATCGCCGTGCGGAAGCGGGCCAGGGCTTCATCGGTGCGTCCCTGTTCGAGCAGCACGTAACCGTGGCCATTCTGCGCGATCGAGCTGTCTTGCTGCTGCGCGACCGCATGGGTCCAGAGCGTCGCGGTGTCGTGCCAGACGCGGCAGAGCCGCGCCGTCAGCACGCACAAGACCAGGATGGCAGCGCCTGCCGCGATCGCGCCGGCGGCCCGCCCGCGTCGATCCCCCCGCAGGAAGAGCGCGAACAGGCCCGCCGCGGCCGCCGCGGAGAAAGCCATCGCCGGCAGGTACGCGTAGCGATCGGCCGTTTCCTGATTGCCGCTCTGAAAGAAGCCCAGAACGGGGAAGATGAGCAAGCCGTAGGCGAGGACGACGCTCGTGAGCAGGGCGAACCTCCGCCCGCGCAGGATCCAGTAGGCGAGGAGCCCGGCGCTGGCGGCCAAGGCGGCGAGGTAGCGCGGCTCACCGTAGCGGAGGGGGGTGTGCAACTCGTAGATCGGCGACAGCCCCGCGGGCAGCAGCGTCTTCACAGGATAGAACCAGAAGCCGTGGGCCGCCTGGACCGCGCGCGCGACCAAGCCGTACTCGCTCCAGGGCGCCGCCGATCCCATGCTGGCCTTGACCAGCGGCGCCACGATCATGGCCACGAGGCTGAGCCCTGCATAGGGCAGCTTCTCGAGCCACACCCCGCGCGCAGCGGTGGACCTTCCCCCCCGGGGGCTGCCGAGGCGGCGCAGGGGATATCCATCCAGCACGAGGAGCACCGCGGGCAGCGGTACGCCAATGGGCTTGAAGAGCAGCGAGAGCCCGAAGCAGGTGAGCGAGAGGTACCGGTCCCGCGCGCGGCCGGTCTGCCACGCGCACAGATAGAACCAGACGGAGGCGAGGCAACCGAGGGTAGCCCAGAGATACGGTTGCGCCGTGGCCCAGGCGACCACCTCGACCCGCAAGGGATGGACGGCGTAGAGGAGCGCGGAGAGCGCCGCGGTTCCGTCCAGCCGGGCGCGGGAAGCGGCCGCCGCACTCGGGAGCGCGATCTCCAGCAGGCGGCGCACGACCAGGAAGCACAGGAGCGCGACGCCGATGTGCAGCAAGAGGCTGATCGTGTGCAGCCCGCGGGCAAAGGATCCCGGGTCGAAAGCAAAGACCTGGTATTGCAGGGCGAGCACCAGCCAGCCGAGCGGCTGCCACTGGGCCATGTGACCGGTGGTCGCCATCCAGCGCAGGTTCTCGCCCGAAAGGCTGCGGAGGTGGGGATTCTCCGCGATGCACTGATAGTCGTCCCAGTCGACGAAGAGATTGCGCGTGATCGGCAGGAAGGCGAGCGCGGTCAAGCAGGCGATGGCGAACCAGGCGAGTGCCGTCCGGCGCCCGGCATTCGGGCGCGCCGGGAGCGGGGGCTTGCGGCCGGCCGGACCGGATCGCCGGTCCGCGTCACGCGGGACCGGGGCGTCCTGCCCGGAGGGGGCGCGGTCGGAGAGCATGCGCGTCACCGCCTTGATCCACCGCTGGGTTCGTGATGCATCCGGCCGCGCGCTCGTCCCGGGAGCGAGAGACTCCACCGCGGCGCGCGCCGCTCGGAAGTGCCGCGAACCAAACTAGCAAATCGCACCCGCCGCGACAATGCAACGCCGCACAAGCGGGCACCGCCGCCTCGACCGGGTATTCCCGGGTATCGCCGCGCTTGCGGCTTGGCCGGAGGCTGCGTAGCATCCCGGAGCCGGTGGCGCGGCGGCAACGCCGGGCCGCCCGCCCGAGGCGTACGGTCTGATCCGCCGCGGGGCGGAGAGCCGGACGGAGGGGGAGGCGGACAATGGCACGCGCGTTTGTCTTCGGGCCGACTTTCGAGGAGATGCACGATCCGCGGCGGATGGATCCCGGGATCCGCGCGCGCGCTTTGGCGGCTCACCGCGGGAATCCGCTCGATCCGGTGAATCTCTACAACATCACCTGGAAGGACGAGCACGACCGCGTCCGCCACATCGTGCTGCCCCGCGCCCTGACCGGCGTCGAGGCCGAGATCGTGCTTCTGACCGGGCGGGATTTTCCCACCGGCAGCCACAAGGTCGGCGCGACGTACAGCTGCTGCATCGAGAAGCAGGTCATGGGCGAGATCATTCCCGGGCGCGATCGCCTCATCTGGCCCTCGACCGGCAACTACGGCATCGGCGGCGCCTACGTCGGCCCCCGGATGAACTACGCCTGCCTGGTGCTGCTGCCCGAGCTGATGAGCCAGGAGCGCTTCGATCGCATCCACAGCTATGGGGCCGAGTATCTCAAGACGCCCGGCTGCGAGAGCAACGTCAAGGAGATCTACGACAAGTGCCACGAGCTCGCGCGCGAGCCGCACACGGTGGTGGTGAACCAGTTTGCCGAGTTCGCGAACTACCGCTTCCACTACCAGGTGACCGGCAACGCGATCCTGGAGCTCTTTGGCGCGCTCCAGGCGCAAGGGCGCGGCACCCGGCTGGCGGCCTTCGTTTCGGCGATGGGCTCGGGCGGCACGATCGCCGCGGGCGAGCGCCTGCGCCAGGAGGTCGCCCAAGTGCGCGTCGTCGGGCTCGAGCCGGTGCAATGCCCCACGCTCTATGCCAACGGGTACGGCGGCCACGATATCCAAGGGATCGGCGACAAGCACGTGACCTGGATCCACAACACGGACAACATGGATGCACTGATGTGCATCGATGAATGGGACTGCAAGAAGGGCCTGCAGCTTCTGGCCGAGCCGGCCGGGCGCGCGGTGCTGGTTCGAGCGGGGGTCCCGCAAGGGCAGGCCGAAGAGATGGCGGATCTCTTCGGGATCTCCTCGATCTGCAACATCCTCGGCGCGATCAAGACGGCCAAGTTCTACGGCTTCTCGCGCGGCGATGTGATCTTCACCATCGCCACCGATGCGCTCGACCGCTACCACTCGGTGCTCGCGCAGATGAATCGCGAGGCCGGACCCATGGATGAGACCGAGGCGGCGGTGAGGTTGGAAGCGATCTTCCACCGCCAGGGACTCGACTACGTTCGCGAAGGCACCCGCCACGCGCGCGATTGCTGGGCGAACCTGAAGTACTACACCTGGGTCGAACAGCAGGGGAAGACCGTCGCGGAGTTGCGCCGCCAGCGCGACCCCGAGTACTGGCTCGCGGAGCAGGCACGCATCGCCGAGATCGATCGCCGCATCCGCGAGCAACGCGGCTAGCCGGATACGGCGTGCAGGAGCGGCGCGCGGACCGCGCGCCCGCCGGCCATGGCACGCCGGCCATGGCGCGGTTGCGCCGCTTCCGCCGCGGGGGCTATAATCCGCGTTTCCCTGCCTCCGGCATGCGTTCCGCTTCTGTGCGGGGCGGGAGGTGGGATGAGGGGATGACCTTTCAGGGAAAGGACTGCAGCATGGCCACCGCCACCGGACAGCTCCAGTACAAGGTCGCCGATCTCAGCCTGGCGACCTGGGGCCGCAAGGAGATCATGCTGGCCGAGCATGAGATGCCCGGACTGATGACGCTGCGCGCGCAGCTCGCCCCCAGCCGGCCGCTGGCCGGGGTGCGCGTTTCCGGGTCGCTGCACATGACCGTTCAGACGGCGGTGCTGATCGAGACCCTCGCCGCCTTGGGGGCCACGGTGCGCTGGTCCTCGTGCAACATCTACTCCACCCAGGATCATGCCGCGGCGGCGGTCGTGGTCGGCCCCGAGGGGACCCCGGACGAGCCGCGGGGAATCCCCGCCTTCGCCTGGAAAGGCGAGACGCTCGACGAGTACTGGTGGTGCATCGACCGCGCGCTCGATTTCGGCGGCGGCCTGGGCCCGCAGCAGATCGTCGACGACGGCGGCGACGCGACCCTGATGTTTCACAAGGGCTGGGAGTACGAGCAGGCCGGGGAAGTGCCCGATCCGGGCAAGGCGGAGAGCGAGGACTTTGCTGCGCTCCTGCGCGTGCTCGCGCGGATCCTGCGCGAGTCGCCCGGGCGCTGGAAGCGGTTGGCCGCGGAGTGCCGCGGGGCGACCGAGGAGACCAGCACCGGGGTGCACCGCCTCTATCAGATGGAGCGCGAGGGCACGCTGCTCTTCCCGGCGATCAACGTGAACGACAGCGTCACCAAGAGCAAGTTCGACAACACCTACGGCTGCCGCCACTCGGTGATCGACGGGCTCAACCGGGCCGCCGACGTGATGCTTGCCGGGAAGGTCTGCGTGGTCTGCGGCTATGGCGATGTCGGCAAGGGCTGCGCCCAGGCGTTGCAGGGGCAGGGGGCGCGCGTGGTCGTGACCGAGATCGATCCGATCTGCGCCCTGCAGGCGTTGATGGAGGGCTTCACCGTCCTGCGCGTGGAGGACGTCCTGAGCGAGGCCGACATCTTCATCACCGCCACCGGCAACTATCACGTGATCCGCGTGGAGCACATGGAGCGGATGAAGGATCAGGCGATCGTCGGCAACATCGGCCACTTCGACAACGAGATCGACATGGCCGGCCTGGCCGCCTTCCCCGGGATCCGGAAGACCAATATCAAGCCGCAGTTCGACATGTGGACCTTCCCCGACGGGCATCGCGTCCTGATCCTCGCCGAGGGGCGGCTGCTCAACCTGGGCTGCGCCACCGGGCATCCGAGCTTCGTGATGAGCAACAGCTTCTGCAATCAGGTGCTGGCGCAGATCGATCTCGCCCGCAAGGCGGGGAAGCTCGAGCGCAAGGTCTACGTGCTGCCCAAGGAACTCGACGAGCAGGTCGCCCGCCTGCACCTCGATCATCTCGGCGCGCGCCTGACGCGCATGACCGAGGAACAGGCGCGCTACCTCGGCTACCCGGTGAACGGACCGTACAAGCCGGACTACTACCGCTACTAGCCCGGGCTATTCATGGGCGCCCTCTCGCGACGAGCGCCATGAATGGCTCGGGCCAGGGGGACCCGCGCCCCTATCGCCCGGGCGGCCGGGCCGCAGGCCGCCACTCGACGACGATGTCCCGCTCAGGCCAGAAATCCTCTGTCAGAAAGGCGTAACGCGGGGCCGGCGCGGTGGTGTCCGCCGCGAAGGGATAGCTCGCCTCGGCGAGTTCCATGCCCGCGGGGAGGCAGACGGTGAAGCGCGCCCGCCTGAGCGGCTTTCCCCAGGCGCGGGTGGTGGTCACGATGTAGCGGGCGTAGCTCTCGATCAGCTCCTGCCGGTAGACGGCGTGGAACTCCAGCGTGTCCACAGAGAGCAGCGGCACGCGGCAGCGCAGGCCCGAGGCGTTCGGCAGGAGGGCGTGCTCCACGGGGACCCAGTCCCCGCCCGGGGCGCGGATCTCCAAGCGCACCGGCCGGGCCTGGCCCATGCGCGGATCCGCGGGAAACGGATACATCAGGCTCATGACGCCCGTGGCGGCGTGGCAAACGAGCCGGTAGGTGCCATCGACGACGAGGGTCCGGCCCGGCTGACCGGTGAGGGAGTCCGGCTCCACGATCAGGTGGATCTCCTCGGAGTCGAATTCGAGCGGAAAGGCATGTTCGAGCGAATGGGGCGGGGGCTGCCGCGGGTGGTCAGCGTTCTGGGCTTGGCCGGTCTCGTTCGCCCGGGTGGCGGCGATCATCGCCAAGCCCGCGGCGAGGAGAACCATGGCCCACCCGCCTCGGCGGACCGCCGGCGATCTCATGCCCCGCTTCTCCAGCAGTGAGGGCCACGATGACCTGTTCCCCGTGCCCGCCAATCGAGTTGGATCATGGACGGTAGAACTCTTTGACCTGGCCCCAGCTGCGGTGGGCTTCCACAGGGACCTGAGGAATGACCGTGAGCACGACGCGGGCGCAGGTCGTGCAATCGTCACCGCTGCGGATCCAGGCAACATAGCTTCCGGCAGCCAGGTTGCCCGCATCCGCCCGCAGCGTGAGCTCGTGATTCAGGCCCTCCTCCCCGAGGACGGACTCGCTGACTTCCAGGGTCAGCCAGTCGGCCGTGGATGCGAACGCCGGCTGGCAACGGGCGCCGGTCCGGGAGCGGATCTGCGCCGTGGCGGTCGCGCCGCACATGATCCGTAGGTCGACCCTGTCCGGGGTGAGCTCGGAACGGCAGGGCAGCAGCAGATCGCAGGGCACGTAGCATTGGCCGCATTCCACGCCCGCCTCCGCCCACCCGGGCAGGACCCACCAGATTTCGAGATCGCCCTTCGAGCAGGTGAAGCGGAGCTGCGGCCCGTCCGACATTCCGGAGACGCCGAACCAGCCGCCGTCAGGCGCGTCCATGATGAACCGCGCGGCGAGAAACAAGCGCCCCTGCAGCGCCGGCCGCTCGGGCCACTCAATGGTGAGCTGGACCAGCTGCCCCTGCGGATCGAGTTGGCCTTGCCCCCCGCTGCAGCATTCCCAGTTGATCAAGTGCCAGCTCTCCGTCCATTCCAGCGGGAGGCTCAGGCCGTTGATCGACATTTGGGGGTCGTCCCGCTTGCTGTAGACGAAGAGGTCGAACTCCAGAGTGCCCGTGTCCGGCGTGGACTGGCGGATCTGAGAGCATTCCCAGATGGTCTGCTGGTCGCAGAAATCGGCACTCACCGGTTGCACGTGAAAGAAGAAGCCCTCCTGCACGGTGGGCGGGGCGAGATCCGGGAACGGGGCGAGATCCGCGGCCACCGGAGTGCAGAGGAGCGTGCTGGCCAGCAGGGCGGCCATCAGGACAAGATCAGCCCGTACACTTCGTCCGCGAACCCTGGCGCAGGGAACCATTCCGCCTCCTCAGTTTCCCCACTCTCGCTGGAGCAAGGGAAGATGTCGCTTCATGTTGCCGGGCAGATGCAAGCCCTGAGAATATATCCATGATCACCTGGACCTGCAATGGGCCTCGCGCCCGGGCGGCGTGCACGTCCGGGCCGTGCCTCGAGTTTCACAATCCGTGGACCTGCAGTGCATGCGCAGGGACCGGAGCCTGCTGTTCAAGTGGCCTGATCGCCCGCCTGCCGGAGCCGAGCTCTCGCCGGCGCACATCCCGCGGGCCGGCATCCCGGGGAGCGATCGCTCCCCAGGCGTTCACCCCCGGGAGCGGTCAGGCAGGGGCAGAGGGCTGCCGCGGCGGCTCATCGCGGTCAAGGCGGCCACCTCATCGGCGGGCAGCGTCTGGATTCTCCCGAGCTGGTGGGCGAGGAACAGCACGCGCGCGGCGTGCTCGAGCTTCTCGATGCGGCGAAAGGCGTCGAGCGGGTCTTGCCCCACGGCCACGGCACCGTGGCGATCGAGAACCACCACGTCATGGCCACGGATGAGGCCGCGAATCACCGCGGCCCCCTCCGCGGTCGAGGGAGTGGCGTAGGGGGCCGTGGGGATCGCGCCGAAGCTGAGCACGATTTCCGGCAGAACCGGCTGGTCGAGGGACCGGCCCGCCACGGTGAAAGCGGTCACGGTCGGGGGATGGGCATGGACGACCGCGCCGATTTCCGGCCGCTCGGCGTAGGCGCACAGATGCATGGAGAGTTCGCTCGTCGGCTGCCGGCGGGCGGGGAGGAGCCCACCACACCGTTGCCCGGCAGTGTGCAGCGCGACGACGATGAGCTGCTCCGCGCGCAGGTCGCCCAGGCAGGAGCCGGCGGGGGTCACCACCAGGTGATCTCCCGGCAGGCGGGCGCTGATGTTGCCGTCCGTGGCGGCCACGAGGCCGGCGGCGTACAAGCGGCGGCCGGCCTCGACGATCTCCTGCCGGATTGACGATTCCGATTTCATGTCTCACGGCTGTCCGCTGAAGCGGCGTCCGGGCGCGGCGCTTTCCCCGGAGAAGAGCGGCCGGCCTGCCGCCCGGCCACGCGCGCTTTCCCCGCGGGCTGCGTTTCGGGATCGCCGCTCACATCGATCGCGTCGATGATGCCCACGATGATCGAGCGGGTGGGGGCGTTGGGCGCGGCCAGGACCTGCCGCGCGGAGTTGCCCTCGTCGATGACCAGCACCGTCTGACCCACCCCCGCGCCCACGGTGTCGATCGCCACGAGGTAGTCGTCCTGCGCGCTGCCCTGCGGGGTGAGCTTCTCGACGATCAAGAGCTTGCGGTGATCCAGGATCGGGTGGTTGATCGTCGAGTAGATCTCCCCGATCACGCGGCCGATGATCATGACGCATCTCCGGGGTGATCGCGCACCAGATGCACCCCGTCGACGATCCCGACGATGGCGTCGTCCACGGGCACGAACCAGGGATCGAGCGCGAGGGCCGCTTCGCGGATGCTCTCGTAGTAGATCAATTCCCCGGGCCCGGCCATGCGCGTGGAATCGGCGCAGACGATCGGCCGTCCCCGCGCTTCGCCGCCCGGCTTGAGGGGTTGCACCCAGAGCATGGGCACGCCTTCCAGGCCCTCATAGACCGTGCAGGGAACGAGCGTGCCGATGACTCTGCCGATCTTCATCTTGAGCCCTCGGGTGTCCCCTTCAACCTTGCCTCCTGCCCGCCGGCGCTCACCATTCGAGCTCCGCGCCGTGCCCCAGGCTCTCCGCCGCCTCCGCTCCCGCGGGCTCGAGCGGCGCGCACGGCCCGAAGCGCGTCCCGGCGTTCAACGCGGCGCGCACCGCGGCATCGAGACGCGGCATGATCGTGCAGGTGAGCAGCCGGTCCACCGGCAGGCGGGCCGAGCCGATCTCGAGCGCCGCTTCCACATCGGCCACGAGGCCGTCGAAGAGGACGAAGGCCCGTCCGCCGAGTCCGTCCGCAAGGCGGATCTCGGCGATGCGCACCGCCGCGCCCTTGACCGCGGCGTCGGCGGCGCGCAGCAGACTCGCGACCGTGCGCGTCTCCAGCACCCCCAGGGCCTCGCTCTCCAGAGCCTGCCGCGCGCCCAGACAACCGTCGTGCACCTGGGCATGGACCTCGGGGAGGAGGACATGATCGAGCAGCAGGCCGTCGCCCGCCTCGACGCCCAGCGCGTGCGACTCGGTGACCGCGGCCACCGACCCGGCGACGAGCACGAGGTAGTGGCCGGGGTGGACGGTGCCGGACTTCAAGAGCGCGATCGGGGCGCGCTTGACCATGCCGTCGGCCGCGCGGATGCCGACCGCGACGCTGTCGTATTCCAGGAGCGCCAGCGCGGGATAACGGACCGGGGAGTTCTCCGCTTTCACCGGCACCTCTCAGACGATCCGGAAGTGGTCTACGAGCACGCAGCGCCGCAGGCGGCTGAAGCTCCGCGGCCCGGTCAGGCCCTCGCCGGTCGGGCTCGCGATCGTGAAGCTGCAGTGCCCTTCTCCGCCTTCGCCCAGGCCCGCGTAGCAGGGGCCGTTCTTGACGAAGATCGAGCAGTTGATCTCGCGCGCCATGCGGCTCAAGTGGTCGAGGTTCCGCGAGTACATCGCCGCGGTGTGCCGCAGGCCGCGCTCGGCCGCGATGGCCAGATCGATCGCCTCCGCCGCGTCGCGGGTGCGGACCACCGGGAGCACCGGCATCATCTGCTCGGTCCAGACCAGCGGGTGTTCCGCGGGCACCTCGACCACGATCAGGCGCGTCTCGGGGCTCACCGTCACCCCGATCGCGGCGAGAATCACCGCCGCGTCCTTGCCGATCAGCTTCTTGTCGACCTCACTCGGCTCCCGCGGACCGTTCATCTGCGTGAAGATCGCGCGCTCGAGCTGGGGCAAGCGCGCGGCGTCGAGGCGGTGGGCGCCGTGGCGCCTGAGCGCCTCGAGCAGGCCCTCGGCCGCGGGGGCGGTGACGAAGACCTCCTTCTCGTCGACGCAGATGATGTTGTTGTCGAACGAGGCCCCGAGGACAATGTCGCGCCCCGCCCGGTCGAGATCGGCCGTCTCGTCGACGACCACCGGGGGATTGCCGGGGCCCGCGCAGATCGCCCGTTTCCCGCTCGCCATGGCCTGGGCGACGACCGCCGCGCCGCCGGTGACGACGAGCAGGCGCACGTCGGGATGCTTCATCAGCGCCTGGGCCGAGGCGATCGTCGGCTCGGCGACGGCCGTGGCCAGATTCGCCGGGCCCCCGGCGGACATGACCGCCTGGTTGATCAACTCCACGGTGCGCGCGCCGACCCGCTTGGCGCTGGGGTGGCAGTTGAACACCACCGTGTTGCCGGCCGCGAGCATCCCGAGGGCGTTGTTGATCACCGTGCTCGAGGGATTGGTCACCGGGGTGATCGCCCCGATCACTCCGTAAGGGGCGGGTTCGACCAGGGTCAGGCCGCGGTCCCCGCTGACGGCCGCCGGATGCAGATCCTCGAGCCCGGGGGTCTTCAGCGTGACGACCCGGTTCTTGCGGATCTTGTCCTCGTAGCGGCCGTAGCCGGTCTCTTCGTGGGCCAGCCGCGCGAGATTCTCGCACTCCGCGAGCATGGTCCTGCGCAGGGAAGCGATCAGGCGCGCGCGCAACTCGAGCGAGGTACCGCTCAGCCGCAGGAACGCCAGGCGCGCGGCGGCCACGGCGGAATCGATATCGGGGAATATGCCCCCCCCGCCCTCCGGGGCCGCGCCGGGCGCTCCGTCAGGACCGGGGCCCGCGCAGCCCGTGGGGGAGACGCCGGACCCGCCCCGCGGCGCGACTCCACCCCCGCCTTCCGGCGTGACGCCGCCCCTGGCGCCGGGCGCGGTGCCGCTCTCGCCCTCCGGAAAGAAAGCGGCGATTCCCGGGGGCGCCTGGCCCAACCGCCGGGCCAGGCGCTCCGCGATCCGCGTGACCTGTTCGTCCGTGAGCTGCGCCATTCTCGTCCTCGCGGCGGCCGCCCCGGCCGGTCCGGGAATGCCCCGGCCGGCCGGTGTTCCACTGCCGGCGTCCCCGCGCCGGCCCGCCGCTCCCACCGCTTCCGCTGCGGCCCTAGCCCGGATTATTCATGAGGTCTCTGCTGCGACATCGGATCTGCCCGCATCTACCGCGTTGCGCTGGCGCCGCCTCCTCGACGTACTGCACGAGTACGCCTGCGTCGGCGGCGCGGCGCGCGCCTTGTATCTGCGGGCATCTCCGCTGTCTCGCGACGAGCTTCATGAATAGTCCGGGCTAGTCGTCGCGGCCCTTCTTGTACAGCTCGAGCCCGCCGATCTCCCAGCTATCCACGATCGCCATGATCACCGCGTCGCAGGGCCGCTGGTCGGTCGCTTTCGTCTGGCGCGCCGAACTGCCGCTGGCGTAGAGCACGTACTCTCCGATGCCCGCGCCGACGGCGTCGGCGGCGACCAGGGTCGTGCCGGTGAGCTTGCGTTCGGGATCGACCTGTCCGAGCAGGAGGAACTTCAGCCCCTCCAGGCTCTGTTCCTTGCGCGTCGAGACGACCGTGCCGAGAACCCGCGCCAGATTCATTGCGCCCTCCGCGCTACTTCTTGGCGGTTTCCGGCTGGCGGCCCAAGGGGATGACCAGATCGACGTTGGCGTGCGGGCGGGCGATGATGTGCACCGCCACCAGCTCTCCAACCCGCGCGCCAGCGGTCTGGCCGGCGTCGCACGCGGCCTTCACCGCGGCGACATCCCCGCGGATGATCGCGGTGGTGTAGCCCCCGCCGGTCTTCTCGTAGCTGACCAGTTCCACCTTGGCCGCCTTGACCATCGCGTCCGCCGCCTCCACCATCGCCGGGAAACAGCGGCATTCGATCATGCCGAGCGCTTCTGCCATGGGTCACGACTCCTCTGTTTCGCGGATCCTCTTCGCTGAGGACCCCACTCCGCTCGATGGCCCCCGGCGGAATCTCCCACCGGCAAGCCCGCCTGCCATGCATCCGGATCCCATGCGAGCGGGGCGGACGTCCCTGTCACGCCCCGCCCGCCGCCCTGGGGCCCTGCCGCCTTCAGGGCTGGGCGGCCGCCCCGCCGGGCACACCCCGGGTCAAGCAGGACTCACTGCCTGCCCGCCTTGCGTTCGACCACTCTCCCCGTCAGGCTCTCGATCGCCTGCACGGCCGCCGGTGCGGCCACGTCGATGTCCCGCTCCTCGCCCCCGAGATACACGCGCCCGAAGCTGCCGAACGCGCGGACTTCCAGGATGTTGATCTCGGCCGCCTTCTCCGCCTCGTTCGCGGCCAGGGCGGCGTACGCGGCCGGTTCGCATTCGAGGATGAAGAGCGTCTGTCCGGCCAGGATCATGTTGCCGTGCCGCATCCGGTTGATCAGCTGCGTCTGGTGGTCGTCGAGATGGCGCACGACCTGGTTCGAGAGCACCCGCGGCTTGAGGCGGTCCTGCTCGCGCACCTCGAGCGCCTCCAGGATCGCGCGTCCCGCCTGACGGATGTCCGCCTGGCTGGGGGAGTGGATCTCGAGCAGGCCATAGAGGCGTTCGACAATCTGCATGCCCGGGGTGACGCGCGTCGACTTCAGCGCGATGTCGGTGATGCGGTTGATCTCGATGCCGGGGGAGACCTCGACGAAGAGGCTCGCCTCGCGCTCCTTGGGCAGGAACCCCTGCGAGACGGTCGCCTGAAACGAGGCGAACTGCGGCTGCAGGCTATCGAGAAAGACGTAGGCCCGGAGCTCGACCACGCATGCTTCTCCTGGCGCGCTCAGCCCTCTGCCGTGCGGGCGTCGCGCGCCCTCACTCCTTGCGCCCTCACCTCTCTGCCGTGCGGGCGTTGCGCGCGCCCGCGCTCCTCACGCGCTCACCGTGGCGGCGCGTGCCTCCTCCACGATCGCCACGCCCGCGCTCGCGCCGATGCGGGTCGCGCCCGCTTCGATCATGCGCTTGGCGTCCGGATAGGAGCGGATGCCTCCCGCGGCTTTGACCTCCATGCCCGCCCCGCGCACCTCCGCGGCCATCAAGGCGACGTCCTCGACCGTCGCGCCTCCCGGCCCGAAGCCGGTCGAGGTCTTGACGAAATGCGCCCGGGCCTGCCGCGCGAGCCGGCAGGCGCGCTGCTTCTCCTCCGCGGTGAGCAGCGCCGTCTCCAGGATCACCTTGCAGCGCGCGCTTCCGTCGCGGCAGGCCTCGACCACGGCGCGGATGTCGGCCAGCACCTGCGCATCGTCTCCGTCCTTCAGAGCCCCCAGGTTGACCACCATGTCGATCTCGCCCGCTCCCTCGCGGATCGCGCGGCGCGCCTCCATGGCCTTGCACTCCGGATAGGTCGCCCCAAAGGGAAAACCGACCACGCAGCAGGTGACCACCCCCGAGCCCTTGAGCTCGCGCGAGACGAGGGTCGCCCAGATGGGATTCACGCAGACCGCGGCGAAGTGGTACTCGCGCGCCTCGGCGCAGAGCCGGCGGACCTGCTCCGCGGTTGCGTCGGGCTTGAGGATGGTGTGGTCGATGTAGCTGGCGATGTCCTCCGGGATCGGGCCGGGCTGGGGGCCGGTCACGGTGAAGCGGCCGACGCCAAGCTCGATGAAGCGCCGCGCCGT